>Ga0105239_10001898_pt1 | contig 27288 bp, 28 predicted proteins | sample KBSC44metaG_FD_92761 | JGI IMG/M metagenome (GOLD analysis project Ga0105239, IMG submission 92761) | Corn rhizosphere microbial communities from Kellogg Biological Station, Michigan, USA - KBS C4-4 metaG | ecosystem: Host-associated > Plants > Roots > Rhizosphere > Soil | place: Michigan, USA...
CTCAAGGTATCCGAGAATGCAAAATCATCAATCGAGAATAAACTCAAGGTATCCGAGAATGCACTATTTATCAACAATAAGATCATACATGATCTGAAAAAGAGCATACAAGAACTTGAGAAACTCCATCAGACCGTTCTCTCATCACACAAAAATGAGCTGAATAAAATGGACTATAGGATTGAAAAGAGTGCCAGCAACTTCGAAATAGTACAAGCACGGCTCAGGGCAACTCAGGAAGAGGTATCCTGTAAAAATACAGAACTCGAAGCAAAGGACGACGAGATACGACGTTGTTTGGCTGTGGCTTCCAGACACGACACTGAGTTGGCTGATAAGAATCATAAAATCAATCGACAGAGGACCGAGCTTGAGAAGAGACACGAAGAACTTAAGTGGAAAGACGATGAGCTTATGCAAAAGAATACCGAACTCAAGGAGAAGGACGATAAGCTTAGGGAACTGGACAACGACCTCAAACAGATGGCCAACATCCTCAATCAAAAAGAATTGGTCATTTCCACTGTTAATGGCGATCTGATAAGAGAACGACAGGACAACCGGACGGAGGTCTTAACTCAGGAACTGAGAAGGATGAAGACAGAACGTAAAAGATATGCCGACAACCAGGAACGACTTCAACAAGAAGTGGAACGTATGCGAAAGAAGCATCGAAAATATGTCGACGACAGGCACGAATCACAAGAAGAAATTCTATCACTTCGAGACCAAGCCAAGTCTGATCAACAACGGCTTGATGAACTCGACCAAGAAGTCAAGGAAGCAAATGCACTCCTAGAAGCATACAAAGCATCGGACATGAGCCGAGACTTGGAGAAGCAGGTGGAGAGGCTCACGAAGGAGGCGGCATAAGACAAGGACCGCGGACAACGCAAAGATATCTCTCACAAGGCACAACTATCCGAACTAAGAGGCAAGATTAAAGACATGGAGATACACATTCCTACCATCATGTCCTGGCAGACAACTCCAGAATTCATCATGCAAAGAATCTTTGATTTGAATCCAATCGGCACGTCGGCCGAGCCGTTCGACAATCTCCTGACCGCAATACTGGACAATACATATAATAACAGGTCGTATGCTCTGAATGCGCAGGGCGGTTACATGGCTTCGATGCTCAAGGATGGTTCCATTTTTCATCAACTTATGTCGACGATATCACGATTACCAGAATTACAGATGTCGCCAGCGGTGGTTGTGCCAAGTAGACTCCACGTCCGAAGTTTATGCCATCCAATACTTCATCAGGTTCTTCGGGAGGATCGGATTGTCTATTTACTCATGGTCTGTTGTCGACAAGATAGAGAATGGCAACTGATTTCTCAGCCCAAGGCCGTTGTTGTGAGATGGGACGACTATGATCCAACTCTTGATGAGCTCGGAGGATTGCACGTCCAAATGGGCATGACAGGCACTCGCACGACTGTAACGACTGTGAATCAACGGAAGGTGGACGGCAAACTCATGTGTGCTACAGCACAATACGAATTAGCTTACTTGAGCCTCAACGACATGCGTGACAGGGTGGCAGTCGATGAGGCACGCAATGCCAACGCAAATCTCGTGTCTTCGAATGTTGGTATTTCTGGCGAACTGATGAGCGCAAAGGACACTTACAAAGATCCCACTATCACTGCCATTGGCCATTGTTCGAACATCGGAGCCGCATTGGCAGGAGCAAAGAGTTGGGATTCGGAAGATGTCAAGAAGGAAGTAAGGGATTTACTTCATCCGAACCCTGCGGTGGCCAGAGTATTGGTGGAAGGTATTCGCACAAGGATCAAAAAAGGGGCTCTGGAGTCGTTTAAGATATACTTCGAGAAAAGTCGACATCATCCGGCGAGGAGAATGGTGATAGCCAAGAACTGACAGTGGGAATTGTTCCAAGTGAACGGGTGGCGTTTGAGAGGCTGAGCCATTCGTAGTAGCGAGGCAGAGGAAAAGATCATGTAACTTCTTGGTATGAAAGTAACCTTAGATTTTCAAACTATCGATGATATAGGTACAAAGGTCAACCTGGCTACAAATACCCCAGATATCTCGTGATCCTACATCTTGTTCGGCCACTGCAGCAGACAATACGCAATGTTGCTCAGTCTTCCCGTCATTTATCACGTCCACGATTGAGTTTCCATCCGGTTGTAGTCTCTGAATGACACGTGTCATGTCTTGGTTCGAAATGCTTTGATGCATACTGCAATTTGATAATCCTGCCGCGCAGAACGAAAATCCATGACCGGATCCCGTGTATCCTTGAACCAGATCAGTGACAGCAATTTCTCCGAACCATGGATGGGCGGGGTCCCAACAACTCGCCAGTATCAGCTGCCGTATTTCGATTTTTGGACCATATCGGTGGTATACCAAGGACTCAACCAGATTCATCAGGTAATTTGAGTTAGAATGCGACTTATGCTGTCGAAGTCGACGGATTGCCTTGATAGAGTATCCAATATTCACCTGTGGCGACGTCGAAGGAAATAAGCCTTCCCCGTCTTCGATTGCCAATTTAGCTGCCTGGAGACGGTTATCTATCCATATTGTGATCCTGTCTCGTCGAGTTTGATATCGTTGCAAAGTGTAGCCTTTCCGCCCAGCTATGTGTCGTTTGCTATCAGCATATCGCCTCTCTTGTGGCTTACTAGCGCGAGATTGAGGGTACCAGATCCGATCAATCTCCCTTGACCATTGATCGGTCTCATCGTCGTTGGTGCATTGACCGATGTATTTTTGAGCGTCAGAGGTCAGCTGTAACATGTGGAATGGGGCCGGTCCCATGCCAGAGCCATCGGCACATAGCGTCCTCAGCCATTCGTGAACTGGAGGTCCTATACTTGGTTTGTCAGAGCACGTTTCCAAATAATAAAGGGGCGGGTCTTTCATCTGCACGTCAAACTCGTGCTTCAAATCGTCTGGACTCCATTTATGCTTCTTATGAGCCTCCTGTCGATCTTCCTCTTCGATGTCTTCTTCTTCCCCAAACTGCGTCTCTGGAATGAATTCAAGGCCTTCGAGAGTTTCAAGGTCACGCTGTGATTGCTCCAGCGTTCGAACGTGGATATGGTGGGACATTTCCAGGTCGGGAGTGCTCGCCAGGCTAACGGAGTTCTGTGGTGTGGAGGGAATCGCCACTCCAGTCTGCAATCTTTGTCTTTTGGCCGAACGCAGTTGCATCCCGGGCCTCTCATCATCCAGGCGAATGCTATATCCAGTAACCCGAGGTGATCCAGACGTGCTGCTTTCTGCCATCGTACCTACAAAACCGACGCTGGCGTCTGGATTCATGGGATTTTTTTCTGATTTTATGTGAATGTTGACACCGACACTTTGGAGAAGACAATCCGTAATCGCTGATCACAGATCTTCATGTCAACTCAACCAGAAGAAAATGGATGAGTTAATTGCAGGCATGGAGCTCTTGAGTGTACGGCCTGCGAAGTCGAGTCCAGGCAAGAGCAAGCGGTGAACTTGGGGGGGCTCGCACCTACCTGTACCCTACCTAGGCAGTAAGGATGGGGTAATTAGATCAAAACCCACAGCCAACTTCGAGTCGGACAGAATTTAGTAAACCATGGGCTCCCCCATGGCCGATTGGGATGCTTTCCTTGAACATCATCTTACCTTGGGTTGAGATTTGAGAGTCTGCTCAGGGCTGTTGGCAGAGTTAACAGCAATATTAAATCACGTGACTTACGACATCTCGCCAAGAGTCAGGACAGGCCCTGAGAAGTACCTAGGTATATCGAATATTATGCTTCGCGTCACTTCCAATTCTTTTCTTCTTCTCTTAGGCATCAGGACATAATCTGAAGCGCTCCTTGAACTTCTCCAGCAGAGGTTTCTCGTAAATAGTTCTGGCATTTGTTAATTCAAGTGTTTTGGACTGGGATCGTACTCCTTTCCCAAAAAATCAAAACAAAAAAATGCAGTCAACATCGAGGGCACTCGACGAGGGCAATAGCAGCAATGTCATCCTTCCCAGAGGTGGACATGTCTGCCGGCTGTGCGATGTGGACTTCACTGTCCAAGTCTCAGGCGATGTCGGGCATCTTGCAATCAACAACACAGCCCCCCGCCACGAGCACCCACTAAGAAGGCTGATCGACATCCCAGATTTCGACGGAGACCACATGAGGACGATCGTGTGCATTCTTCGGAAAGAGGAGGGCCACGTTCCGCTACCATTCGACGATAAGTGGGAGTCCAGTGAAGATACAAAATGTTTCCTCACTAACATAATGTATGTTGCCCCACGCGATGGACAGTATGATAGATGTCACATACAGTGCATATCCGGAGACCCCACAGCGATAGCATCGAAAGGAAACTCCTCTAGGTTAGGACTTGCGCACTGGACGGCTGTGACCACGATCCTACCCACGTTCCAGCAGGCATCAGAGCCCCCTTCGGCATTCCAGTCCATTTTCACTGCTGGGCAATTTGGGAACTTATATCACAGAAAGAGTTTGGAACAGTCAACATCGATGGTCTGTGGGAACTCAGCGAAAAATACCGCCATCAAGGACTCCCCAGTGTTGCGCAGTTTCGAGATCCTCAAATCGTATCAAATCACGTCCGCAATGCAAACTCCAGACAACAGTGGACAAGTTGGTCTCATCTGCCTCACACTGGATGGATAGCATCCGATCCACCTTTGCCAAATATTCAAAAGCTGGATCGACTACTGAAGCCCGCTTTATATGCGGTCCGGTTTCATGAATACATGACACCGGAAATGAAAGACCGTCACGAACCACGGAGACTTGTTATGACGTCTCTTTACTGGGACCACTGCTTCAGTCATGATGAATACACGACCAAGATGCGGAAACTAGTCCAGGGTCGCAAATATGTGACAATTGAGGGTGAACCATCTGAATCTGATCCATTCGGAAAACTTCCTACGGAATTGAGGCAGCGCCTTATTGGATTCTGTGAAATTGCAAGCAACGGAAACCTTGCAAAGGCAAGCAGAGCGTTCAAAGGCTCGCAAGGCTTGCCGATGAGCGAGTTCAAAGATCGCTGCCTTCGAGAGTTCTCATGGTTTCCGAACCTGGAGGAAAGACTAAGGGACCTCATTCGTGAAGCCATAGAAGAGGATAGGATTGACTGGTTTTATGTATACCGCATTATTCGCAAGCTTCTACCCGAGCATGGAATACGCAATCGAATTCGGATTTACCATGAGTTTACACACATTGCTCAAGCTATAATACGGGAAGCTGACCCTTCTTGATGTCCTATTCGGGAGAAAGAGCGACGGGAAAGATAGGTAGACAGAAGGTCAGTGTTAAATTTAAATACCCCAGGCTAGGGGCGGTATCTGAACAGCACCAGCTAGATCTAGTGCGAGATCAATGTACATATCCAAAATGTGCTGGCGCTTTCCAACCTTCCCAAGCCAGGGCGTTGAATTGGTGTGCCCTTCTTGGGAATTACAAATTTCGCCATGCATTCCCCATGTATTGGGTGTTGTGCATTCCAGTCGCGTCTCCCTTTGATCACGGACCATCGAGAGCCAGCATGTATTTCTTAACGTCGCCAATATCGTTGCATTTAGTCCATGACCGGAAGGCCTGATGAAAGGTAAGTAAGTCTCTTGCAGCGACGTATTTGGCGAAATGAGGTGGCAGATCCTGTCGAGCCTCTCGCTGGGCTCTACCCTGGTGGGAACGGCACTTGGATATGGGACAACGGTCTCCATTGGTGTCAGCCACTGTCCAGCGACGTACACTACTTCTACAACGTCAACAAGCAGCGTGACGACGGCATCCGCGACGTCGAGGTAAGGATCGTTCCATTGAGAATGAATGGCTGGGCTAAAACGAGATAGTTCCACACCAGACGAGCCCTTTTACCTCTCATTTCTCGTCGACGCCCTTCTACCCCGGCGAACCGAAGAACGTGTTCTTTCAAGCCGGCGATATGTTGCAGCTGATGGAAGTGTTACCGAGGATCCGCAAGCGGCATCAATCTTTGTCATAACGCCATCAGGACAACTCATGAATACTGGGGGATACATCTCGACAGCCGGAGTTGAAGAGGGAGAGCTCTTCCGGGTATCACCTGAAGTGAAGGCCATCTCAACTCGATTCACCGTCCGTCCTAACAGCACGTTAACCTGGGAAAACGATGCTTTTGTTGGGGGTGAAGCTATCTTCTGTTTACTGGGAGACCTGTATGTCCGGTTTGATGGCACTGCGCCCCCTGGGTGTGGGAAAATAGACCTCACCGTCACCCCAGAGGATGAAATCACTCTCCCTCCAACTTCAACGTTGACAACATCCTTAATAGCATCGACTGCAGCAACTAGCACCATCTCGGTGCCAACTTACCCTCCTGGCACATCTTCAACGACTTCTCTCTTCTTCAGCTCTACCCCTGACCTGACGCTTACGACGACCACTACTCCAATAGTGATGGGTACAACTTCATTTGATCAAGACCACACGTCAAGCACGAGCGTTTCGGAAGAAATTCCACCTTCCTCGACTGCTTCAACCTCCTTGACCTCCGATTTCCCAGCTCCTACCTCCACTGGAACGCCAAACTGTTTTGACGGCGCGGGATTCGACGGAACCGTCAATTCCGATTACCTTATTCTATGCGACACTGAGCTTCCAGGCTCGACCCTTGACGCTGTCCCTGCGGCCGATCTTGCTGAGTGTATTGAAGCCTGTAACTCGTACGTTCCAACGTCAGACGGAATCTGCGTGGCTGTGGAGTTCGATATAGTAAGTCATTCATGAAGATTATGCATAACCGAATCTGATCCCTTCTAGCTAGCAGAAGCAAATCCTTGTCGTCTTAAGTTTGATATTGGCCTCGTCACTCGAGGTGGTAACCCATTCACCCAAGCAGCAATTGTTGTCAATCAGCCCTATGCTCCTGAAATCACATTCTCCTCAGATCCTGGGTTCTCCACGACTACTTCGCCTGTTCTTGAACCAACTACCACAATTTCACCGATTCCTACAACGACAGAGGAGCCTCCTTTAACTTCATCGCCGATCCCATCAACTATGACAACCATGAGTCCGCCTCTCGTGTCGCCAACAGTTTCGCCTTCGTTATCTCAATCGCCAACAACGACAAATGTTGTCATTCCATCCACTGGTGCTCAAACTAATCCTAACCCTTCGACCAGTAGTCGACTAACTACCAACCCGGTAGGCTCCTCACCTACTACTCAACAAACTTCGTCGCCAACTACGACACCAAATTCCTCCTCAACGGGCGGAGCTCCAGGCACTACCACTAATGTTCCACAGCCAACCTCGACTACACCTCCTTCTTCCACTGTGGTGACGTCCACAGCTAGTCTCACGCCTTCCAATCAGCCCACATCAGGGCCATCCCTCAGCGGCGTCACCACATCTCCTCCAGCTCCAAGCACTTCACCATCAACGAATTCACTCCCACCAGGGACTACCATCACTTCCAGTACAACATCTAGACCTGCCACCTCGAGTTCACCTGGTGCAACTGTCTCTGGCACAACTTCGACCAGCCCACAGGGTACCCAATCAACTTCCTCCAGAGCAAGTTCAACGACACTCACCACTTTGAGCACCGCAGCCCCACCAACGACTGTTCTTACTACCTCTACTACTGTAGCACCATATTGCTCAGGTGCTACTCCTACGGCTGCATTGTGTCCAACTTATAATCACCAAGCGCTGAATGTCAATGGTGATGGAGCTTGTTATGAGATTGAGTGCCAGACAACTCTCAATGGATCCATTCTAACCGGAAACTCCACCAGGACAGTATCACACAATGCCTGCATTGGGTATTGTAGTCTTTACAATATCGCCCTCCCTTTCGGCTGCGTCGGTGTCAATTATTTCGGTGTTTCAGTACCGGGCAATAACTGTTTACTCTTATCAAATATCACAGGTACAAGATATTTCGCCGGTGTCGACAGTGGTCGTTTGCTCTACCCTGGATACCCTTCGATCAACGATCCCAACTATGGAACTATCAGTGTCTCTTCCGTTTCACAAACCTCAGCACCAACTCAAACGTCGTTGACTTCAACTGCAACATATTCTGCACCAAATTGTCCAGCAGGTCCTACCTCAACTTCTCCTCCCCTGTGTCCAGGAAATTCTCCATTCTGCAATTCATATAATATGTGGGGTACTCCCAACAACTTTGAGATTGAATGTGCCACATCATTCACCGGTGCGACACTGCAGCCCATTCTGGCCTTTTCATTACCGGATTGTATCACCTGGTGCCAGTATGCAAATGCTTACAGTACCAGTCTATGTACTGGCGTGACTTTTAGAGAAGGGAACATTACTCAAGGAGGTGCAAATAACTGCTTCAGGTATTCCTCCCTTACATGCGCAACACGCGGGAATGCCACATTCAACAGCGCCCGGGTCCTGAACGCTGGTTATCCACAAATGACAGATTATGACGATCCCAACTTCATCTGCAGTGCTCAGACGAGCTCGACGGCTGCGGCAGGCACCAGTACCGTGCCGGGTTCTGGAGGTTCCTCATCAACGAGCAGACCGGCGACGACTGTATCTCCACCAGCTACAACAACAAGTCCGGCAGCCACTGTAAGTACGAGCAGACCGGCGACTTCGACCACCATGGACCTCTCTCAACAAAGCTCTACGGCTTTCCCATCAGCTTACCCTCAAGACCCAGTCTGTGAGAACAATCTGATATCGAGATTTGAAGGTGAGAAATGCCACGATCCAGTAATAAGGAATATATTAAGTGCAATTCTAGGTGGCCAAGCATTAGTCAATCCAACCCTGGGCCGTTTATATGATATCGAATGCGCTGTGAGTGAACCGATTGTCATGGATCGATCGTACTGACGCGGCCCAGGTCGATTACAATTCAATTATGAACCTTCCATTTGGCGTGACTACTCAGCCGACATACAACAGTTGCTTGAATCAGTGCGACCAGGCGGTAGCGGCAAATTCTTCTGTTACCTGTGCAGCATTCTCATGGGTTTCCAGCACTGGAGCTTGTACTCTTCTCGGCAAAGTCTCAAATGGCAGACAATCAACCACAGGCATAACAAATACTCTAGGTACACACTCGGGCCGCTGGCTCTTTAATCAAGGTGGCAGTACGCCTGATGGGCCTAGTAACCAGCTATACCTTTCACGTCCAATCCCCTTCCCAACTGGACAAAATCTCATTGGTGCGACTCTACCCTCTTTTCCGGGAGGAACGAACACGTACTTTAACGGCTGGGCAGCGAACGCCCACACGACCCCCCTTGATCTATCATCCCTCGGCATTCAATGGAGAATTTTTGGGCAAACAAGTAATAAACTCTTTGTCACCGCGAATTTTTGGCTCACTACGACACAACTTGAGCTTAATTCCACAACCCAGAACACCTGGTCTCAGGGCGGACGAAACAATGATACCAGCCCAATTGCTTTCCCAGCCTCGAACCTTCCAGCCTACACTATTGCTCCATTCTGGACCCAAGGATTTATCCTCATGGCTAGCCAGCAAGGTATTTACTACCAAGTTGACACCATCTCACCTGGTCGTTACGGTATCTCCATAGAATGGTACTTCTCTCACTTCCAAATCGACAACGCCGTCCAACATGCCATGATGACATACGACACTGGGGTACCTGGCGTCTGGACCACCTATTTCTTTCGGGCTGGCAGCACAACTGATGATCAGGGTAAGCGGCAGACGGTCGGTGGTCAAGGAAGCTCTAGCCAGAGCTTCATGTATTGTCGGGCGTCAACAAACTGCATCACGCCTGGTGGTAAGCTGATCTTCGACACCGGAGTCGCCGATGCTTCAAATGCGGCCACATACACAGCCAACTATTTCGTTACGAGTGATGTGGCATTCGGTTCTTGGACTTGGAGTACTCGGCCAGTGTAGATGAATGAAGGATTTTACTTCGTTGGGATATCCTTTTTAGATGAAGCAAATGGATGTTCTTTATTTCAGACGAGGATGTCGAATTTATTCTGGAAAAGCATGGTGTACGAAGCATATGTGGTTCCGTTATCTGGAGGAAATGGCCATGTACTGAAAACTCGCTCCCAGTATGATAGGAGAAACGAGGGCCAACAATAAAGTAGTTCACCAGGATTTAAAACCCAAACCACAATGAGTCCGTATGAAATCACCAACCAGTTAGTTAGGTTGTGGGGATCCGAGCAGACGTCAAGACCGAGTTTACCCAAAGTTAAGTACAAATGCAAGTAAGACAGCATAGGTGCTTGATTGCTAATGAGGACTGGCGTGAGAGCCCGGACAGGGTTTGCACCAGAGGCCGGGCGAAAGCTGTGCTTCGCGCGACAACCAGCCCAAAGTCAACATCCGACAACGACGCTAGCTTCTTGCCTTGAAAATCAGATCATCCGAGTTCCATAATTATTATCATTTTGCGCTACACTTGGTTCTACGAGGATACCTGAAAAGGCCCTGGGTCAAGAGTGGCCTTTAGAGGCGACTCCAACACGGCCAAAGGCCAAGCTAGACCCCACTGCCACTCCTTGGGTAATATGCTTTGGATTCCATATATCTCTCGTTCAGCACGGCCCTGCAACCACCAGAAGTCATCAGCGACGTGCCTCACCATCGCCATATAATGGGCAAATATTAACATCGCCCGCGGTCTCCTATCTACAAGCAGATCGATAAAGGGGGTCGGACACAGCGGACCGAAAGTCACCACCCGCTGGCACAGATAGTGGGGTGGTTCGCCCTCCATGATGGCAGTGTAAATACTCCCGATATACGCCAGGGCGAGGCGACAGGTCTCTTTGGTCAATGGATCGGTTTCTCGTAGATCCACATGCCCGAAGGGATTGTTGTTTGGTTGCTGGAAATCGAGGATTGTCTGGAAGGGCTTGGTGTTTGATGGGTTGAACAAGGCGTCAGTGTCTGTGAAGCTTGGTTTCCGACCCTTGTGGAAGTAGTTCATCATGATAGATCCCTGCCGAACGTGTGGCGCGGCGACGTGAAACACAATTGACACAGATGCAGCCATGCGTAGCATCTGCACTGGAAGCTTATACCCTGCATGAGCAGACCCTTCGGACTCGGGCAGAAGGCACGTAGACATGATGCTGAGCATGATGGATGTTAGACCGACGGCGTCCGAGTTCGAGGGTCCAATGGAGGCAACGGCCTCCCTTTGTTGCTGAATCGCCTGATTCAAGTAGAGGCGGTGGAGCTGCGCGAAATCCATGGTGCGGAAGGACTCCGGTACCTCGTCTCGCTCGACATAGCCGACCTTTTGCGCCTGGACGGTTTTACAAATATACAGTGCGGTCATTGCAAACATCGCATCGAATAAAAATCGGTTGTCGCATGCCAGGTTAGGGGCTTGCCAAGTGTACATGCCCTTCAGGTTGGCATCCTGAGAAGATGGGAAGGTGGGGGCAACTGTGGATGTGAATCTGTGTAGCAGGAACAGTTCCAATGCATGGCGTCGTGGTTCTGACATGATGAAGTTGGAAACAATGTCCGAGTATGGAGTCTCTGGTCCATTGAGCGGCGTCTGCCGACCCGCGGAGGCGGGGGATGGATCGGCCGGCTGGCTCAGAGCGTCCTCAGATGGCGCTGGAGTTGTTACATGAGACGACGAGTACTCCGTGATAGGCTCTTGCAAGGCTCTGCTTGAAGGCGTTGGGGGTGCAGGAGCAGGAGCAGGAGCCGGAGCGTCTCCATATTCACAAGCGACTCCATGGCGCAAACAGGCGCTGCAGGAAGGGTGTTCCTCACTGCACTTCACCTTGCGCTCCTTACACCGCCGGCATCCAGCACGCGACTTTCGATGAGCTAGGCGAGGCGGCATGTGACGGTTGCCCAAGGAAGAGAGGTCACAAGGAATGTATGGCCGGCCAACAATGGCCCTAATGTGACACTACAAGTCTGCCTTGTGCGCTGTTGGATCAATGTTCGACTCGTGCGTGGCGAGATGCGATCTTCATGCGTTGGTCATATCGTTGCGGTCCGAATCCGAAAGCGAAGAGGAAGTGAAAAAAATATTATTATTAATATTAGCAGGCCTGACTAGTTGCGGGGCACTCGCGGCACTCACATCTGCTGGAATTTTTCAGGCGTCCAGCGATCCTGGTCAACGGGTGGCCGTAGCCCCTCAGCCTTGCCTAATATCATTCCACCGCCAAGGGATGAAATCTGACATCGGACATCCAATGACTACACATCAATACTCTTACTGTCTGTGAACAAGAGTTATCGACAGCATCTTCCATTTCACCCATCAGAAAATCAGGTCACGCACATGCACAACGATAACGTTGCAAGGAAGCGCAATTCCCTACGGGAAGTCTTGGTGGTGACGCTTTATTTTCGACTAGGCTACTCCCTAGCACCAAGCGAGCGTAAGTGGTGGGAAAGACACGTCGACAACCCCTTTCCAACGAGGATAGCGTCCGCCGATTTATCGAACTACCCCCAGCGAGTCAAGCGGCAACTTGGTCAGTAATGGGCGCAATCCAGTACCAAGTCCCACTCAGCCTCGCGTCCGTTCTCGGATCTCTTTCAAAATTACCCTTTGCTGGGGGTTACAGTGGTGGGAAGCATCCTAATGCACAACACACGACGTCGACATATACGGATTGGAAGAGACGGGCGTCCGCCTCGATCGATTCGAAAGACCAGAATTCAGGGTTCGACGTCGACCTCGAGAAAGGCAGATGAGAAGGAACATCACATGTTCTGGGAGAAAGCGACTCCAAAATCGAACTCTTGACGATGATTGCGTCAAGGCCGTATATTTGAACATAATCTTCGACTGGCAATGGAACATTTCGCTCTTCGAACTTCTACGATATAGGTGATGAAAGGGGTTTATACGACAGTGTGATATCGCCCCGACAATATCCCGACAATACTCTATGATAACATTCAAGCCACCTCGCTGCATATTTCCAACTTGGTCTACCACGTCCGCTTGACCATCTTACCTTTCGCCGCACAAGCGGCAATACATTCTTCGGGCCCAACTGAAGCTCCGGTACCTGGCCCCGCAATCTGGCCAAAAACATTTTGAACATTAATGCCACCGCCGAGAACAGTTCCAGAGATGTTCTGAGGAAGGCTGAAGAATGCGTTGGCCACGTTGAGGGTTCCAGTGTCATCGTTATTCAGCGCCGAGATCAGTTGTGCATTCTCACATCCAATGTTCATCATCGTGTGAATTGAACCCGTTGGGAAGATTGTCATTTGGCCGGAACGAAGCGTATTCTGGACAGTGCGTGCGCCGTTCTCGTTGATCATATATGTCTGGGTTGTTCCGGAGATGGCCACGACGTAGTTGGCACCTCGAGGATGGAGATGTGGTGGTAGCATGGAGCATGGTCCAAGGTTCAACATGGCCTGCGAAGGGGGTAAGTCCATGCCGGAAGGGTTTCAAAGAGAGGGAGACTTACTACCGTCATGCCTTGGCCAACCGTTGCTGGGAAGGTGGCAGCATTTGCATTGACGACACCTCCCGGTGAGAAGGTGTACTTGTCTTGCTTTGTGAAATCGAAGAACCAGTCCTCATCCTTCGGCCTGATATAGGAGTCAGTTCATTGTATCACGATGCAACGCCGTTGATGAAGAAAAGTTCAATGTAACGAAGGATCATCAGAAAGGTGGCGCTCTTGGTGGATAAAAAGGTCGCCTAAAGCCTAATATGGAATACTTACAGCAGTGCCATGCGATCAAGATTGGTGTTGGCCATTCGAAGCTTGGCCACCAAGTCTGGGTCTTTGTTGGTATCGACCGCCAGTGCTACCGAGGCAGCGGTAGCGAAGGCGACGAAACCTAGACCAAGGAAGACCATGATGAAGTTCTTCCAGTTGAAAAAGCGGCGACGACGAGGGCACGACTGGACTGAGGAGGCTGAAGATGTATCAACTGGCTGAACAGCAGCAAGTCGATCGAGCTTCTCAAGAGCAGCTTTCTTCTCCTCGGCAGGTAAGTCGTCAAATAGCGTGGCACGGCTGTGCTCCTTTGAGTTATCTGTGGGGATGGTTGGGTTGGGAGCAGGCCGAAGTCTTGATACAATTCTGTTAAAGCTTGAAGGCAAGATATTCATACTGAAGACTCTTAAGCGAGCGTCATGAGGAACGAGAGGATGGAGCCGTGACACCTTTCATGACGGGATTTGACGCGGTTTTTAGAGCCGTTGCCTCGGTCTTGATATTATGTCTCGTTCGAAAGGCAGATCGTTTCTTGTGATGCGAGTGGCATGGGCCATATCTCCTATCCACCACCCCTCTCCGTCGATGCATCCATTTCGAATATCCAAGATCGATGTAGACTCCACGACCGCAGATTGGCGAGAAGCATTACCGGGGTAGCCTGTCGACTTCGCTATGCACATTGGTGAGACAGTTGCAAACATGCGGCCAACCAGCAGCAAGAGGGGAGCTTCTTCAAAGTCTGCTAAATGCTGATGGTCACGCCTGTATGGAAAAGGACGGCACGTTTGCCCCAGGTATGCGACCGCAACGACGACTAAAGAGAAACCCGCAGATGGGTAATCAGGGATACCCAGATATCAACGCATAAACTCTCTAATGACAAGGAGGATAGTGCTGGATCTATATACGGACCAGAGGCGGTTAGCAGGAACTTGGTTGGGCAGGAGCAATACTCAAAGAATTGACTGTACTTGGTGAGCTCTTGGGTTCTCGTGATGCAGGACGCCTTGCAGACTCGTGCCCATGGTCAGAAAGCTTGGGAGGAGGCAAGAGAAATCCCAAAAGGCGCGAGCCTGCGTCTCCACGAGGGGAGGCATTCTCACCCATTGTGGCCCTACTCCTACAAGTTCTTCTGCATGCATTTTGCAAAAGGGGGCTGTACAGAAGGACACAAAAGTTTTGTCTTTCCTGTGAGAGCAGAAACCGGGTAGGTTGCTCGCGAGACATAGGCACAAGTCGCGGTCAGAAACATGATTCGCTGCCACGCGAGTCGATAAGCCGAACGAGTCGGCAGAAAGGACCTTTTCGCATTAAAGGACGGGATTTCCGAACGAAGGAGACTTGATTCTGGACTGTAGCTAGCTGTAGAACACAGCGAATACACGCGCAGTCCTTGTCAAGCTTACCCTGCAGTGGCGGCGAGAGTAGTAAGTATACAGCTTCTACCAGCAGCCAAGTTTCAGGTTGAATCATGGGCGTGGGAGTGGGCAAGTTTTACCGCAACTTGAGCTCGAGAGTAAAGGTTGGGGGCGGTTCGTGCCGGAGGTTTGCGGGCTCTGAGGGCTCTACTGGGCTTGGGGCTGTCGCCCGAGGGCCTCATTACCACAGGCCGAGAGCATCGCCACATTCCTCGTAAATCTTGCATCGAAGACATTATGCTTTGGCTCTCTTCTCCTGGCATTTGAAAATTCTCCCACCAAATAGGTTGGCAGGTCAGTAGTTGTTGGGACACTGTTCTTGAGAACGACTAGTTAACCTCGAGTGCTCCTAATTAACGGTCCCACCTCCGTAAGCCTCGCTAATCTTTGCCAAGATATCAGTCGTTTAGGTCAACGAAGTCGCTTATCGATAGGCCTCCCGGGGCGCGATGATGGGCTTCTCCTCGTTATTCCAGGGGCAGCCTGACGAAGCCTAACTTTATTACCACGGCTGGGCTTCCGCCCACACCTAAAGCACCAGCTAGTCCGTGACTGCCAAGTACATGTTGGTAGCACTTTGAATTTGATTTGTCTCTCACAAGCATGGTCCATGGATCTTGCAAGCATTCCTCTGGTACATGCATGCACGCCAACGGGGATGTTCTAGAACCAAAGACCCAGCAGATTCTGATCTATTGATAGGTACACAACCAGGGAGCTGCCGTTTATTCTCCTGGCTTTGCAGACTATCGTTCAACCATGGGCCTAATAACTTGCTCCAAGTGAAATTTCACCATCTCCACTGCCAGGTGAGGTTTCAGCGGCGACTCACATGGAGAATAGCAGCCTCCCACTCGAGACATGCTGATGTTAATCCCAGTCCTTATCTACGTATGAACATGTGGGGAGCAATTGCCTCATTCTGCGTGGAAGTCGCAAGGTACACTCTTTCCAACTTAGTTCTGGCATCATCCCGTGCCGACTCGCGACTGGCCCTCGAGGTTGGACCTGATCGACTACGAGATATCGGGAGCAGGAGCGGGAGCAGAAAAGTTAACATTACTTAGGAATCTGTGACTTTTCTTCTGAAACTCTGGATCACTAGAGTAAGCATCCCGCATCGCATCAACTCCTTCATCAATGGTTCAATCCTTTCAAGGATGCCATCAATTTTGCATGGTACAGCATCGAACCCACCTTTGCCCTCGTCGTTAGGCACACCATGCAGACATCGAGCAAAACGATGGTGCACTTGAATCCTACCTCATCAGGTCGACGCAAGAGAAGTTCATGGAGCAATCAGAATAAATCCGTTACGGCCCCATGACTGGCATCGCTGACGAGAGCGGCATATTTGGCGAGCGTACCCCTTGTCACAGCCATTCGTGGAGGTGTCCACTTTTGTCTTCTCCTCCCAAGTTCCTCATCACTTACGGCCATGGAGATCGAGTTTGTTTCCGCATCGATGGTAATCTCGTCTCCATTCTCCACCAGGGCAATCGGGCCTCCTACCGCAGCTTCTGGGGTAACGTGTCCGACAATGAATCCATGGCTGGCTCCGGAATAACGTCCGTCTGTGACCAAGGCGACGTTGGTGAGTTTTGCTCCCATGATGGCGGCACTCGCCTTCAATTGCTCGGGCATACCGGGACCACCTTTAGGTCCTTCGTACCGCACGATGAGGACCAAATTCTCTCCAGGTGGGATCTCGCCTCGGTTCAGCGCCTCATTAAGTTGGGATTCTTTGTCAAACGTTCTTGCCTTGCCGACGAATTTGAGTCCTTCTTTGCCGGTGATCTTGGCCACTGCTCCAGCAGGTGCAAAGTTGCCTCTCAGGATTTGGATATGACCTGACTTCTTGATTGGGTCCTCTAAGCTCTTGATGATGACCTGGTTTGCAGGCAGACTCGGCCAACTGGCGACGTTCTCGGCAAGTGTCTTTCCTGTCACTGTTGGAATATCACCGTCCAACAATCCAGCCGCGATCAAGAACTTCTGTACACTGGGGATGCCGCCGATCTCGTAGAGGTCCGCCATAGCATACTTTCCCGATGGTGCAAGATCTGCTATAAAGGGGATCTTATTACTCACTCTCTGGAAGTCATCCAATGTGAGGTCTACACCGGCTGTCACAGCCATGGCAAGAAAATGAAGCACTGCGTTTGTACTTCCACCTAGAGCCATGGTGATGACGAGAGCATTTTCAAACGATCGTCTGGTCAGAAGTTTCTTTGGTGTGATATCGAGCTCTAAGCATGTCTTGATCGCCTCTGCGGCCTTTGCACATTCTCGCATCTTCGCCGGTGATGTTGCGGGTGTGGAGCTTGAGCCAGGTAAACTCAAGCCCATCGACTCAATCGCAGTTGCCATGGTGTTGGCAGTGTACATGCCTCCGCAAGCCCCTGCACCGGGACAGGCATGCTCTTCCAGATCTTCCATGATCTCCTCTTTGGTCTTGGAGGTATCTCCACCATCATCTGGTTGGCGCAGCGTGTTGTATGTGAACGCACCGAATGCCTCGTAGCAGGTGGCCACATTTATGGGTCTTCGAAGTGTCTTACTGTATCCTTTATCGATCGTCCCACCATATATCATGAGGCTTGGTCGGTTGTGTCTTGCCATACCCATGATGCAGCCGGGCATATTCTTATCACACCCTGGAATCGTAATGTTGGCATCATGTGCTTGAGCACAGGTGACAGTTTCGATCGAATCGGCTATGATCTCTCTTGTCTGGAGACTGAAGCGCATGCCTTGATTACCCATCGTGATGGCATCGCTTACTCCGACCGTGTTGTACTGCCATGCAAGCATGTCGCGAGCCAGCACGGCTTTCTTCACTTCTTTAGCTAGGTCGAGCAGATGCATGTTGCAAGGGTTGCCTTCCCACCAGACACTAGCGATGCCGACGTGTGGTGATGTCTGCATTGAATGACGATCTGGAACGCCTGCTGCGAAAAGCATTGCCTGTGCTCCTGGAAAGTCATGTTCGCGAGTCAAATGGGTTGAGTATCGATTCAACTTTGGTTTCTTGTCAACCCCGGTTGGAGATGATGAGCGCACAAATTCAAGGTACCGAGCCTCCTGGAAGCCACCTGCCTTGTCCATGTTGTTTAACCTCTACCTATGATGAAGATGAGGATGGTACCCAGACGATGAGACTGGGCTGAGTCCTTGTTCTCGATCCTTAGGAGTGGGTATGCTCGATTTGGCTGACCTGTTTTGTCACTGTGGTATATCTGGTAGCACCTGGGGACAAGGAGAACTTGATTCAAGCAGTCCTTAGCTTGAGAAATAAAGGGCTGTTATAACATTTCGGTTTCGTCACCAGCAGCACAAATATCCGTGCTTTGGTGCAGATGTTCGTGACCCCACGCTCTGGTTAGCACCGGCAACCTCGGGGTGATGCCCGGGCTGAGGGGTAAAATTGGACGCATCCAATGAGATTGATAGTGATTGTCAACCCCAGGGATGGGGAAGCCTGTCGGTGCATGTCAAACCGGGGGATCGAGGGCAACTCCGGCATCGAACTTTCATTCAGCCTTGTGCATCTGTTAACCCCTGAACTAGGACACTTGTACCCCTTTATTAGCCAATACCATGTATGTAATGTCGCAGGATCTAGAGAGTGATTGGAAGCCATTTTGGATGAAAGACTAGGCTAGGCCAAAGAGGAGGGAGGGTTTCTCTTCATCATTGGGCAACTGTTGCTCCAAAAGCACATAGGAATGTGAGAAGGTTGTAACGCCAACACTTGACCTATGCATGATAGCGACCATCTTTCTCTGGAGAGACCCTGTCATCGAAGGATGAATTAACCAAATTCATATATCGCACAGATAATAATAGCTCCAAAACTGTCCCAGGCAGCTAAAATTTGACCATCACAAATTCATAACCGCCACCTCCCCAGAGCGCGACGGATCACCACTCCTCTCGAGCCTTCTTGTTTTGCAGCACCCTCAGCTGCCATAAACCAGCTGCCGTCAATACAAGCGCGGTGCCACCAAGCTCCAGGAACGCCAGCTCGGAGACATTGCGCTCAAACAGACAGAAAGTGGCACTCAGAATATCGATACCGTCGCACAGCACGCCCAACCAGACCGCCGTCGCAACGTTGTTGTGTCGCACCACCTGTATTGGAACCACGTTTTCCTGTTCCTGTGCGAAACTTGGGAGACCGTCCGTTTTTGCAGCTGTATGACTGCCGTGGCCAGAAGCGGTGTTTCTCGAGAGTAGCCCCTCCCTCACTCCGTCTCCTCCTTGAGGCTGCTTCCCTGGGCTGGCATCCCACTCTCGAACCGTCTTCCAGAGGTACGCCCCGAGAACAAAGTCTCTAGATCCGAACAGGCGGGCAAGCAAGCTCGACTCTGGACTCATAGCCAGTCCAAAAAGCGGACCAACCTGTCGTGGCACGATGAGCGTTGACACCCCCGCTGCCATGCGCATCACCGAGATCGTCTTCAGCAAGGCGCCTGACATTTTTTTTCCCTCCTGTTTTGATCTTTTTTTCCCCCTCTCGCTGCGGAGTGCAAGTAGCGATATTAGGTCTCCGGGAGCAATCTATGTCAATCGTAGATTCCCCTGGTTGTCTGGTCGTTAGAGACTGCCGAAAAGCCTTAGCATGGATTGGTTATATCCGAAGTGAAGGGTGGAATCAATCACCGTGGTCGAAACGATTCTGTGCCAGAAGGGACTTTGGTATTTATTCCTCGAGACGATATGGTTGGAAAGCGAGCACGGGTAAGCATCCAGATGAGCGATTGGGACACAGCTCGAAGAAATGAATGTCAGAAGTCTTTATGTATCCCCATCTTAAATAATGGCAATTCTAGGGGTGGATGGCACGGATCCATGACGAGCTTAACGTTATGCTTCCCTCGAACCTTACTTACTGGGCACTCAGCCTCGTCTGCAAGACCCCCTCCCACTGACCTGCACCCTGGCCCCTCGGCCGTTATCTTGGACCCCGCAGTATTTACTCCGTAATAATCCCTACGTATCTACGTATGTACCTGCTCGGCGACCACAATTGGTTGGCACGCACCACCATACTGAGCTATTTTGCTAAATGGGAAGGATAGTTGATCGCTGTCTGATGCACTTGGCATGTATCTCGGACTGCTCTTCTCTTCTACATGATATACGATACTAGCCGTAGGGTACACGATTGCAAATAGGAATAGCATCTCTGTTGAATGCCGATTCATGAACTGGCAAATTGTTGACTTAGTCAATGAGGCCATTGCAATCTAAGACAGCTGAATTGTGCCCCTGGTAGTCTTACAAAGTCATTGCCCTGCTTGCCGTTTCCTCCGTCAGTGATCCACAGGACGAAGTGAAATCGAATGCTCAGCAAAACCATAGCCACAACCATCTATCATGCATGCAAAGCTTCGTTACCCATACAGCTTGTATGAAACTCCAATTAGAGTGGCGGGTATGGTTGCAATGATCAGCCTCGGCGCCTTCAGACCACCTGAATCATGTCATGTCCGATACTCATTACAGACAGGCCAATTGGGGGCCTGAACCATCTGCTTTTCATGTGAAAAAACAATAACCCACCCAGTCAAAGGGCAATGCGCCGCGCCAGAACTACAAAAGTGATTCCTGCGTGATATGAATCAAGACCCAAGTTTTCATTTCTTCTTTCCCTTTGCCCGACTTGGAGCAGTCGTGGATGACACGCTCTGAGCACGCGAGGTGGCCGGGGAAGTGTTTTTACTGCCACGACCTGACTTGACAGCCTTTACAGCCTTGTTCTGCGGATTCTGTCAGTGAAAGTTCCTTCCATGCTGTTGACGCAACAAACTTACCACAATGCCGTTCTTGGCCTTCTTTTTGACGGGTGCAGCTTCACTGTCATTCTCCTCGTCCTCGTCCTCGTCTCGATCTCGCCCTCTACCTTTACCAGACGCATGGCCATTTGTAAGCTTCTCATCGGGATCCCCGAATTCTCTTGACACCGTATTAAGCAGTGTTGTGCATCTTCTGCCTAATTCCACCGGTGTCCGGCTTAGGAAAAACCAATCAAAGCGGAACAAAGGAGAGTCTCGTACTTCGTCTCGAATCTTCTCATACAAGCCTTCACCGTCAACACCGTGTTTGTCAAGCATAACCAGCAGGAATCGGTCTTCCTCCTCGGTGTAGACTTTCTTGTTTGTTGTCGAAACCGTGTAGTTGACTTTGAGTTGTTGCAGCGGTACCCGATAAAGTTCCATTTTCTTTCGAAGCATTTTTCGCTGCATGTTGGTCTTGCGCAGTTTCTCCTCTCCAGCCTCGATCGTCTTGATGTGCTTGTCGAAATCTGCAATTTCCGTGTTTCTTTTCCAAAAGACCTTTGCATATTCTTCAATCTCATCAGGTTCCTTGCTGTCGACCTCGGTGGATATGCCTTCGTAATTGCTTCGTCCAAACTTGGCTGATCCATTGACAAACTGTTGAAAATCTCGTCGATTCCAATTCCCGAATCCGTGCTCCTGCATTTCAGCCTTGTGCTGCTTTTCTTCTTCAGTCAAGGGCTCCGCATTGTCAATTTCGTCTTGGCTTAGTCGTTGGTCAGCCTCACGATCACTCAGGTCCTCATCTGTTCCTTCGGCTAACGGGACCTTGTAGCCAATTTCTTTATGATAATAAGCAGTCTCTTTTTCTTGCAATTCTTGAAGTCCAGGAGGGAAGAATTGCCAGTCATGAACATTAACCTGTTTCGGAGCCCTGGGAACTTTTGGTTTCGTATCTGCTGGTCGACCACCAGTTGACAATGCTTGTTTGTAGTATTTGTCAATGGAGTAGATCTGCTCCTTTCTTTCACGCTTGGCAGGGTTGATCCAGGCCACGCCGATGTCTTTCTTGTGCTTGGTGGTGAAGTCTTCACCGTTCCACTCATACGCATTCTCCGAAGAGAATTTCTGAAGATCATCGATACCAAGCTTCTCATATTTGGCGTTCAGCTCCGCTGTACGGGCTTCACCACGGCGCAAAATCTCGTCAATGTCATCGAGGACATCTACGGTCCCCTTTTTTTCGAAGACCTTTTCTGCGCCATGCTGGATCATGCTCAAAAGTTCGTCCTTTGAGGCCGCCTGCTTAACCTGTTGTTGAGCTCGACCTTGTTGAATGACCAATTGATCTAATCTCAATTTTTGCGCAGCTCTTTCCAATACCTTCTCCTCGATTGCCTCCTCGGTCACAAATCGGAAGACCTTGACCTGTTTGGTTTGACCTATACGATGTGCTCGGTCCATGGCCTGAAGATCGGCCTGAGGATTCCAATCGCTATCATAAAGAACCACGATATTTGCACTCGTCAAGTTGATCCCCAGGCCACCAGCACGCGTAGTGAGTAAGAAGACAAATTTCTCTGAACCTGGTTTGTTGTAGTCGTCAATAGCTGCAATACGATCTTCATGTGCAGTGCCGCCATCGATACGACAATAGGGATGGCCCCTAAAGACACAGTAATCCTCCAATATATCCAAAACTCTGCTCATCTGAGAGAAAATCAGAACACGACTGCCTTCCTCCTTCATGCGGGCCAGAATCTTATCGAGAATGATCATCTTGCCTGAGTTGAAGATGAGATGTTCATCAGTTGTGTAGGGGGGGCCGGGCTCGGCGCCTTCGAACAGATAAGGATGGTTGCAGCATTTTCGCAATTGCATCACAATGTTCAACAATCGAGTCTTGGACTCGCGTTTCCCACCTGCACCATTCACAGCGTCGATGTCTCTCTCCAAGATCTTCTTGTACCATTTGATCTGCATGTCTGCCATTCCAACGTACAAGTTGAGTTCCTGCTTGGGGAGGAGGCTCTTCTCAACGTCAGCCTTTACTCGGCGAAGCAAAAACGGCCTTAGGACTTTGTGTAATTGTTGGACTACGGTATCCTGGTCGTCGTTTTGACCGGAAAACCAAGCATCAAATGCTTCAGAGTCACCAAAGACATCCGGAAGGAGGAAGTTGAGTAGGGCCCAGAGCTCATGAAGGTTGTTCTGAAGAGGAGTGCCGGTGATTAGAAGTCTGTTCCTGGAGTTGAACATGCGGATGATTTGAGCGAGCGAGGACTCCTCATTCTTGATTCGATGAGCTTCATCGACTATGATATATTCCCAAGCGAATTTCTTGAGATGAGATTTTTCTCTCAGGATCATCTCATAGCTGGTGATGCAGACGTCAAACTTCTCGTCTACTAATCTCTCGTTGATTAGAGCATGTCGATCGTCCTTGGCTCCTTGCAAGACAAGAACGTCAACTTCAGGTGTCCATTTCTCGAACTCTCGGCGCCAGTTGTCCAATGTTGACTTAGGAACAGCGATAAGATGTGGTCCCTTGATATCGCAAATGTGTCGCAGATAACCTAAGAAAGAAATTGTCTGCAGAGTTTTGCCTAAACCCATCTCGTCTGCCAGGATGCCAGAGATACCATTCTCATGGAGGGAGATGAGCCAGTTGAGCCCAGCAACCTGATAGTCACGCATCTCTCCACCTTGAATGTAGGAGGGAGATTCTCGGAAGATTGTCTGTGAAGCAGTTCCACGCTTTTCATCTCGTAGCAACTCGGCGTCTTCTTCCTGTTCGGTCTTTCGCTTGTTCACACCAGCCGCGCCACCTTTCCTGGATACACCCTTCTTCGCATTGGCGGCGTCTTCGGCACTTTGGCGATCAATCTCAACCATAACTTCTCTGATCTTGGGGTTGGGGTTGGTCTCGATGAAGTGGCGAAACAGATCAGTCAGACCAAGGAGGTATTTGAACCGACGTATGGTGTCATCTTCCTTGGATTCATCCAGTTGGCCATGTTTCTTGCCCAAAATACTCTTTCGTAGTTTGAAGGCTTCCGATCTCTTTTTGCGGCCGTCTAGTTGGGGGCTATCACCCGCGATGCTACTGGCGGTAGTATTAGGGTTGGTATCGGAATCGGTGTAGTCGGGAGTGTCATCGACATAGCGATTGAGATGTCCAAATGAGGGTCTTCGAGGGTGGATGTGAATGCTTGAGTCGTGCATGGGAGTATCGGCAACAGAGGAGGTTTCCGAATCTGGTTGTTGAGGTTTTGGTACAACCATGATTGTGTTGGTGTTGGCCAGGTCGGCCTCTCAATCAAATAGTTCACGCAGTCGCGCAACGCGAGATTGTTGAAGTCGCGAATGCCAGTCGTGGTGAGAGAAAGTCCGTGGAGATAGAGTCACGTAGTTGCTCCCGACGCGTGGCGTTGACGTGAATGAAGAATCAAAGGCAAGGAACACTTCGTCTGGGAGAAGTGTCAAGGGCAACGAGAGGAGGAAGGCTCAAGTGGTAGATTTAGTAGAGCGAGATTTACACGCGCATGAAGCCCGCCAATGACGCCATCTGATTGGCCAGCCCGCGCATGCCCTCATGGGGCGTCGGAATGGGTGTTGTCTTGGCATTAGTGTACACGTGACTTCCCTCTGCCAAGACCAACGTGACATTGGGCAGCTCATTCGTCACCACGTGATGACGGCAAATAATGATGTTCAACCTCATCCAACATCGGCGGTTGCTGCCTCTTTTCTTTGTTGCTGTCATTGCTCACGATTGATGGACTTTATGTAAATTCCCAACCCTTCACTGAGATCGGATTCATATACGCATACGGTCTCCTTCGCCTCATCAGACTTCTGCAACCGTAGAAACTGCCTTCTAAGGTGTTGGAGCCGAAGAAAACAAAACCCCTCCATACTACCCGACTGATCACAACACACCAACCACCCTTGTCCGTGGCGAAACAGCCGAGCACGTCCTTTTCTTCATACTTCTTTCGTGAAGCCCCAAGATCTCATCATGGACTCGATGAGATCTTTGAACACCTCCTTACCTTCATCTACTTCACGACCCCCACCTCCAGAACAGCTTCTCCAGGCCTTCCGCACCGCCGCCCTTTCTGTCACCAACCTCTATAAGTCTGCCGTCACAGATCAAAGTGCCAGCAGGCAAGCAGGTTATCAAGAAGCCCTCGAAGATTTGCTGAGTTTCCTGGACCGAGAAAACCTAGGCTTACAAGACGGCGAAGGGTGGAGAGTAAGACAATGGGCCACTGAACGATACGATGGCTCGGCCCACGCACAACAGGCCGACAGTGACGATGAGAGGGTGGAAATTGAGACTAGGCCCAGGAGCAACTCATTATTACGAGACCAATCTCCAGAGCAAGCTCGAACCCAGTCAGAACCTCCGAGAGTAGAACCTATAATTCGTCCGACATCGGTCGATAACACACAACCTTCACCAGCTCGCAACATTGCCTCAACTACACCTATATTTCGCTTTACTGGTCAATCATCATCCGAAGACATGCAGACAGACGACAATTCGATCACGGTGGACGAACCTCAATCATCTTCCTCCGATCCTGAGGGGCCTCTCCGTCTAGAGGTTGTTAATAATCGCACGATACGAACACCTACTAGACATGGCAGCCAGCGGCATGGCTCAAAAGCTACTGGAAGAGAGTTTACCTTCACCGCGGGAACCAAGCGTAAATTACAGTTTCCCGATTTCTTTGATATTTCAAATATTGGACCACGAGATGGGGTTGGGGGCAGCAAGCGCGGACGTCTGTCATGAGGCTGGCGGTGAAAGGTCGAAGTTGCATGGTGGTGCATTTTGAAGCGTTCAGCATTGTCCTCAGGCTACACGGATAGATTATGGCAACAGGACCACATCATGACGAGGACACGAGGCATGAGATACAGCATAGCAGGCATCCTTGTTTTCGACTACATTAATGTATTTTTCTGAGAGAAGCAATTCTTGAGGTTACATTTTATATGACAATCAATCCCATTGAAAATTGAGAAGAGATTCTTCGTGAAGAATTTGAGGGTATCATCTGAGACACAATTGCTTGGACTTGAAAATGATAGAATCGACGGCGTAGGGGGATCAACCCCTCAAAAATACACTGACAGTTGAAAGGCATGGCCAAATCAGAGGAATTGCTTTCAATTGATCATGCGATAAATTCCGAGGCTGACCAGTGTTGCCGATAGAGTCAGAATCCCAAGCTGGCGTGAACCGTATTTGTATTTTGACTTGCTGAGCTCTATTACCGTCCGTTGGGCTCGAAGTTGCTGCATCCCAGAAAAGTAGGTATACCCTCCTAATGATACAAGCGCCGTTGAACCTATCCAAAAGTTAGCATCCCTTTTTGTATGTCTGAGAGTGTCTAAACCCAATGGGACAAACCTAGAACCCGACAGGACAAGCAGTCCTCCTTCTCAAATGCATCGGGACTCTCGAAGTCATCTATTTTTTCTTTCTTGGAGTTAAGGAACTCTTTGAGAGCCATGGCCTTTGATACTGTAGTAAATTTGCAAAAGTCCCCCCATTGCAATATCTTTTCAAGCGATGGCTCTCCTGACGAGCCTGGAGATGGTTTGTCAAGTGCCAAGCCCAAGCATGTCACGTGCCCTACGGACCTGAAAAACAGCCCTGAATCGCTCCGTACAAGTTCCAAATCTCATCCTTGCCCTGCGAGAACGTCAACATTCTAGTTGATGTTGGCTTCACCGCTCTGACCTTGTAGTGTGTCTCTGCATCACTGGTACGACTTATGGAAAGGGTTTGCTTTACAACCTACGTGTATTTTCCTTTGGAAAGATCAAGCAGATATGGCCAGGCCAGTTCACGGTTGACGTTACATGTGAGCCTCTTGATCGACGGAGATTCACGTCCGCGCCGCAGCCAATGAGCGCTTCTGGTCACCGTCGTCAGCATTCAGTGCCTTCACCCGGAGTATTACTTTCCGGCCCTCAATGATGTGTTTTGCACATTGCATCTAATGGTTTGTCCTCCATATCGTACCTTCGAGCTGATCCCTCAAAGAAAGCAGCAGATGATAGGGTTGCGGGCGATCAACGATCACAGAGAGCTCCCTCTGAGATTGACAACCAATGGATTAATATTAGATGAGGTGCATTTTGTGTTGGACTTCTAGCCTGATCGGCTTCAAATCAAGTACGAGTTCATGCCATCAACCCTCCGTCAATGGGACAGATCACTCCGGTCATGAAGCTCGATTCATCGGAGGCGAGGAAGACCAGCGCCCAGCCCACTTCCTCGGGCCGGCCGAGGCGGCCGATCGGGACCTGGCGGCCGAGCTTCTGCTGCATCACCTCGTTGCCGAAGCGGTCGCGGTACTTGTC
>Ga0105239_10001899_pt1 | contig 27285 bp, 19 predicted proteins | sample KBSC44metaG_FD_92761 | JGI IMG/M metagenome (GOLD analysis project Ga0105239, IMG submission 92761) | Corn rhizosphere microbial communities from Kellogg Biological Station, Michigan, USA - KBS C4-4 metaG | ecosystem: Host-associated > Plants > Roots > Rhizosphere > Soil | place: Michigan, USA...
ACTCATCGAAATAGGCGCTGGCATCGTATTCGTCGCGATCCGCAACCATCAGCACACGATCCTCGGCCCGGTCGAACATGCCGAGGCAGCGCATGCGGCGGCCTTCCGGCGAGTTGAAGAACACCCAGAGGCCCGCGCGTGCGCAGCCGACCTGGGCGCTTGCGATGCGCAGGCATTGTTCGATGAAGTCCTCGCGGCTGAGATGGCCGCTGTTCAGCTGCGCGCAGAGTTCGTCGATCTGTCCAGCGAAGTTCAACGCCCGCTCCCCGTCGTCAAACACCAGGCCGGGAGGCATCGAGGCGGGAAGCGAAGGGGGTCGGGCATGATGATCCTCTTTGCGAGTATCAGACGATATCGGCCGTTGATCGACGGACTGGAATCGACCGGCAGTACCGGCCGCTTCTGCGTGTTGCCTCTGTTGGCGAGGCGCGCGCCGCGCCGCAGAATGGCGGACCCATGTTGTCGAACAAGACCGAGGTTGGGATTCGTAAACGAGGTTTTCGCAGACTCGGCGCTGCCTGCTGCTGCCTGCTTTCGACTCAGGCTGTCGACGAGGCCTTCAGCCAGGGCACGACCCCGGCCTCCCGCCGTGAAGGCGCAGCCTCGGCCGAGCCGGTGATGCTGGACCGGACCTTCGTCGCCGGAACGCGGGCCAGCCTCGCGACCAGCCAGCAGATCAAGCGCGAATCGCTCGACGTGGTGGATTCGGTCGTCGCCGACGACGTGCTGAAGCTGCCCGATTTCAGCGTCACCGATGCGCTGCAGCGCGTCACCGGCGTGCAGATCGCGCGTGACCGCGGCGACGGTGCGGCCGTCACCATCCGCGGCCTCGCGCAGATGGAAACCACGCTGAACGGCCGCGAGATCTTCACCGCCGGCACCGGCCGCACGCTCGACTTCTCCGACATCCCGGCCGAGATGCTGGCCGAGATCCGAGTGCACAAGACTTTCTCGGCCGAGCAGATCGAAGGCGGTGTCGGTGGCTGGGTCGATCTGCGCACGCGCCGGCCGTTCGACTTCGCCGATGGCCGGACGGCCGTCTCGGTGCGCCGCCTGCATTCGAGCCTGGTGGGCGAGGACGCGAATCAGCTCTCGATGCTGTGGACCGACCGCTGGCGTTCGGCCTCGATCGGCGAATTCGGCGCGCTGATCAACGTCTCGCGCCAGGACCGCGCCTGGCGCGAGGATCAGAAGAGCACCGGCGCACCGGTCAACCGCGACGACCTGATCCCCGGCCGCAGCATCGCCGCGCCGAACGGGACTTCCGAGACATCCAGCCTCGGCCGGCGGGAGCGCACCGGCGCCTCGATCGTGCTGCAGTGGCGGCCCAGCGAAGCGGTCGAGCTGTATGCCGAGGGCGCGCTCGCCCGCTTCGTGACGCGGCAGGATTCGTATCAGATCAACGTGTCCGCGCCGCGCACCTTCCTGCCGGGCAGCGTGCAGCTCTTTCCCGGCACCGACGACCTGCAGCGCATCACCTGGACGAACGCGCCGATCTCGGTGCTGAGCTTCGCGCGCGACACGGTCGACCGTTCGCGGCAAGGCGCGTTCGGCGGCAGCTGGAGCGACGAAGACCTCAGCGTCAGGGCCGACCTGAGCTACGCCGACAGCCAGGACGACCTGTTCTTTTCCGGCCCGGTGCTGGGCGGGACGGCCGCGACCTTCACCCAGGACCTGTCCGGTGCCATCCCTGCATCGAGCGTCGGCGGCACGAATCTGATGGATCCGGGCAGCTACGCCTTCAGCTCGATCAGCTACCGGACCCGCCCGTTCGAAGGCCGGCTCGCCGCCGCCCAGGTCGACGTCGAGCGGCAGAACCTCGGCGGCTTCTTCCGAGCGATCGGCGCCGGCCTGCGTTATGCCCGGCGCAGCGCCTCGAACGACCCCGGCCTGGTCTTCGCCGACGCAGCGCTCAGCGGTATCGGCGGGGCCGACCGGCCGGGCGCCCTGAGGCCCGATCCGGTCGACAATTTCCTGGACGACGAAACCAGCAGCATCGGCAGCTACCTCGCCGGCAACCTCGACGCGGCGCGCAATCCGGCTGCCTTGCGCAGCGCCTTCGGCATCACCGCGCCCATCCCCTCGGCCGGCAACCCGCTCAGCGTCTGGCGCATTCGCGAAGAGACGCAGGCGGCCTACGGCACGCTGAGCTTCAAGGCCGGCTCCATGCCGCTCGACGGCAGCGCCGGCCTGCGCATCGTGCGCACGCAGGAGACGCTCGACGGCTCGCGCTCGGTGCCCGACGGCGGCGGCTCCAACGCAGCCATCAGCGCCACCAGCAGCTATACCGACCTGCTGCCGAGTCTGCATCTGCGCTATGCGATCGCGCCCGGCAGCCTGCTGCGGCTGGCCTTGTCGAAGACCGTCACGCGGCCCAACTTCGACCAGCTCTCGCCGTCGCTCACCCTGACCCGCAATACCGTCGATCCGAGCCTGAACCAGGGCAGTGCCGGCAATCCCGAGCTCGCGCCGGTGCGCTCCCGCAATCTCGACATCGCGATGGAGACCTATCTCGATGCGACCACGTTCGCGCATGTCACCGCTTTCCTGAAGCGGGTCACCGGCTTCGTCACCACCGTCAGCAGCCCGGAGACGCACGACGGAATCACCTACCAGGTCAGCCGCCCGCGGAACGGCCCGAGCGCCGAGGTCCACGGCCTTGAACTCGGCTTCCAGCATTTCTTCTCGTCGCTGCCCGGCGCCTGGCGCGGGCTCGGGCTGCAGGCCAACTACACCTATGTGCACAGCGCGATGCGCGACCCGGCTTCCGGCATCGACCTGCCGCTGCAGAACCTGTCGCGCAACAGCTTGAACCTGATCGGCCTGTACGAATTCGGACCGGTCTCGGCGCGCATCGCCTACAACTGGCGCGACCGCTTTCTCAGCGGCATCAGCAACATCATCGGACTCGGCTCGCTGCCGATCTACACACGTGGCTACGGATGGCTGGACGCCTCGCTGCGGTTGCGCGCGAGCGATCGCGTCACGCTCGCGCTCGAGGGGAATAATCTGCTGGCCACGCGACGGGTCTCGTACTATGGCGCGGAAAGCCGGCCGCAGAGTGTCTGGATCAACGATGTGCAGATCGGCGTGACTGCCACGGTGCAGTTCTGAACGCCTGCGGGCCTCAGGGAAGACTCGGTGTAAAAGTGCAGTTGCCGTGATGGGAGTCTGGGTGTTTCGATCGGCTGCTGAGGTCTCCGGAGCCATCGTGGCGTGGCACAGACGGACCGGTGACTGGTGGGCGCGGACGTCATCGGCGATCGCGGCGGCATGTCTGGCCGGGATGGTCTCGGCGGCGCCGGCCGCCGACGCGCTCGCCGATTGGCGCATGCAGGCCGGCCTGGTGCGCGCGCTGAGCGAGAACGACGTGCCCCGGGCGCTCGATGCCGCGCTGGCATTGCAGCAGACCCTGCCGCCCGGCGCGACCGAAGCCGACCGCGCACGCGCGCTGAACCTGCTCTCGCGCGTCGAGATCTACGCCGCCCGCACCGAGGCTGCCGACGGGCATGCCCATGAAGCGCTGGCGATCGCCACGGCCGCAGGCGATCGCGTCGGCCAGGCCCAGGCGCAGCTGAATCTGTCGCTGACCTCGATCAACCGGGGGCGCATCGACGACCTGGTCACCGCGACGACGCGCGGCCTGGCCGCCCTCGACGGCGTGGACCGCCCCGATCTGCTGGGCGAGGCCCTGTTGCGCACGGCGATGATGTATCGCCGCGTCGGCCAGTTCGACGAGTCGGTCACGATGAGCATGCAGGCGATGGAAATCGCCCAGCGCAATCGGGATCCTCGCGCCCTCGCCTATGCGTACCAGGGGTTGGGCATCTCGTTCGATCAAAGTGATCGGCCCGCCGACGCGCGCGTGCATTTCGAGCAGATGCGGCAGCAGGCGCGCGGCCTGCACTCGAAGATGCTGGAGGCGGACGCGCTGATGAACCTCGGCGGCATGGCGAACAAGCTCGGCGATCCCGCCGGCGCCGAACGCATGCTGCGCGAGGCGGTCGATCTCTATCGCTCGATCGGCATGCCGTTCAACATCAACTTCGGCCTCTTCGGCCTGGCCGACATGCTGCATCGCCAGGGCCGCTACGCCGAGGCCGCGCCGCTGCTCGACGACGTGCTGGGCCGCTACCAGCAGTACCCGAACCGCATCGGCATCTGGTACGTCTTGAATGCCCGCAGCAGCAACTGGCAGTCGCTCGGCGATACCGCCGCCGCGCGGGCCGATGCCGAGGCCGCCTACCGGCTGGCGCAGGAGATCGGCTTTCCGCTCTATCGCAGCGAGAGTGCGCAGCGCCTTGCCGCGGTCGCGGCGGCAGCGGGCGATGTGCGGCGGGCCTATGAGCTCTCGACCGAAGCCGCCGAGATGAACGCCAAGGCCGCGCGCGAGCGGGCCAGCGTTCGCATGGTCGAGCTGTCGCAGCGCTACGAGGCCGAGAGCCGGCTGCGCCAGGTAGCGGACCTTCAACGCCGCAACGAACAACAGGCCGCCGAGCTCGCGAAGCACGACCTGCGGCAGCGCTGGCTCTGGACCGTGCTGGCGGCAAGCGGTGCGGCCGTGCTGGGTGCGGCCGGCTTCGGTCTCTACCAGCGGCGCTCGCAGCGGCACCAGCAGGCGATCAACCTGCAGCTGCAGGCCTCGCAGCAGGAGCTGCAGCAGCAGACCAGCATCCTGCAGTCGATCCTCGACAGCCTCGGCGATGGGGTGATGGTGGTCGACGAAAAGGGGCACCTGCTGCTCGCCAACCCGGCCGCCGACCAGTTGATCGGGCGTGAAGACGGAGAACCCGAGCCGAAGGACTGGTCGCAACGCTATGGCCTCTTCCTTGCCGACCAGCACACGCCATATCCCGTCGAGCAGCTCCCCCTGCTGCGAGCGTTGCGCGGCGAGCCCAGCGACGGCGTCGAGGTGTACATGCGCAACCCGGCGCTGCCGGAGGGCCGCTGGCTGCTCGTCAGCGCGCGGCCGCTGGTGGACAAGGCCGGCGCGGCACGCGGCGGCGTCGCGGTCTTTTCCGACGTGACCGAGCGCAAGCTGGCGGAGCAGCAGGTGCTTTCGCTCAACGTCAGCCTCGAGCACCGCGTCGAGCTGCGCACCGCCGAACTGCGGCGAGCGCAGGAAGTGGCCGAGAGCGCCACGCGCGCGAAAAGCGATTTCCTGGCCAACATGAGCCACGAGATCCGCACGCCGATGAACGCGATCATCGGCATGTCCCATCTCGCGCTCGACAGCGGCCTGAACAGCGAGCAGCACAACTTCATCACCAAGGTGCACCGCGCGGCCAATTCGCTGCTCGGCATCATCAACGACATCCTCGATTTCTCGAAGATCGAAGCCGGCCGGCTGGAGATGGAGAAGATCCCGTTCAACCTGGCCGAGGTGCTTCAGACCCTGGCCGACACGATCGGCATGACGGCGGATGAGAAGGGGCTGGAGCTGCTGTTCGCGATCGAGCCGGGCTTGCCGCGCGCGCTGGTGGGCGACCCGCTGCGCCTCGGGCAGATCCTGCTGAATCTGGGCAACAACGCGATCAAGTTCACCGACCGCGGCGAGGTCGTGATCGGCGTGCGCGTGATCGAGCGCGACGCCGGCTCGGCACTGCTCGGCTTCGACGTTCGCGACACCGGCATCGGCCTGAGTGCCGAGCAGCGCGAGCGTCTGTTCCAGCCCTTCATGCAGGCTGACGCATCGACCAGCCGGCGCTATGGCGGCACCGGCCTGGGGCTCGCGATCAGCTGGCACCTGACGCGCATGATGGGCGGCGAAATCAGCGTCGACAGCCAGCCGGGGCAGGGCAGCAGCTTTCGCTTCCAGCTGCGCTTCGGCGTGCAGCCCGAGGCCGATCCGGTGGCGATAGCGCCGGCCGATACGCTGCGCGCGCGCGTGCTGGTGGTCGATGACAACAGCGCCGCGCGCGAGCTGCTGAGCGCGATGGCGCGGACCATCGGCCTGCAGGCATCGGCCGCCGCCAATGGCGAAGAAGCGCTGCGCGAGATGTCGCATGCCGATGCCGGCGACAGGCCGTTCCAGCTGTTGCTGGTGGACTGGAAGATGCCCGACATGGACGGCGTCGATTGCGTGCGGCGCATACAGCGCAGCGCGTTGCGGCATCCGGCGCCGGCGGTGCTGATGCTGGCCTCGATCAGCCGCGGCGAGCTCGATCAACGCCTGGCAGGCGCGCAGGTCAGCGTCGGCGCCTTGCTCGACAAGCCGGTGACGCTGTCGGGCTTGCACGATGCCTGCAGCACGGCGCTCGGCCGGCCCTTGCGGGCGCAGGGCCACGCGCGCCAGCGCGCGGAGGCGGGCACGGCGCTGTTGGCGGGGCTGGGGAAGCGGCGCGTGCTGCTGGTCGAAGACAATTTGTTGAATCGCGAGGTCGCCAGCCAGCTGTTGACGCGCGCCGGACTCGAGCTGCGCGTCGCCGGCAATGGCCAGGAGGCGCTCGAGGTGCTCGAGCACGAGTCGTTCGATGCGGTGCTGATGGACTGCCAGATGCCGGTGATGGACGGCTATGCCGCCGCGCGGGCGATCCGGGCGCAGCCGCGTTGGCGGTCCCTGCCGATCATCGCGATGACGGCGAACGCGATGGCCGGCGACCGGGAGCTGTCGATCGAGGCGGGCATGAACGATCACATCGCCAAGCCGATTACCGTCGACGAGATGCTCGCCACCATCGCCCGCTGGGTGCTGCCGGAGCAGGGCGCTACGCCGGGGGCAGCGGATGTGGAGCAGCCGTGCGCTGCCGCGGGCGCGCCGCTGCCGAACGTGCCCGGCCTGGACAGCCGGGCCGGCCTGGCCGCGGCGATGGGCAACGAGGCGCTGTATCTGCGGCTGCTGCGGATCTTCGGCGAGGAGCAGCAAGACTTTCGCGATCGCTTCCAGGCGGCCTGCGAAGCGGGCGACATGGCCGCTGCGACGCGCATGGCACACGATCTGAAGAGCGGCGCGGCCTACCTCGGTGCCCATGCGGTGCGCGACGCGGTGACGTCGCTGGAGACGGCCTGCCTGTCGCGCTCGCCGGCAGCGGATATCGAGGCCAGCGTGCGACGGGTCGCGCAGCTGCTGGAGCCGATGGTGGCGGCCCTGCATCGCTGAGGCACCGACGCGAAGAGTCCCCTCCCGCCTTCAGGCCGGCGCTTCCCGGGTACTGTGCGCAGCTTGCCCAGTCTGGAGATCCCTGCATGAACGATTCGTCCTCTTACACCCCGCCGACGGTCTGGTCCTGGAACAAGGAAAGCGGCGGCCGCTTCGCGAGCATCAACCGTCCAATCGCGGGCCCGACCCACGACAAGGAACTGCCGGTGGGCCGCCACCCGCTGCAGCTGTATTCGCTGGCGACGCCGAACGGCGTCAAGGTCACGGTGATGCTGGAAGAGCTGCTGGCGCTGGGTCACGCCGGCGCGGAGTACGACGCGTGGCTGATCCGGATCAACGACGGCGATCAGTTCGGCAGCGGCTTCGTGGCGCTCAATCCGAACTCGAAGATTCCGGCGCTATGCGACCGCAGCGGGCCGGCGCCGGTGCGGGTGTTCGAATCCGGCGCGATCCTGCTGTACCTGGCGGAGAAGTTCGGCGGCGCCTTTCTTCCGGCCGGCGGCGCGGCACGTGCCGAATGCCTGTCATGGCTGTTCTGGCAGATGGGCAGCGCGCCCTTTCTCGGCGGCGGCTTCGGTCACTTTTACGCGTACGCGCCGAGCAAGATCGAATACGCGATCGACCGCTACGCGATGGAGGTCAAGCGCCAGCTCGACGTGCTCGACCGGCGCCTCGCCGAGAGCCGGTACCTGGCGGGGGATGAATACACCATCGCCGACATGGCGGTCTGGCCGTGGTACGGCGCACTCGCCAAAGGACAGCTCTATGAAGCGGGCGAATTCCTGCAGGTCCATGAATACACCAACGTCGTACGCTGGACCGACCGGATCGCCGCACGCCCCGCCGCGCAGCGCGGCCGCATGGTCAATCGCAGCTGGGGCCAGCCGTCGAGCCAGCTGCACGAGCGCCACGAGGCGGGCGACTTCGATACCCAGACCCAGGACAAGCTGGCCGAGCCGAGCTGAAATCAAATGAAACAGCCCCCACGCTCTCTTCATTCGCTGCCCCCCACCGGGGGCGCGTCAGTACCTTCGGACGGCCGGGCGGTACTGACATGATCACCCTCTACGATTGTTCGAGCGCGCCCAGCCCGCGCCGCGCGCGCATCCTGCTCGCCGAAAAAGGCGTCGCCCACGAGACGGTCGCGGTGGACTTGCGCAATGGCGAGCAGCTGAGCGACGCCTATCGCCAGGTCAATCCGCAATGCACCGTGCCGGCGCTGCGCACCGACGAAGGACTGCTGCTGACCGACAACGCGGCGATCATCGCCTACCTGGAGGCACGCTTTCCGCAGCCGCCGCTGCTCGGAAGCACGCCGCAGGAAAAGGCGGAGATCGCGAGCTGGCAATGGCGCGTCGAGTTCGAGGGGCTGCTGGCGATTGCCGAGGCGCTGCGCAACGGCTCGCCGGCGATGGCCAACCGGGCGCTGCCCGGGCCGGTGGACTATCCGCAGATCCCCGAGCTGGCGCGGCGTGGCCTGGCGCGGGCGCAGCAGTTCTTCGTCGAGCTGAACGAGCGCCTGGCCGGCCACGACTTCATCGCCGCGGATCGGTTCAGCATCGCCGACATCACCGCGGTGGTGGCGGTCGACTTCGCGCGCGTGGTCAAGCTCAAGCCGGGTGAACAGCACCCGCATTTGCTGCGCTGGCGGGCGGCGATGGCAGAGCGGCCATCGATGTCGCTGTAGGCTACAGCGAGATGTCGTAGCGCAAGGCGACGACGGCGATCCCGCCCATCGTGTCGTCCTCGCGGCCCGCCAGGCGCCAGCCGCGCGATTCGTAGAAGGCGACGGCCGGGCGGTTCGTTTCGAGCACGAAGAGATGCAGGCGATCGGCGCCTTGCTCGCGTGTCCAGCACTTCGCCGCCTCCAGCAGCGTGGTGCCGATGCCGGCGCCTTTGTGGTGCGGCAGGGCATGCAGGTTGTCGACCAGCACGCTGCCGTGCGCGTCCGGCTTCAGCAGGCAGGCGAAGCCGACCGGCTCGCCCGCCAGCTCGGCGACCATGACCGTGCCAGCACCGGCCAGGAGCGCCGGCAGCATCTCGCGCCAGTGCGCGCTGCGTTCGCCCGGCATGGTGTCGTCGAGATAGGCATCCGGCAGCAGGCCGCGGTAGGCCGAGGTCCAGCTGCGCGAATGCAGCGTGGCGATCAGCGAAGCGTCGGCAGCGGCGGCCGGGCGCAGCGTCAGCGGGGAGATGGCGCCGGAGCTTTGGAGTGGCATGGTGGTCGTGAGGCGGCAGGCAGCGGGCGGATGTTTCCGCGGCCGCAGCCTACCGCAGTCGCAGGCGCGCTACGGGCTCCGGGCGGGGCCTTCGCAATGCGCGACGAAACGGTGCAGGTTCGGCGAAGGCTGCTTGCGCCGGTGGTGCAGCAGGTAGAAGCGCCGTACCAGCTTGGGCAAGCTCGTCTCGACGACGATCAGGCGGCCGAGCTCGATCAGGTCGCGCACCGCAGACAGCGAAAGGCAGCTCAAGCCCAGCGATTCCGCCGCGGCCTGCTTGATCGCTTCGGTGCTGCCGAACTGCATGCCTTCCTCGACCTGATGCAGATGCGGCAGCAAGGCGTGTTCGACGGCCTCGCGCGTGCCGGAGCCCGGCTCGCGCAGCAGCCACCGCACCTGCCTCAGCGCTTTCAGGCCCAGCCGCCGGCCCGTGCCCTCACGCACGAGCGGATGCGCCGGCGAGGCGATGATCACCAGCTCGTCTTCGAGCCAGGGATGTGCCAGCACCTCGGCTTCGTGGCAAGGCCCTTCGACCAGCCCGAGGTCGACTTCATGCCGCGCGACGGATGCCGCGATGTCGCCGGTGTTGCCGATGCGCACATCGAAGCGCGCCTCCGGCCAGGCCTGCTGGTAGCGCGCGATCAGCCCGGGCAGCAGGTAGTTGCCGATCGTGGTGCTGGCGCCGAGGCGCAGCTGCGTCGTGACGATGCCGCCTCGGCCGGCTTTCAGTCCGACGCCGAACTGCTCTTCGATGGCGGACGCGCCGCGCAGCACCGCCCGGGCCTGGGGCAGCAGCAGGCGCCCGGCGTCGTTCAGCAGCAGCCGCTTGCCGACGCGGTCGAACAGGCGCGCACCGAGCAGGCTTTCGAGCTCGTTCAGCGCGCCGCTCGTCGCCGATTGCGACAGCGCGATGCGCAGGCTGGCCGCCGTGGTGCTGCCTTCGTCCGCCACGGCCGTGAAGATGGAGAGCTGCCGCAGAGTGAGTCGCATGGAAATCTAGCTGTCTGACCGATTGTTTATAGCAGAAGAACCCGTTTTACAGATGCATTGACCGGCCTCACAGTTCGGCCATCGGGCTGTTGCCCAATGCATCGGAGAAAAGCATGTCCGGTTTGTTTGCCCACGCGCTCGAACGGCTGGGGCGGCCCTTATCGCACGAGCCTCCGGGCGAAGCCCGTCTGCTCGCCGTCGCTCCGGGCTTGGCATTGACCGCGGCGCTCGCGGCCGCCGCCATCGAGCTCGGGCGCTACGCGTGGTTCCAGTCGCACGGCATCAGCGCGCTGAGCCTGGCGATCGTTTTGGGCATCGCGGTCGGCAATCTCGGTGCCCGCCGCATCGAGGCGCCGAGTCGCGATGGCGTCGACTTCTCGAAGCAAAACCTGCTGCGGCTGGGCATCGTCCTGTACGGGCTCAGGCTGACCTTCCAGGACATCGGCCAGGTCGGCATCGCCGGCGTGTCGATCGATGCGCTGGTGTTGTGCAGCACCTTCCTGCTGTCGTGCTTCGTCGGCACGCGTGTGTTCGGCCTGGACCGGCGGACGGCGATGCTGATCGGTGCCGGCAGCTCGATCTGCGGCGCCGCCGCGGTGATGGCCGCGGAGCCCGTGGTCCGCGGGCGCGCCGAGCAGGTCACGGTCGCGGTGTCGACCGTCGTCGTCTTCGGGACGCTCGCGATCTTTGTCTATCCTGCGCTGTACCACTTCAGCCAGTTGCATCCTGCCTTCAGCCTGTCGGAGCGCGCGTACGGCCTCTTCGCCGGTTCGACGATCCACGAGGTGGCCCAGGTCGTCGCGGCGGGTCATGCGGTCGGGGACCAGGCCGCCGACACGGCGGTCATCGCGAAGATGGTGCGGGTGATGATGCTGGCGCCGTTCCTGATCGTGCTGTCGGCCTGGCTGTCCCGCTCGACGCCGCGGGAGAGCGAGCCTTTCGGCCGGAGGAAGGCGCCGGCGATCGCGATTCCCTGGTTTGCGTTCGGTTTCGTCGCGGTCGCGGGCATCCACTCGCTGGCGATCCTTCCACAGCCGGTGGTGGCGGCTGCGACCGGGATCGACAACGCGGTGCTCGCGATGGCCATGGCCGGCCTGGGGTTGAGCACCCGCTTTGCCGCCATCCGAAGCGCGGGTCTCAAGCCTCTTGCGCTGGCCGCACTGCTCTTCGTGTGGCTCGTGGTTGGCGGCTTCGCGATCAACGCGGGCGTGACCGCGCTGCTGGCTTGATCGCCGAGAGCTCGCCGAGGCCGGCGCTCCGAGCTGCAGCACGCCGCGCAGATGCCGGTTGCCCAAAGGACGGGCGCTTGCAGCGCGGAATTTCCGCATCGGCCTCGCGGTATTGCGCAGGAGGGGCCCGGCCAGCGCGGCCCCGCGGCCTGCGCAGTGCCGCTCGACTGCGCCAAGTCATCCGAAGGAAACCGTCATGAAGCTCGCCCGAATCTCCGCCTCGCTGATGCTGCTCGCAGCGCTCGGCGTGCCCGCCGCACAGGCCCAGGTCGCCAAGACGCGGGAACAGGTAAAGGCCGAACTGGCCGAGGCTGTTCGCACCGGCAACATGCCGGCGAGCGGTGATTCCGGCCTGCTGCTCAACGAGCTGTATCCGCAGCGTTATCCGAAGCCGGCCGCCGCGGCCGGCCGCACGCGCGAGAGTGTCCGGGCCGACTTGGCCGAAGCGATGCGCAGCGGCGAGATGATCGCAGCCGGCGAGAGCGGGCTGAAGCTCAACGAAGTGGAGCCGCAGCGCTACCCTGCACGCGCCGTGTTGGCGGGCAAGACACGCGAGCAGGTGCGCGCCGAGACGGCCGAGGCGATCCGCAGCGGCGACATCCTCGCCGTAGGGGAAAGCGGATTGAAGCTCAACGAGTTGTCCCCGGAGCGCTACGCGGGGCAGCGTGGTCTGCATGCGGCGCACGCGGCGATGCCGGCGGCGAGCGGCGTGATGCGATGAGGGTTCCGGCCAGCCGATGCGTGCCGGATGCCCGCAGCGGCCGCGCGTCGTTGCCCGGCCGGTGCGCCGAGCCGTTAACCTCGCGGCCATGTCCATCCGCCACCGCACGATCTGCAGCGCAGGCACCGTACTCGGCCTGGTGCTCGGGGTCGGAGGCTCGTCACCCGTCTGCGCACAGACTCGCGTCGCTGCTGCCACAGCTGCCGCCGCACCCACATCCGCGACCGCAGCGGCCCAGCCTGCCTCCGCATCAGCCGTGCACGCCAAGCCTGCCGGTACCGCCACGCCGCCCCCGCTGCCCGCTGCGCTGCTGGCCACGCTGCGCAAGTCCGGCGTGCCCTTGCAGAACTTCGGCGTCTCGGTGCGCCCGGTGGATGCGGCCGCGCCGACGATGTCGCTGAACGGCGAGGAGCCTTTCCTGCTGGCGTCGACCACCAAGGTCGTGACCTCGCTGGCCGCGTTGAATCTGCTCGGCCCGAGCCATCAATGGCGCACCCAGGCCTACTCGACCGCACCGCCGGGCAGTGGCCGGATGGCGGGTGACCTGGTGATCGTCGGCGGCAGCGCCGGCCTGACGCCGGCCGAGCTGCGGCGCTGGTTCAAGCAGATGCGCGGCGAGGGGCTGTCGCAGATCTCCGGCCAGATCGTGCTGGACCGCTTTTCGCTGCTCTACGAGAGCCAGCCCGGCCAGGCCGCGACGACGGCCGCCGAAGCGGCGCCTGGTGAAGCGGCGCCCGGCGCTGTGCCCGATGCGCAGACCTACAACCGCGGCGCGCTGGTCGTCGTGGTGCAGCCGAGCCAGGGCGAGCTCGCCAGCGTCGGCCTGCAGCCGCGCGCGCCCGGCGTCGTGATCGTCAACGAAATGCTGATGGGCGGCACCAGCACCGATGTCTGCGGCGCGCGGGTGCGCTGGAGCGATGCGAACGACGCCAGCGGCGCGGCGCCGAAGCTGCTGGTCAGCGGGCGCTGGGTCAGGGATTGCGGGCGCCAGGAAGTCGCCTTCGTGAAGCTGCCGACGGCGGGTGGCGGCGCGCTCGCGGCCAGCATCGCGCGGCCGGCGGGAGGAGGCCCCACCGATCCGCCGAGCCCTTCCGCAAGACCGCTCGCGGCGCCAACGCTCGCCACCGTGTCGCTGCCCGGCATGGTCGCGTCCTTGTGGGCCGAGGCGGGCGGCCGGGTGCGTGGCGGCGTGGTCGAGGCGCCGCGCGACGAGCAGCGCAGCGTCAAGAAGAGCCGTCCGGCCGCCTTGCCCCGTCGCACCACCCGCGCCTGGACCAGCCAGATCGTCACCTCGCTGCCCGAGGTGATCCGCGAGATGAACAAGACCAGCAACAACGTCGCCGCGCGCGACCTGCTGCTGTCCCTCGCCACGCCCGCGGCGCCGGCACTGCGCGGTGCCCAGGATCGTGTCGAAGCCTGGCTGCGCGGCCAGGGCCTGGCCGAGGGCGACATCCGCATCGACGAAGGCTCGGGCCAGTCGCGCGTCGAGCGCGGACGGCCGCGTGCGATGGTGCAGCTGCTGGTCAATCAATGGCAGTCGAAGGACGCCCGCGTGTTCGTCGACTCACTGCCGATCGCGGGTGTCGACGGCACGCTCGCCAACCGCATGCGCAAGGGCCCGGCCACCGGCCGGGCGTTCATGAAGACCGGCACCTTGTCGGATACGCGGGCGCTCGCGGGCTACGTGATGGGCCAGAGCGGCAAGGTGTATGCGGTGGCGCTGATGGTGAACCACCCGCAGGCGGCACGCGCCACGCCGGCTCTGGACGCGCTGGTCGAGTGGCTGGCAAAAAACGGCTGACGCCGCTGCGCGCGGGCCCGACTGCCCGCCCATACACTCGCGCATGGCCAACGAGCTCGATCGCTTCGACTGGGCGCTGGTGCGGAGCTTTCTCGCGGTGCTCGACGCCGGCAGCCTGATGGGCGCCGCGCGGCGCACCGGCGGCCAGCAGCCGACATTGAGCCGGCACATCGCCGAGCTGGAGACGCAGCTCGGCACTCCGCTCTTCGAGCGCACCGGCCGCGGCGTGTCGCCGACCCTGGGGGCGCTCGCGATCGCAGACGCGGCGCGCCAGATGCAGCAAGGTGCCGAAGCGCTGACGCGCACGCTGGCCGGACGGCGCGAGCAGACCACGGGCACCGTGCGCATCACCACCAGCATGGTGGCCGCCACCTATCTGCTGCCGCCGCTGCTCGCCGAATTGAGCATGCAGGAACCCGGCATCCGGCTCGAGCTGGTGTCGAGCAATCAGCTCACCAATCTGCTGCGCCGTGACGCGGACATCGCGGTGCGCATGGTGCGGCCCGCGCAGACCTCGCTGGTCGCGCGCAAGCTCGGCAGCATCGGCATCGGCGCCTACGCGCACGAGCGCTATCTGCAGCGCGCCGGCACCCCGCGCGAGCCGGACGAGCTGAGCCGCCACGCGCTCGTCGGCTACGCGAACGACGATGCGATCGAACGTGGCCTGGCCGCGCTCGGCGTGCCGCTCGAACGGGAGACCTTCGTGATGCGCACCGATGATCAAGTGGCCTATGGCCGGCTGGTGGCCGAGGGCGCCGGCATCGGCTTCGTCGCCCATTACAACGTCCGGCATTGGCCGGGGGTGCGGCGCGTCCTGCCGATGCTGGCGATTCCGCCGCTGCCGTGCTGGCTGGCGGTGCACCGCGAGATCCGCTCCAGCAAGGTGGTGCGGCGGGTGTACGACTTCCTCGCGGAAGCTGTGCCGCGGGCGCTCGATCAGGACGCTTGAGCCGTCCCGTCGTCCGACGCAGCGCGCACCGCGATGCGTGCTGCCGCCAAATCCCAGGCCGCGCAGCCGACACTCTTGAAGAACACCGGCCGGCCCGCCGGCGGGCCGTCGCGCAGCGCGTCCGCGAGCGAGCGCACCTGTCCCCAGTCCACTCCGGCGAGGATCAAGTCGCCGGCCTCGTGCAGCGCAGCTTTTGCATCGTCGACGTACGGCGCGCTGCCGAGGACGGTCACGGCACCCACCTCCGCGGCATCCGCATGAAAGGACCCGACGGCGATCACGATGCGGTCCGCACGCGCGGCGTCGACGTAGATCGGCTGGCGGCTGGTCGTGCAGGTGATCACCGCATCGGCGCTGTCGCTGCCGGCTGAATCCGGCCCGAGCACCAACCTGCACGCAGCGTTGCGCTCGCAGAAGCGCGCCGCGGAGGCGGCCGACGAGCCGCGCACGCTGAGGCGCGCCGCGGGGAACAGCGCTTCGATCGCCTCGAGATGATGCTGCGCCTGCGTGCCGGTGCCGATCAGCAGGATGTGTACGGGCGGGCGCGGCGCGAGCGTGCCCAGGGCCAGCATCGAGATCGCCGCGGTGCGCCGCCCGGTCACGGTCGGGCCGTCGAGCATCAGCCGCGTGCGGCCGGTGCGTGGATCGATCACGGTGACCTGGCCGCGGATCGTCGGCAGGCCGCGGCGCGCATTCGCCGGCGCGACGGTGATCAGCTTGTGCGACGCGAGATCGTCCGCGACCGCCGGCATCGACAGCAGCGTCGCGCCGTCGGCCATCGGCACGACCAGCCGATCCGGACAGGCGATGCGGCCCGCATCGAGCTCGATGACGGCTTGTCTCAGCGCCTCGAGCAGTGCCGGATAGGCGAGCGCATCGCGGGTCGCGGCGGCGTCCAGCATGCGGGGCAGGGAGTGCGCGCTCATCTTGAAAACGTCCCGTCGAGTCTCGCGAGCAGACGGTCGCTCGCCTGGTGCAGCAGCCCGGCCATCTCGGGCGCGAAGGTCCAGTGGCCCGACATCGGCGCCGCTGTCAGCACCGCAGCGGGCCAGACGGCGGCCAGGTCCCAGGCTTGTTCGTAGGGGCAGATCGCGTCGTAGCGGCCGTGCACGATTTCGCAGGGCAGGTGGGCCACTGCGTGCACCTGAGTCAGCACGTCCGGGGCGGCCGGCAATACGCTGGCCATGTAGTGCCTCTCCAGCACCGCGATCGTCAATGCCCGCAGCTGCTGCTCGGCGATCTCATGCGGCTCGGTCGATGGCGCCGGCATCTCGACCACCGAGGCCATGCGGGACTCGTAGGCATCCCAGGCCGTCGCCAGGGACAGCCGATGCGGGTGATCGGCATCGAGCACCGGGCGGGTGAAGGAGAGCAGTTGTGCGAGATTCTGTGGGCGCTGTCCGCACGCGGTTTCGACCGCGTCGAGGAAGGTCCGGTGGCTGTCGGGGAAGAGCCGGCGTGCATCCCACAGGAACCATTCGATGTCCTGCGGCCGGCCGAGGAAGACGCCGCGCAGCATGAAGCCGAGGCAGCGCGGCGCATGTTCGACGCCATACGAGATGGCGAGCCGTGTGCCCCATGAGCCGCCGAACAAGGCCCAGCGGTCGACGTCCAGGTGCTGTCTCAGCGTCTCGACGTCGGCCACCAGATCGGCGAGCGTGTTGTGCTCGATCGAGGCCAGCGGTGTCGACCGGCCGCAGCCGCGCTGGTCGTACATCACGACGCGCCAGACCGCGGGATCGAAGAACTCGGCGGCACGCGGATTGTGGTGGCCGCCGGGCCCTCCGTGCAGGATCAGCACGACCGGGCCGGCCGGGTTGCCGTGGCTGCGCCAGTACATGCAATGCCCGTGGTCGAGATCGAGCATGCCCTCTGCGAAGTTCGGCAAGTTCAGGGCGGGAGTGGTCGTCATATCGGCTTTGTCGCTTGTCTCAAAAAGTCTTGGCGGAATGCGCACCCGGCTGCCCAACCGCGCTGGCCGGCAGCCGCGGCGCGAGCAGCGCGGCAGTCAATCCGGCATCCTGCAGTGCCGGCGGCAGCGGCCGGCCCAGCGCCAGATTGGCGCAAGCCTCGCCCATCGCGGCCGAGGTCTGGATACCGTAGCCGCCCTGCGCGGCGACCCAGAAGAAGCCCTCGGCATCGGGCGCGAAGCCGCCGACCAGATCGCCATCGGCAACGAAGGAACGCAGCCCGGCCCAGGTGCGGGTCGGACGTCGGATGCGCAGCGAAGTCGCTTCCTCGATGCGATGGATGCCGAGCGCGATGTCGATCTCCTCGGGCTGTACGTCGTGCGGCGGCACCGGATCGGCGTTGGCGCAGGAGCCCAGCAGCAGGCCGGCATCGGGCTTGAAGTAGAAGCTCTCCGCGATGTCGATCACCAGCGGCCACCGGGCGACATCCAGCCCGGTTGGCGGCGCGAACAGGAAGGCCGAGCGCCGCCGCGGTTCGATGCCGATGGGCGCGACACGAGCCAGCGCCGCGACCTCGTCGACCCATGCGCCGGCGGCGTTGATCAGCAAGGGCGCGCGGAAGCTTTGGTCCCCCGCATCGATCAGCCAGTGGCCCTGGCTGTATTCGATGGCAGCGATCGCGGCGTCGCAGCGCAACGCCCCGCCGCGGGCCTTCATGCCGCGCAGGAAGCCCTGGTGCAATTCGTTGACGTCGATGTCGGCGGCATCGGGTTCGTCCAGCCCGATGTGGGCGAAGGCGGGCCGCAGCACCGGCACCCGGGCCAGCAAGGCGGCGCCGTGGAGCAAGCGGGCTTCAGCAGAGTGCGGACGAAGCGATGCGTACAGCGCTTCCACTGCGCCGGCCTGCGCCTCGCTGCCGATCACCATCGCGCCGCGCGGCGTGAGGACAGGGTGTTGCACGAAGCCCGGCGGAGGCGCATCGAAGAACGGCCGGCTGGCGCGCGTCAACGCCCGCACCTGGGCCGATCCGTAGCTCGGGCTGTAGAGCGCTGCCGAGCGGCCGGTCGAGTGCACGCCGACGTGTGCTTCGCGCTCCAGCACGATCACCTTGGCATGAGGCGCCATGAAGTAGGCGATCGAGGCGCCGGCAATGCCGCCGCCGATCACCAGCGCGTCCGCATCGATCATGGCCGTTGTCCTCCAGAGAGTCCTCATGATGCTGTGGACTCTATGCTGGGCGCCGGCAGTCTGTCGATGCTGCGTCGGTCGATGGCGTCGTCCGGCCGCTGCTGCGATCGAGGGCTCACAACTGCCTGAGGATCTCCCCCGCCACCGCCCCCAGCGGCAAGGTCTTCTCGACGCCACCGCGCTTGATCGCCTCCTTCGGCATGCCGAAGACGACGCAGCTCTCCTCGTCCTGCGCCACGGTGCGCGCCCCCGCGTTGCGCATCTCCAGCAGCCCCGCCGCGCCATCGTCGCCCATGCCGGTCATGATCACGCCGAGCGCATTCACGCCGGCGCTTTTCGCCACCGAGCGGAACATCACGTCGACCGACGGCCGGTGCCGGTTCACCAGCGGCCCGTCGACGACCTCGACGAAGTACTGCGCGCCGCTGCGCTTCAGCAGCAGGTGACGGCCGCCCGGCGCGATCAGGGCGCGGCCCGGCACGACGCGGTCGTTCGTCTCGGCTTCCTTCACCGTGATCTGGCAGAGGTTGTCCAGCCGCGCCGCGAAGGCCGCGGTGAACTTCTCCGGCATGTGCTGCACGATGACGATGCCCGGCGAGACTCGCGGCAGCGCCGTCAGCACTTCTTCGAGCGCCTGCGTGCCGCCGGTCGAGGTGCCGATCGCCACCACGCGCTCGGTGGTCTGCGTCATCGCGCGGGCCGAGTTCGGAGCCAGGATCACGTCGGCGGTGTGCTTGGCGACCGGCACCAGCGGCGGCGCCTCGGCGCGCACCGCGAGGCGCCGCACGTTGGCGCGCGCGGCCGCCTTGACGGTCGCGACGAGGTCATCGGAGGCTTCGGTCAGGAACTGCTTCAAGCCGAGCTTGGGCTTGGTCACGATCGAGACGGCGCCGGCCGCCAGCGCTTCCAGCGTGGTCTTCGCGCCCTTCTCGGTCAAGGTCGAGCAGATCACCACCGGCGTCGGCCGCTCCTGCATGATCTTGCGCAGGAAGGTGATGCCGTCCATGCGCGGCATCTCGACGTCGAGCACGATCACGTCGGGCCATCGCTGGCGCAGCCGCTCGATCGCGAGCAGCGGGTCGGCGACCGCGGCGATCACCTCGATGCCCGGTGCCGAGCCGAGCAGCCCGGCGACGACCTGCCGCACCACGGCCGAGTCGTCGACCACCATGACCTTGATCGGCTTCATTGCATTGCCTTCGTCACGCGGTTTGCCGGTCGTGCAGCAGGCCGCGCGGTGCGGCATCGAGAGCAGCGGGCGAGGGCACCCCGGCCGCGGATTCGACATCGAGCGCCCCGGCCAGCGCCGCGGCCCGCCCGCCGTCGCCGAGGGCCTGCCAGAGCGCATCGGCCGACAGCAAGGTCAGCATCTCATCGGCCTCGCCCGCGCTGCCGCTGAGCAGTTGCACCGGCAGCGCGCCGGCGCGTGCCTGCCAGGGCACGAGCTGACGCGCATCGACCTCGAACACGTTGCCGAGCGCATCGACACGCATGGCGACGCTGCGGCCGCTGGCCGAGCGGCACAGCAGCAGCGGCCCGTCCGCCTGCGCCGGCGCGCCGGGGTGCAGCAGGGCGCCGAGATCCAGCACCGGCACCACCTGGCCGCGGTGGCGGACCAGCCCCGGCAGCTGCGGCGGCGCTTGCGGCAGGCCGATGATCGGGCCCGGAGCCAGCACTTCCTCGACTTCGCTCGCCTGCAGGCCGAACCATTGCAGGCCGAGCGTGAAGGCGGCGATCTCGCGCTTGTGGGCGTTGGCCGGCGAGGCGCCCTGGCGCCGCGGCTGGAAGACCGTGGCGGGCACGTCCTGCGCCTTCGGCAGCGGGGCGCCCAGCCGCAGCAGGATCACCGCGGCGACATCGTGTTCCGAGGCCGCGGTGTCGCGCCGGTATTCGCGGTAGCCGCCGCCGTGGCAGATGCCGGCGGCATACGCGATGCCGTCGATCGTCAGCACCTGGCGGTCGGCGGCACCCCGCGGCAGGCCGAGCAGGCTCTTCGCGAACGGGGCCGCGCTGCCCACGGCGAAGCGGTCGTCCGTGCTCGCGACCACGTGGCCGCTGCGCGTCACGAAGAGGCCGCAGGCGCCCGCCAGCGGCTCGCCATCGGCGCCGCGCGGCAGCGCATCGCGCAGCATCGCGGCGAATTGCGGCACGCCGTCGAACACGATCGCGACGCCGCCCAGCGGCGCGCCGCGCCCGGGCTGCTGCACCGCCGCGGTGTAGACATAGGTCGGCCCCGCGGCATACAGCGGGCTCGCCGCATGCGGGCCGACGTGATAGTGCTGCGGATCGCGCAGCGCCAGCGTGGCGCGCACCAATGTGTCATCGAGCGGCTGCCCGATCAGCGTCTCGCGCGCCGGGTCCGAGACCGCCACTACACGGCCCTGCGCATCGAACAGCAGCAGCAGCGTGTAGACGGTGTAGAGGCCGTTGATGTGGCGCAGCACGCGGCTCGCTTCCGCGCTCGAAGCCGCGTCGGGCTCGGCCAGCGCCTGGGCCAGCAGTGGCGTCAGCGCCCACCAGCGGCAGTCGTTGGCGCGTTCGTAGAGGTTGCGATCCATGATGTCGATCGCGAGCCCCGCCTGGAATTCGGCCTCGTCGAGGACCGCTCCGATGCCGCCGGATTGCAGCCGCGCGATCGCCTGTTCGAACACGCCGCGGATCTGCATGCCGGTGCGGCTGACCTCCTGCAGGAAGGTGGCGCCGAAGGCCTGAGACTGGCCCGGCGCGCCGAGGCCGCCGTGCTGCGCCAGCTTGCCGTTCCAGACCGAGCGGGCGAGCTCGCGCTGGATGCGCTGCGCCTGCGGTGGGATGCCGCGCAGCTCGGCGTCGAAGATATCGCGGGTATCGAGGCTGCGGGCGAGTGCGGCATGGCCCGTATCCGCGGACTGACCGGCGCCGGCTTCGGCGCTGAACGCGAAGTCCGCCGGTATCAGCGCCTGGGCCTGCCAGCCGGGGCCGGCATAGCCCTGGTAGCCGCCGGAGACTGCGGCCTCGCGCAGGTACTCGCGGCCGGCGAAACGCAGCAGCCCGCGCGCCGGCTGCTGTAGCGGCAGCGGCGCGCCGGCCGGCAGCTGCCAGCGGTCCGAGCTGGCGATGACCTCGCCCTGCGTGTCGAGCAGCGCGAGCACCGTGCCGTCGTCCTTCGCCAGCAGGCGGCCGAAGATGCCGCGCAGTTCGTCATCGATGCGAAACGACAGGCACAGCACGCCGACCGGGCGGCCGTTGGCAGCCATGATCGCGGCCGCGTACAAGAGGCCGCGGCGGCCGTCTAGCAGATCGCAGGCGCCGAAGCTTTCGACGTAGGGCACGCCGCTGCGCGAGGCCTCGGCGATCAGCGGATGACGGCTGCGTTCGAGCGTCACGCCATCGTCGAGGCGCGCGAGCACGCGGCCGTCCGGCGCCAGCAGGATCACGTCGTCATAGACCGAATACTTCGCCACGTAGGCCGCGAGCCGGGCCTGCACCGATTGGCGCTGGGCCGCGTCGGCCGAGCCGGCGCCGGCGGATTCGACGAACGCGCGCAAGGCCGCGTCGGTGGCGAGGAAGCCGACGTCCGCGGTGCGCTCGAACAGGTTGCGCACCAGGATGTCGATCGCCACCTGCGCCTTGCCGCGCAGGCCCTGCAGGCGCTGCTGCATCAGCTGGCGCGCCAGGCTCGCGAGCAAGGTGTCGGCCAGGGACTGGAAGCTGTCGCGCGTCTGGCCGATGTCGGTGCCGATGCCGCTCATCTCGCCGAGCAGGGCGAGCAGATCCCAGGCGCCTTGCAGGCGCAGCAGGCGCTCGCGGTATTCGTTCACCAGCGTCATGCGGGCGATCAGGGCGGGCGCGGCGGAGCTGCCGCAGGGCTGGGGAAGCTGGGGCGAAGCGGTCTTCATGCTGCTGTATCGCGAAAGTGGGTGTTGGGTTCGGCGCTCGGCGGCAGTTGCCGCGCCCAGACGTGGCCGGTGTTCACATCGAAGGCGATCTGGCGATGGCCTTCACCGAAGAGGCTCTCCGAGATCACTTCGATGCCGCGGGCCTGCAGCAGCTGCCGCGCCGCTTCGCCGTTGCGCCGGCCGATCGCGAGCGCGCCGCGGACCCGCCGGCGGGGGAACATGTCGCCGCCGCCGAAGATCTTCGCCTGGCAGAGCGCGGGCTGGGTGCCGCGGCGCCTCAGCTCGTGCAGCATCAGCTGCAGCGCTTCATCGCCGTAGCGGCCGTCCATGCCGCGCAAGCTGCCGGCCGAGAGACCGGCACCGGCGCTGCGCGTGGCGAGCAGGAAATGCGACATCGCGCCGACTTTTTCGATCGGGTTCCACAGGGTGACCGAGACGCAGGAGCCGAGCACGGTGCGGATGCGGTGCGAGGCATCGCCGACGAAGAATTCGCCTGGTTGCAGGAAGATTTCCTTCTGCTTCATACCTTCCGGTAGATCGACGGCGCTACCTGCTGCACGGCGGTGCTGATGTCGTTCAGGCTCTCCGAGTGGCCGATGCAGAAATGGCCGCCGGGCTTGAGCAGGGAGAGCACGCGTGCGACCACTTGGCGCTTGGTGTCGCCGTTGAAATAGATCATCACGTTGCGCAGGAAGATCACGTCGAAGCTGCCGAGCTTGGGCAGATCGGTGTTCAGGTTGACCTGCGCGAACGAGACGCGTGCGCGCAGCTGGCGCTCGACCAGCAAGGTCCCCTCCTGCTCGCCATGGCCCTTCAGGCAGAAGCGCTTCAGATAGGCCGGCGGGATGTGGCGCGCGCGCTCCATCGGGTAGTGCCCGGCGCGGGCGCGCTGCAGCACGCGGCTGCTGATGTCGGAGCCGTGCACGTCCCACGCGGCGCTGCCGAGGCAGTCGGCCAGCACCATCGCGATGCTGTAGCACTCCTCGCCGGTCGAGCTCGCTGCGCTCCACACGCGAAACGGCTGCGTCCGCCCGGCCGCGGCCGTGGCCAGGCTGCGCAGCAGTTCGAAGTGCTTGGGTTCGCGGAAGAAATAGGTCTCGTTGGTGGTCAGCAGGTCGACCGCGGTCTGCACCTCGCCGGCCGACCGGCCGCTGCTGAGCAAGGCGAAGTAATCGCTGAAGCTGCTCAGCTGGTGCGCCTGCAGGCGCTTCGAGAGCCGCCCGCTGACCAGCGCCTTCTTGCCGGCGGAGAGCGTGATGCCGGCCGCTTCGTAGATGAAACGCTGGAAGCGGCTGAATTCGAGATCGGTGATCGTGTTCATCGGGAGAGCGAGGCGGCGGGCTCGGCACGCAGCAGATGGATGACGTAGGGATGGCGCTTCAGCCACTGCGGGATCTCGCTCGCCGGCATCGGCTTGGCGATCAGGTAGCCCTGGCCGATCAGGCAGCCGCATTCCTGCAGCAGCCGCCAGTCCTCGATCGATTCGATGCCTTCGGCGACGGTCACCAGGTCGAGCTGGCGCGCCATGTCCAGCGCCGACTGCAGGATCACGCGCAGGTTGTTGCGATGGTGCGCGCCGTGCACGAAGGAGCGGTCGATCTTCAGCTCGGTGAACGGGATGCGCGCGAGCTGCTGCATCGACGAGAAGCCGGTGCCGTAGTCGTCGATCGACAGCCCGAAGCCCTTCAGCCGCAGGCGGGCGAGCACGCCGAGCGCCGAGCCCATGCAGTCGACCACCGAGCTTTCGGTGATCTCGAGCATGACCTGCGCGGCGGGCACGCCGTATGCGGCGGCGAGGCCTTCGATCTCCTGCACCAGCGAGGGCCGCTCGAGCAGGCTGGGCGACAGGTTGATCGCGACCGAAAGCTTCAGCCCCTGCGCGTTCCACTCGGCGGTCTGGGCCAGCGCCTGCGCCATCACCGACAGCGTGAGGCCGTGGATCAGCCCTTCACGTTCGGCGAGCGCGATGAAACGATCGGGCCGCGTGAAACCCAGGCCCGGGCGCTGCCAGCGCGCCAAGGCTTCGACGCCGCGCACGATGCCGGTGCGCATGTCGACCTTCGGCTGGTAGTGCACGCCGATCTCGCCGGCTGCGATCGCGGCGGCCAGATCGGCAGGGGTGATCGTCGAAGCCGCATCGTCGGCCGGAGCGTCGAGCTGGCCCGTGGCCGACGGGTCGAAGCGGTCGAGCGCTTGGCCGAGCGGGCCGGCGCGCAAGGGCTTCTGCAGGCCGGCCAGCACCGGCAGGCCGAGGTTGCGCGCCATGATCTCGACCGACTGGATCAGGCTGTACTCTCGGCTCGAGGCAACGATCAGCGGCATGCCGAACTGGCGCTGCTGCAATTGCTGGATCAGCTCGACGCCGTCCATGCCCGGCATCTCCAGGTCGACGATCAGCAGGTCCGGCGGCAGCACCAGCAGGCCCAGCAATTCGAGCGCTTCCAGCCCGCTGGCGGCTTCGTAAATGATCTTCACGCCCAGCTCGCGGCAGAGCGCGACCGCGTGGGCGCGCTGCACGCTGCTGTCGTCGACGATCAGCAGCGAACCCACTCGGGCGGCCGCGGCTTGCGTGGTCATGGCAGGAGAATCGATGAGGGCGATCGGTCAGAAGCGCGCGAAGTGGACTTCGTCGGGCCCCTGCGCCGCGCCGAACGCGAGGGCCGATGCAGGGGCATTCACACGCGGCCGCTTCGGCGCGGCGGGCTTCTTGATCGCGGCCAGCAGCGGTGCCGGCTTGCGTGCCACCGGCTCATTGCGCAGCGCCGCAGCGCCGGCGAGCTTGAAGAAGGCCATCGTCTGCTGCAGCTGATCGGCCTGGCTGCTCATCTCTTCGGCGGTCGCGGCCAGCTCTTCCGAGCTCGATGCATTCTGCTGCGTGGTCTGGCTCAGCTGGTTCACCGCGGCATTGATCTGGCCGACGCCGGAGGACTGCTCTTCCGAAGCCGCGGTGATCTCCTGCACCAGGTCCGAGGTCTTGCGGATCGTCGGCACGATCTGGTCCAGCAGGCGGCCGGCCTTCTCGGCGAGTTCGACGCTGGAGCTCGCGACCGTGCCGATCTCCTGCGCGGCGACCTGGCTGCGTTCGGCGAGCTTGCGCACCTCGGCCGCGACCACCGCGAAGCCCTTGCCGTGTTCGCCGGCACGCGCCGCTTCGATCGCGGCGTTCAGCGCCAGCAGATTCGTCTGGTAGGCGATGTCGTCGATGATGCCGATCTTCTGCGCGATCTGCTTCATCGCGACCACCGTCGCCTTGACCGCGCCGCCCCCTTCGGCGGCCTCGGTCGCGGCACGTGTGGCCATGCCGTCGGTGACCTTGGCGTTGTCGGTGTTCTGCGTGATCGATGCGGTCATCTGCTCGATCGCTGCGCTGGTCTGTTCGACCCCCGCGGCCTGCTCGCTCGAAGCCTGCGACAAGGACTGCGCGGTCGCGCTGACTTCTTCCGACGCGCTGGAGAGCGCCTCGGCGCCGCTATTGACCTCGGTCACGACTTTCGACAGCTGCGCAATGGTGTTGTTGACGTGGGTGCGGATCTCGGCAAAGGCGCCCTTGTAGTCGCCGTCGATGGTGCGCGTCAGGTCGCCTTCGGCGACGCCGCCCATCACCTGGCCGACTTCTTCGATCACCCGCGCCAGCTGATGCACGGTGTTGTTGACCACGCCTTTCAGTTCGGCGAAGGCGCCGCGATAGTCGCCTTCGATGCTGTGGCTCATGTCGCCACGCTCGATGTGCGCCAGCACCTGCCGCACTTCCTGCAGCGGCGTGACGATCGCATCCAAGGTGTGGTTGACGCCGTCGACGATGCGACGGAAGTCGCCGGTGTGGCGGCTTGCGTCGGCGCGCACGTCGAGGCGGCCGGCGAGGGCGGCTTCGGAAAGCAGGCTGGCATCGGCGATCAAGGCCTTCAGGTTGCCGCGCACCTTCTCGATCGTCTCGTTGATGAAGGCCTTCTTGCCGGGCAGCTGCTGCAGCGGCGCTTCGAAGTTGCCGCGGCCGAACTCCTGGATCACGCCCATCGCCAGCTTCTTTACCGCGATGTGCGCACCGACCATGTTGTTGACGCCCTGCGCCATCGCGCGGAAGTCGCCATCGAACCGCTGCGCGTCGATCGTCACGTCGATGTCGCCCTTGTCGTGCTCGGCGGACATCTTGTTCATCTCGGCGATCACGCCCTTCAGGTTGCCGCGCACCTTCTCGATCGTCTCGTTGATGAAGGCCTTCTTGCCGGGCAGCTGCTGCAGCGGCGCATCGAAATTGCCGCGGCCGAATTCCTGCACCACGCCCATCGCCAGCTTCTTCACCGCGATGTGGGCGCCGACCATCGTGTTGATGCCGTGGGCCATCGCACGGAATTCGCCTTCGAAACGCTGCGCATCGATGGTCACGTCGATGTCGCCCTTTTCGTGCTCCTCGCTCATGCGCACCATGCCGCCGCGCAAGGCCTGCAGGGTGTCGATGACGCGGTTCACCGCCTCGGCGGCGCGGCCGAGCGCGGGCGGCAGGTTCGCGGCGCTGGCGCGGCGCGAGAAGTCGCCGTGGGCCACGGCAGTCACCACCGCGGTCAGCTGCGCATCGATCAGCGCGGCGAGGGCTTCCTCGTCGAGCCGGGCGCGGTGGGACGTCTTGATCTGCAACATCGGGGAGTTTCCTTGCTCAGAACCGGGCGAAATGAACTTCGTCGGGGCCTTCGGCTGTCGCGGTGGCGAGCGCGAAGCCGCTCGAAGGCTTGAGGCTGGAGCCGCTGCGTTTCGGCGCGGCCGAGTTTTTCTTCGGCGCCGGAGCGGCGGCCTGCGGCCGGGTGCGAGCGGCGCTGGCGAGCTTGAAGAACGCCATCGTCTGCTGCAGCTGTTCGGCCTGGCCGCTCATCTCTTCGGCGGTCGCCGCCAGCTCTTCCGAGCTCGATGCGTTCTGCTGCGTGGTCTGGCTCAGCTGCGTCACCGCGGCATTGATCTGGCCGACGCCGGAGGATTGTTCTTCCGAGGCCGCGGTGATTTCCTGCACCAGGTCCGAGGTCTTGCGGATGTTCGGCACGATCTGGTCCAGCAGTCGGCCGGCCTTCTCGGCGAGTTCGACGCTGGAGCTCGCGACGGTGCCGATCTCCTGCGCGGCGACCTGGCTGCGCTCGGCGAGCTTGCGCACCTCGGCCGCGACCACCGCGAAGCCCTTGCCGTGTTCGCCGGCACGTGCCGCTTCGATCGCGGCGTTCAGCGCCAGCAGGTTGGTCTGGTAGGCGATGTCGTCGATGATGCCGATCTTCTGCGCGATCTGCTTCATCGCGACGACGGTGGCGCGCACCGCTTCGCCGC
>Ga0105239_10001900_pt1 | contig 27271 bp, 34 predicted proteins | sample KBSC44metaG_FD_92761 | JGI IMG/M metagenome (GOLD analysis project Ga0105239, IMG submission 92761) | Corn rhizosphere microbial communities from Kellogg Biological Station, Michigan, USA - KBS C4-4 metaG | ecosystem: Host-associated > Plants > Roots > Rhizosphere > Soil | place: Michigan, USA...
AGCAGATCATTAACAATGCTCCACGTCTCACTGAAACTGCGGAAGGCTTCAATAGTATTGCTGACGCTGGTAATAAAGCCGCTGCTGCTATTGAAAGATTGAATCAAGCAAGTAGCAATGTCCGTCTGCCCGCTGGCGTAGGCGGTGCTGGTGGAGCAGTTGAAGGTCGTGCCCGTGGTGGCCGAGTCGGTAGCGATGGCGGTTTCCTTGCTGATTTCTATTCAGGCCGCTATTCTCGTGGCACTGATACTATCCCGACGATGCTTACTAAGAACGAGTTCGTTGTCAGAGCACCAATGGCTGAGAAATATTACAGTCAGCTTGTAGCAATCAACTCTGGACAGATGCCATTGTACCGTGCCCAAGGCGGACCAGTGGGCAACTCTACTAGAGTCGGCGATATTCACGTTACTGTCCAAGGTAATAACCTTAACCCCAATGACGTTGCCCGAGTCATTCAACGCGGCGTCCGACAAGGAACCATGAGGGTCTCATGAATCAGAAGCTCAACTCGGCCTCAAACATGAGTGCTTATGTCGAACGTCGCCGTGGCCTGGCTGACGAAATCAAATCCAAAGGACATTTCGTCCTTGAGCATTGGCGTGATGGCAAGAAACTAGGTGAGCTACCATTTCACAATGGCGTCACTGACGTAGGTAAACAATACTTGCTCAGTGCCGGTTTCCTCGGCGGTGCGGCCACAACACCCTGGTACTTCGGCCTCATTGACGCGACAGGTGTTACGCCGGCACTTGCCGATAGTGATACGTCAGCATCACATCCTGGTTGGTCAGAATTTACTGACTACGACGAGTCTGTGCGTCAGACTTGGGTCAAAGCATTGAACACTGGCACAAACCAAGTGTCCAGCTCGGCACCGGCTCAAGTCACAATCTCATCCGGCTTGCCGGTCAGTCCGTCATTCATCGGCGGTGCTTTCCTGATTAACAATAACACGAAGGGCGGCGGAACCGGTGTCCTTTGGGCGACTGGCTTGTATGACGCAGCCGTCCCTATCGTGACAGGTGACATCTTCAAGATGCAATACGTTACAGGGTTGTAATGTCGCCAAAATACCCAAAAGTATTGAATGATACCCTAACGGTTACGTCCGCCATGTCACTATGGTTGGCGTATCCGTTAGTCTCTACTGTAAAGGCTAGTAGTACGTTTACTTGTGAAGTAGTCAAATGTGTACCGAATCTACTAGATTTGGTTAGTACCTTCACTTATAAGAAAATACAAACGCTGACTCTAGTAGATACACCCGACATTCAAAGCGATTTCTCAGCTATTGTCCTTGATCCGACTTATATTGGCTCACGACTACCTGATATAGATGCAACACCGTCTCCCATTTCTCCTGGCAATATTCTGACGCCTCTATCTTTTAGCCTTTACTATCCTCCTGGTTCTTTGCGAATGACTCTACCAGCTCCGCAACTCGGAGACACAGAGCATTATACCCAGATAAGGAATGTTGAATATAGTCGCGGTAAAACATTACTCATGTTCCGCAATTCAGCATGGGGTGAAGAAGGTATCTTTGAATGGACCTTCACGTATCTAACAGAGTCAGAGAAAGATACTCTGCTTAATCTTCTTCACGAGAGTCTTGGTAAGCACGTACAAACTGTCGATCATCTCGGTATCAGTCGGATAGGGTTTATTATCACACCTGAAACGGATGTTGCTCAACCAGTTATTAATGGTTGGACAGTAACTTTCCAGTTTCAAGCGGAGCTGAATCTGTGAGAGACGTACCGGGTATCATCATCCAGCATCTACAATCTCGACAAGGTATCGAGCCGATCATTGTTGTCGGTATCAATTGGAGCGGCACCGGCGAACATTTATACGCTGATAGAGATTTCGGCAGCATACGTGGTAAGGTCGTTGAAATTGGATCACTTGAAAGCGTAACCAGACTAGATGGTTCAGGAAGTGCTTCCGATATCACTATCACGCTCGATGACTCTGATAACACAATCAAGCCTATTTTTGATTCAACAGACCCTGCGTTCAAACCTGTGAGTATCTACCAGTATTTCGGTGCTACTGGTGGTGCTCGTATTCTGCTTTTTGAAGGTGCTCTCGCTAGTCCAATGACTTGGCGTGATAGCCCTAGAAGATTCACATTCTCGGCCGTGAACCGGAAGTGGAATACACAAGTCGGATACTCGCTGGATGAATCGAATCTACCGATTTATCATCAAAGCCTGCTTGGCGTAGCATGGCCGATGATCTTCGGCACTCCGATCTATGTTCCTTGTGTCCAGCTTACTGAGAAACCCTCAGGGTTCGTTACACAAGCTTTCGGCGTTGTTGATCCTGCTCTGACTCTACAAGGGTTGTACCTCAATAGCAATCCAAATAGTCCGGTTGCCGGTACTGCTATTGTCGTTGCTGACGCTACTGGATATGACGCCAGTGATCCGTTGAGTGCAGAGCTAGCTCTATCTGGACAGTTCAGTACAACCGCAGAGGAAGGTGCTGCCGCAGCCGCACTAGCCGCTCAGATTGCAGCACACAAAGCTGAGATTTCTAGGCAGCAGGGTATTGTTTCAGGATCACTTGAAGCTCAACAGAAATTCGTCAGACACTCAAACAAAGTTATCGGCGGTTACGCTTTTCCGCAGAGCAAGAAGATTATTTGCAAGATCAATGAACAACTTTTCACGGCTACTTTCCTGGGCGGTGGAACAAATCCCACATTACCGTCGAATCCTGACGAACCTTGTCCGGTCAAATTGGTGCCTTACTATGTACAGTACGATTTCGTACCGAACCACGCTATCGTACAGTCAGGCTTCACATTCATTCAAGCAGGCTCAAAGATTGAGATGCTTGCAAAGATGCCCGGTGGCTACAAGTATGTCGCTAGTATCACTCCTGGCGATGTACAAAATGTCTATGCCTATCGTAGCTACAATGGTATACGGAAATTGACCGTTGTACCTGCGAAATATTACACTATCGAGAAGAGTAGCGGCGTCACGTATATTGTTTTGGATCGTCTCTTGTCGACTATATCATTCTTCGACAATTTGAAGACGACAACATATCTTGACTACGCAAGCAAGGCCGGTTTCCAGCCTGAAAGCGAGTCATTGAATTCGCACAAGAAGATCAATAATCCTCTTGGTGGTATCGTCTCACAATATGATTGGGAAGATGATCTTTACGTTAATTTCGCGAGTACGATCGGTCCGAATGCTATTGACGTGATGATCTATCTCATTCAGAAATATACCTCATACACTTACGACCATGAGAGTTTCGATGCGGTTAGAGGCCAACTGACATTATATCCAGTCAATTTCGCTCTTTTAGATCGACCTGTTGTCGATCAGGTTCTACAAGATATAGCGTATCAATGCCGATGTGCATTGACATTGAAGCAGAACCGTTATCATATCCGGTATCTTTCGAGACAGCCTGCACCTGTAGATACGATACACGATTCAGACGTTGTCCTCGGTTCATTGGAAGTCGGTATAACATCAACTGATGAGATTGTGACAAAATATGTCGCATCTTACCAGCCTGACTACGTTACACCACCAACAAAGATCACTGTCAAAAACAATGTTGATAAGTATGGCCTTATTGAAGAGGAACATAATTACTATTGCTTCAACAATTATGAACTCGTATTGAAGTCAGCAACTTTCTGGCTTATTCGCAAGAGTTACAGCTGGAAGACTGTGACTCTACAAGCTTTCTTACAGAAACTAGCTGTAGAGACGCTTGATCCAGTTACGCTCGCCCTATCACATGATCCGGTTGGTTCATTCACCGAACTGTGTGAGGCGTCATCATGCGTCTATGAACCAGGGAACGATACTATATCGTTGACACTTTGGACGGGTATCGTTGCTGGCGAAAAGAAGAAGCATACTTTCGCCTGGCCTGGCTCGGCTTCAGTCAACGCAACATTCCCGTTGTATAGTCCTATTGCTCCGGGCGGTGCTCAATCAACCGTCATTCAACCAGCTATTGGGAAATATAACGGTCTACAAGATATCGCACAACCATATGGCCCTGGCGGTGCGAAAGGCGGTAGCAGTATCCCGAATCTAGGAGGGTACATCATACCGACGCTCGGCCCGAATGGTGTACAACCATTGACACATGGTGATCCGACACCAACAGATAGCGGTGATCAAAATGTGTTACCGCATATCGGTCTACCAGCGACGCTCAATGACGAGCCTTACCCGGATGTAGATGTACCATTACAAACTGTACCAGTGCCGCCACCGATTTACAATGTTCAAACGAATCCTGAAGCGTTTGTAGGCCGTATCCTCGGCGGTGGCGGGGCACTTTGGTCTGTTGAGATCATTGTGAATGCCGTTGATGGTGAAACACGGACAGTTGCTGCCACACAGACGAACCCAGGTGTTGGTGGCGACTTGACTGGTCAATGGGTCGATGTTGTCATGAGGATAGATAACACAACGACCCCAGTAAGTAGAACGTATATGTTTACGTTCACTCCTGGGGGCGGTGGTGATATCGGTATTGTGGTCAGCGGTTCAGGCGATACGTATCTTGTCCAGCTCTATCCGAATGGCTTCGACAATGATCCGGGTGATCTCGTGACAGTGATTATCCCAAGTATTGACCCGGACGAGATTATCGAACCGGGCACGAAGATCAATGGTATCACTAAAACTGGCGAAGGATATTATTATCAACCGCCAGTCTGGTTGCCTTAGTAGTTAGTGGCACCTGGTGCAAGCATCTTCTTATTGAGAGCTTCCATCAGTCTTTTGTAGACGTCAGCAGTCTTGGCTGCATCTGCTAGAGCCGTATGTTCCCGTCCATAGTCAGTCTGGACGTTGAGAACGTTCGAGAGATAAGAAAGACTAGCTTTCTTATATGGGAACATTTCATCACGCCAATCGGCGACATCGTTCAGGAACTTCGCCACTTTCATCGTGTCCCTGGCTTCGTAGTCCGCGATCATTGACTCGTAGTTGAGATCACCAAGCCACATGCGAAGGAAGCGTGAGTCGAAACTGTAGTTACTGCCGATTGGTGCAATCTTGCAGTTGCCAAGTTTCTGTAGATCGAACCAACGTTGTAGCACTTCTCTAGCAGAGTCAGACGTATATCCTTTTTCCTTGGCCTTCTCAATGCCTTCCCTGTTGAAGCGTTTGGGTTGAAGTCCAATACCAATTGTATCATAGCGAACAGGCTGGATGAGCATACTCAACCACGGCCGAGACTTACTTCTTTCATAATTTTGGTCGAGAGGAATGATGGCCAGTTCGTAGATATCGTGCTTCTCGAATTCGAGACCTGTTGTCTCGACGTCAACAGCACAGAGCAAGTTCCCATTCAAGTGAGCCTGGCTATGATACAATGGAAATCTCCTAGATTCAATAGTGAAACGATGATATCGATCGCGATTATCATCGGAATTGGTTGGTTGGTCACTAACAAAGCAATCAGCCGTCACTGGATATACTATTTCAACACAACAACCACAATTTTCATCTTGACTCTATTAGCTCTGGCAATCCGTGATACAAATCAGAATCTAATTATACTCAAGAACAAACTAGATCGTCACTGTTCTACAAAAGAACATATTGCAGAACCAGTGATCTTCATGGATAATGGTGCCATTTCAGAACACATCGAGAAACTTGATGAACTGAATAGGGCAGCGAACTTCATCAATACTAGCGATCAAATGTCAACTGATGAGTTCGCTGCCGGAGCAGATTTGTTGAAACGTTTGAATGACGAAGTATCAGCGGAGAAGGGCAAGGAGCCTGGGCTGTTTGAGCAATAAAGTAGCCAACATTCTACCTTTTGCTTCTAAATCTCCTAGAGTCGTGTCATTCTCCATATTGAAGTGCCAGCCATTATAATTCTTCAAAATCTCGTCCACGGATTCTCCCTCACGATTGGGAATCCGTGGATTTGTCAGTTTGATGGTATAGTCGCAGACATCAATCTCGTTATAGAAACGAGTATCCGGTGCGACAATCACATCATAGGTCTTGCTCTCATTTGAGAGTCGGAGATAATCGACCCACGTACTATCCCAGACATTGTCTCGAATGGCTGGTGTTCCGACCTTGATCCAGATTTCAACCGGAGTCAGGTTGATATCTGGCAGCTTGACGTTGCGTACTGAACGGCCTTCAGGTGTCTCGTAGAACTCTGGCTCACGTAGCCCAAAATGGGCATAAAGTTGGTAGCAGATATCTTTGAGCTTCCATGCCCAAGGGATTTTCTTAACACGGAGCCCTGACTCTTGTAGAGTCGAGACCATTACATTTGCCAATGTATCCTTGCCATGATCCGAACGGTGACCTATGCCGATCAAGTACATGGTGTATTGCTCTCCAGTATCGTTTTCGCCCAATTGGGCAATTTGACAAAGACTTGCCCGTAAGGTTCAGAAACGAACATAGGGACTTTCACGTTTCGTCCGTGAAGACTCCATAGAACGTTGTCTGTACCTTTCTTAAAGATCAGTACCAGGCGATACTGATCCTCGATCCAGGATAGTTGTAATTCTTTAGGTGCAATTTGGTCCACGAGAGGGCAAATAATACCCATTCGTGCCAGTGCTGCTGCACATTCTAAAGGCTTGTAACTATCCACGATCCACTTGAGTTCGGCGAGTATATCCGCAAGCTCGCCGGCCTTGTAATTGTCTTTGACGTTTGACGCTATAAGAGTCAAAGTCGAACTCCGTCTTGGTAGAGATGGCCTGAAACCATTTTGATCGGAGGCATGATCGGCTCAGTCGGATCACGCGGTATCCACGATATATTCCCGATATATCGTTGATTCACTCTGTCAGTACCGTACGGGTACTTTGGAGGAATTTCTTTCCGAATAGTGTTCTTGCTCCACTTGAGCATCTCTTCAGCGTTGTCAACCCATTTTGCGAAACGTTCGCAAAACTCGGAGAACTTGATCTTCTTGCCGTCAATTGGGAAGGTCTCTTCCATGATGAAGACCTCCAACTGTGTTGCGTTGACGCGACTGGCCTGCTCTTTGAACTGAGTCTCGATTGTCGGTAAGCTGAGACGATCATTACTGATCGGAATCTCAAGACTCAAGATACCGGCAAGGAAATCCGGTGCTTCCCGACGCAGTGACTCTAGTAGAATCGTCTTAGGTACAAGTTCGTCAGAAGAGAGCGGCTCGACGACGATGACAGTGATACGAGTATCACCTGAGAAAATCGGGCAAGCGTGATAACTATTCGCACACTGAATCCAGTGCGTAGTATTGGGAATGGAATAAGGCGTCTTCGTCTTCGGATGGACGGTGAACATTTTAGCCGTCACCCAATCCTTGATACGATTATAGGCGACGCTAGCACCTTTGCCCTTCCCTAGATCAATCTCTTCCACTACGCAAAGAATTGCTGTTGCGAGTTCACCGTTGAAACCTTGATCACTGGTAAGTGCCTTGTCCGCCGATTTGACGGCACCGTAACTCATGATCATTTGCAATGCTTCATGAAGTGTCGACTTGCCAGTGTTCTGCCGTTCGGAATAGAAGAAGAGATACGGCAGTTGTTCTCTAGGTCGCTGGAATAGACAAGCAACCCAGCACTTCAAGTAATCACTACCTGTCAGAATGCCGTTGTCCTTGCACCATGTATTCTCTGCAACGGCTTCGTCAAGCCCCTTCCCGAGATGATTAAAGATTTTCATCCATGTCGGGTATTCAAGCTGATCCTTGTCTTTGTCAACCGTCGGCTTATACAGGAGTTGAGCCGCATTCTTGTTCCAGAGACGATTGCCGGGATACTCTGGACCGAAAGGGATGTTGGTCAATTTCCACCGATTCATGATGCATGAACCGAGGATCAGCTCAATATCCTGTGCTGTATGACCAAGACTCTTGAGAGCCATCTTGAGATTTACGGCAGGCTCAAGAGTCCACTCGTTCTTAATGTTCAGGTTCCATCCAGCATCTTCGTTCTGCTCCGTGACAAGGTGCCGAAGCAACTCGTCATGATCTCCGATTTCCGGTTCGTCAGGAACACGCTGTTTCGTTGAAAGAACACGTTGCCATTTGTTCTTTTCAACGAGCCAATTCTCCATTGTATCGCCGTGATCCGTGTCACGACGTTCAATCTCCATAATGAGCCGACCATCTTTGCGTTGCTTCAAGACCGTACGGCGTTCCATCAAGTTCGTCGGCAACGTGATATTGGCTCCGAGAGCGTTGGCGGTTTCGAGTCCTGATTTAGCATCCTCGAACATGAAGCCGCCAGTAGCTTTCTCGACACCGCCGTTCGTCGCTGCTAAAGTCCTGAGATCAGGTTCTCTATTCAGGAAACACCTTGTCCAGCCAGCACCATCCTGGGTCCATGATGGATGTTCAGCGACACCTGGGGTGAATCGTCGGACACCCCATGCTCCGCGACGTAACGGGAAGCAGAAGCAATTGTGATCCGTGCCGCGTTCGGTCCCGAGTGAGTTTGTTTTAAAGATACCTTTGAGATCCAGATCATCATGCATGTTCTGTAGGAACCATGTATGAGTGATCAACATATTGCGATCAGTGTCCCAATACCAGAAGGCACCATTATTCGACAACCAATCAATGTGTTTGAGATGTTCGGCGTCCAACTCTGCTAGAGTCGCACGTCCAGTCAACTCTTCAAACATCAACTCCTGTTCACCTTTTTCGACAGAAGCAGGGAGTGTCCGCCGTCGGTCGCCTCTAACGACCTCGATATGGTCACGCCAGTTAGGCGGGATAGCCTCGAAGACACCACCAGACTTGATCAACTCAAGTCCACGTGTCCCTGCCATCTTCCGGCCCCACACCCACATATTCTGGCCGCATGTATCTACTTTTGAGGAAAAATCGTAGCCAACACTAGCCGTAAGCTGACCCAGAACAGAACGAGCCAGTGCAGCATGTTCGTGGTGGTTCTCAGTTGGGACTTCTGGTAAGAAGACGTAGAGATGCAGTCCTTTACCAGACGTAGAGTAGCGTATTGTGACCCAAGGAACCCCCTTGACCATTTTGCGAATCTGTTCCAATTCCTCATCAGTCGACTTCCTTAGATGCTTCTCTGAATGGCCAACGATTGCGTCGAAATCGAATGCCACCCAGCGAGACACCTTGTTGACCCAATCCCAACCAGTCATGCCAATAGCCTCGGCATGCTTGGTCAGATCAAAGGTCATAGGGCTATCTTCGTACTCAGGTACAGTATCCGCTTTCCGTGGGATACGTATGGGTTTCCACTCAGTCACGCCATCGGTGTATGAACCGTAGGAACGACCTTTGAATGTCTTGTCGACACGTTGACCATTGCCTTGTGCAACGTTGACTTGTACCTCCATGTTGTAATTGTAAAGGCCAGCGAGATCCGCGTGAGTATTGTAGGTCAGGAAAGCTTTGATAGCTTGGGTCCGTGTCGGCTGCATATTCAACCTTCTCGAATCTAGTAGAGTCAACGACCCTGGACGGTTGGTACACACAACCGTCCAGGGCTCCAGGGAGATGCACGTTCCGGCCAAAGAACGTGCTTGCCTACCAAGCCTTGAGTGGGTCAAAGATAGTAACCTCTGACGCAATCTTGTCAGAATGTGTAACTGTGTAATGGGCCGCGACACGAACATAGGCCCAATAAGCGAGTCTCTCCGGCAAGAGCCAAGCGACACCTTGCCAGAAGTTGTCAGTCATCCGGTGGATCGTTGAGCCTATTGCTAACCGATTGATGAATCGCATCGCAGATCCTGTCTGTAAAGAATATCTCGCAGAACTTCTCTAACGCACCTTCCTGTTCAGGGCTGAGTTTAACCTCTTCCCCATCTTTAAAAACTTGATTGAGATGTACATTCCACTCTTCAAGGTCTTCGCCTGAACGGCTTGTATACCAATCTCCGAAAAGAGTGACCTTGTAATTGTTCTCGCCGATGCCCTCTAGCTCGACATTGTATGTCCCGTTCATTGTTGCTCCGCAATCACAGTCTTGACCGTCCTCGATGATAGCAAAACAACATGGACAAACTTCTCCTGAAAGAATTTTGTCCAACGTGAATCCGTCAAGATTATCGTACTCTCTTCGGGGCATCCGATTCCTCCTATTGCTTCACGAAAACGCCGTTCGTCAAATAACCGTGCCAGCCACAAGGCGTGTTGCATTGTATGCTAGGCATAACAGTGGGCTTTTCAACATCTCCGTTCCAAGTCCATGTATTCTGACGCTTTGGCGGTTGAACGTCAATCGAATGCACTGTTGAACAACCACAAGGACAAATGAAAATAAGTCCAGCATGCTTATTTTCACTATTATAACTAGAGTACCATGTTGTGGAGCCGGGTGAAAGATCGTAGCGATAAGCTCGACCTTTATCGTCTCGTTCAATGTTATCAGAACCAATAATTGATTCTTCAACAAAGATCAATGGTACTTCTTTCATTTCTCTTCAGCTTTTAATCGAGTTGTGGTAGTAGTTGATGACACTGTTAGGAGAAGGCCCTTGTCTCCACATTCGACCTTGATGTCATAGGTACTAGCAAGTAGTACCTTCTCACCGTTTGGTAATTCGATCAACAATCTATGTTGCTCCACCATCACTAACCTCTATTGTGTCGGTTATGTTGACGGTTGTAATCGTCACCAGGACCACGATTGTGTCGATTGTGTTGACGATTATAGCCCTCCATATCATGTATAGGGGCATCGTCATTTCTGACATCTTCAATAAGACGTCTTAGTACAGCATTGTCGATTTTACTTAAATCGACCTTAGCGACTTCTTCTTTAGGAATTTGAACCGGGTCCATTGTCCACCGTTCCTTGTCCGACGACTCTAGTAGAGTCACAGTTGCCATGCCAAAGGTCGTTGTTATTCCAACTTCCAAAGGCACCACCGCAACCAGGAGGGAAACCGCGTTTCCCGCACTTGCAGCATTTGTCCCAATAGCGACGTTTCAAGGCTAGAACGAATTCGAGTCTTAAACGCCAGTGCCAGAAATGCCAACGAGGATGCTTGTACCACGGGCGGTCGATACGAGCAATCCAAGCGTAGATGATATCAGCCATCTCCCAAGGTTCTCTCAAATCAAAGTTGACGTGTAGGGAGTCCACGCCATTTTCACTGAAGAGAAGAATATCAAAAAGATATTTTCTCATGAATCTAGTAGATTTACTCCAACTTTCATTGAAATAGATACGTGAAGCGACGTTGAACATCTCCAAAATGGTGGCTTGGTAGCCAATCTTATTCTCTCGCCACGTTCCCCACTCTGACTTGAAACGCTTCTTCAGCTTTTCAAGCTTCGTCTTATCGCAATGACGGGCACGGATGAACCACCCACAGGAATCATCCGTACCATCTCGCTCTGGATCGACGTGCCAGAGCCAGAGAATCTTGTTCTGGAAAATCAGAGTCATTGGGTCGTGCATGGGACGTCTATCTCTTCCCAGGTGTTTGTGAGGACTGGAATAACGTGGCCGAGTGGAACTGGTATGAACTGAGCTGAATAGAGAGTCACGAGAGAGCATTTCCGTGACCAGTCGAATTGTGCCGACGTCTCATAGAAGAGATCATCAGGAAGAGACTTCGGGACAAGTCGTTTGAATTTGCCATGCATCCCGTTAAGGATTAACTCCATAACTACTTCCGGATCGACGACAAGAAATTTGACCCTGTGTTCCTCAATAATTTTGAGCTGTTGTTGACGAATCGTCGGATCGCTTGAAAGAGCAACTGCCATCGTGGCCTCCTGTTATAAGATTTGGCAACTTCTTCGTAAGGAACTTCATAATTGAATCTGAACGATAATTTGTCTCCTGGCAATAGAACTTCGTTTTTCATTTCATACATCATAATTCTCAATTGCTTGAGAATTGTACCATCAGCCAAACGCTGATGGATGGTAAGGTTGATATCATTGATAATTTTCTCATCAAGCCCTGGAATATTTGAGACTTTCATGTTGACGCCAGTGCTAAAAGAAAAACCTCGAAATAGAAAACAGCGATTATTGAGAACAATGACCAAATAATCGCTGTAAGAACAGCACTAGGTTTCTTTTTCAAAACATAAAGGATAGTGTCAATCGCATTGCATATGATCAACACTATCGAAAGCATCACGACCATTCCTGCCATGTGAATCTCCTAGATATGGTGGTCGGCATAACCGACCACCTAGGGATCAAGGGGCCAGGATTGAGGGATCGTTCTTGAGGTCACTGACAACTGGACCGGGGTCCGATGGCAAGGATGTCACGTCACCCGAGCCATCGATACTGCCGCTGACCGTCGGAGGGTTGGCCCAGCTTGCCCCACCAGTACCGGATGTTCCGCCCCAATCGCCGTCGTCACCACCGTCATCGACGTTGGGCCAGCCGGACGAAGTGATCGGCATGCCATCAGGGCCGACCATTCCTCCGGTGTCTGAAGTGTTTCCGCCGGACGAAGTGATCGGCATGCCATCAGGGCCAATTATGCCCTGAGCGTCGAGACAAATCTTTGTCTCCAAATCTACTAGAGTCGGCGTGAAACGTCTGCTTCGTCGCATCTCAAGCTCCAAAAAGAAAAGATAAACGGTGAGCACTGAGATAGGTGCCTAGGAGTCTTCTCAGATACTCACCGTCCGCAGACCCAGGTTCAAAGATGACCTGGACGTTGGTTCAAGAAACCTGGCTTTCCAAGGCTGCTACAGCAAGTGCAGCAACATCAAGGATTTTGTCATTTACTTCGTTGTATTTTTGACCTGGCGGAGATGTGCTCCAGAAAAAGTTTGCAGCTTTCTTCAACCAAGTCTGAATCAGTGCGATCCAAGCAAGTTGGTTATGTTTCATATCGTGTTCAGGGCCGAACTTGGCGTCTTGTGCGTCCCGACGCTCATTGATCCTCTCATACACGTTCTGACGTGCGACAGGTACACGAGCGTTGGCCGAGTCGAATCCGACCATGATCATATTGCAGCACCAGCTCACGGCCTCGTCATGAGGTACAGATGGGAATCGGTTACACAACTCCGTGGCCCACGCTGAACCATCCGTACCGACACGTTGCAAGAACTCAGCCGAAGACTCAGTCTTTTTGACAGGATTCACGTGTTCCCACCAAGAATTCAGCTTTTGAAGAACCTCTGAATCTTGTAGATTCTTGGTAAACTCAAGGTAGCGAGGTTTCCCTGCAACCGTAACGTTCATGGATATTGTTTGATGATCTGGACTTTCCAAAATGTCCAGATTGCTCGTGACGAATCCGTGGGGCTTGAAGAAATCGCGAATAGTCTGCGAGATCGAACTCATCATAGTCTCCCGAACCAAATAGGGAATTCACGTTGCATGGCTTCGTAACTATCAGACGCATGGATGCCGTTGTAAAGGTCATCAATAGCGTACTTGTGCCGCAAAGTGCCTTCGACTCTATTAGAGTGAGGACCAACTAATTTCCTGAATTCCAAGAAGCCTTTGTTCTCCTCAATATTTTCATTGTAGACCGTGCCTGCGATAAGATTGCCTTGACCAAACATCGAAGCAATCAACTTGTCGTAATAAGGCTGACCCTTGTGTTCAGCATAGTGCCGGATTAGTTGGACCTTCGTCGGAATAGTCATGTTCAAGTTCATGACCGCGAAGCCGGCAGCTTCAATATCTTTCAACATATCCCAATGCTGATTAGCCTTGAGAACATGAGGACGGATCAAAAACAACATTTGTTCTCCTAGAGCATTGGTGGCCTATCTCGCCATGATTCTTCATCTTCGTCCACATCTTCATCTTCTGCATTCTCACGCCTGCGTATGATCTCATCAAACGTGGCTCCTGAATCTACTAGATTTACTTCCTCTTCAGTGAGCGATTCGCAGAAGGGACATGGCGGATTGATGTGACAAGAGCAACCTTCCATATGGCCTCGAATCTATTAGAGTCACAAGAACCTAGTTTGGTGGCTGACTCTACTAGATTCAAGCAATTATCTAGAGTAGATTCAAGCCATTTTCTAGAGTCACGCCAATAAAGCATGTATAAATGCGTGGAATCTCCCGCTATATAGCCTACGGCAAAAATCTGAAACTTTCCACGGAATTTTAAGTCGTTTCGTGGCATGACTTTACGTCATACTAAAAAAGGTAGGGTGGTATCGCCTAATACCTTTTTTATTTTTTATTTTCACTCTTACGTCGAAATAGAGGTTGTAATAGAGTGTAAGTCGTAAGTATGTTGTGGCCAAAAGGTTTATGTCATATCCATATACGTCGAACAGTAAGTAGTGTACGACTGTACACTATATGCTGCGAGGGGCCTTATATATGAAGAAAAATTCCGTGGAAAATCCCGGAAAATTGCCGTATGTTATATAGGCGATACCTTTCGTCATGACGACTCTACTCTAGGTATTCAAACGAATCTAGTAGAGTCAGGCACCAAACTGAGGCATTTTCAAGATGGCTGAAACAGCGGTTGCAAGCAGAAAAGAAACTGGCTTCGAGAATGTGAGGGCTCGTGTTGAATCGATCCCCATGAGCAAGATTCGCCTGCCCAAGTACGCTCTCCGCGACGTGAACCGGAACACTCTGGAATTCCAACAGCTCAGGGATTCGATCGCCGCGTCCGACGGGCCGCTGATGTCGATTCTCGTGCGTGAGATCGATGACCCGGAAAATCCGGGCAAAACCGCTTACGGCCTCATCGACGGCCTTCAGCGGTTCTCGTGCTGTCAGGATCTCGGCCTGACCGAAATCGGTGCTCGTATCGTTGACATGGACGACGCGGAGATCGCGGAAACGCAGATCATCGCGAATCGCTCACGCATCGAGACGAAGCCGATCGAGTACACGAATCAGCTTCACCGCATGCTGAACGCTAACCCCACGTGGACTCTACAAGATTTGGCGGACAAGTTGTTCGTCAAGGAAGCGTGGCTCCGCGATCGGCTCGCTCTGTCGAAGTTGCACGAGAAGATCGGTGCTCTCGTCGACGAAGGGAAGATTCTTCTTTCCTACGCTTACGTGCTGGCCAAGTTGCGACCGGACACCGAGCAGCTCAACTTCGTCGATCAGGCTCAAACGCAGACGCTCCAGGAATTCACCGGCCACGTCCAGAACCGCGTCAAGGAACTTCGTGCGGCGACCCGTACCGGCAAGTCTGCTGGCACTCAAGCCGAGTACACGCCTGTTCCTCACATTCGGCCTCTCCGTGACATCAAGGTCCAGTTCGAGAACCCCGCCGCGTCGATCGCCCCGACGATTTGCGAGAAGATGAACGCCGAGACCCCGGTCGATGGTTTCCTCGCGGGTATCGCGTGGGTGCTCAACATGGACCCCGCGACGATCGAAGTCCTGAAGCAGCAGGATGCCGACCGTAAGGCGAAGACTCTCGCGGCCAAGCAGGCGAAGGACGCCGAGAAGCTCGCCAAGAAGGTCGAAGAGGCTCGGAAGGCCGCTGAAGCTGCCGGCATCAAGGTGCCCGATGCTTCGTCCGCCGAGACCGACGAAGAGGATGAAGACGACGATAACTAATCGTCGATCTCGAAAGAACTAGAATTCCCCGTCTCACGACTCTAGTAGAGTCGTGAGACGTAGTTAAAATATCACTTGTTTCTTGTGGAAATGGGTGTTTCTAATAAATCGTATCACAAAGGAACGACTACCGTGGACCAGATACTACTCAAAGTGTCCATCGGAAATTACAGCCTTCAACTGGTGCATACAACACCTACGAGGGATGAAGTCGAATTTGTGATTGGCAAGCAATTTCCACTCGGACTCTACGAGAGTCGACCATTTCAGGAGGGCTTTGTGGCACAATACAAGCTACACGACGACAAGGGCATTACGCTAACCCTTGCCGGCAAATCGAAGCATGGGAATCCGGTCGACTTCGCGAATGAGGTCTTTACGGCAAACTCTTCCGACCCAGCGATTCTTGAGGTCACTCAAGAGGGTGGAACGATTACCGTGAAGCCTGTTGGTCCGATCGGCAGTGCCCAGGTTCAGGTGACGATCCCCGGTATCCAGGTCGGCAATCCGCCGGCTCCCATCTCGGGCCATTTCGACATCGACGTGGTGGCTGGTGACGTTGCTTCGATCCAATTCACTCCCGGCGACACTTTTGATCTTCCCGACGTTGCTGCCCCGGCTGGCGGCACCGATCTTGGACCGAACGACACCGGTTCGGCCCAAGGGTAACGCACAACTCTAGTAGAGTTGGACCTGTGTAGAAACTTCTTTTTCAAAGACAAGGACAGAGACAATGACAAAGCGAAATGAAGTCGAAGCGACGAACCAAGCCCCCTTCGACGTCGCCAAGACGGAAGATGCGGACACGGGCACCACGACCGGCATTATCAATCCGGTCGATTATAACATCCCGTCCGTTCCCGCACCGAACAAATCGGACTTCCACCAGCTTGCGAAGGGCCTCTTTCTGCCCCGTCTGACTCTTGAAGGTTCGTCGTCCACGAACGTCAAGAACGACAAGGTTCCGAAAGGGACATACATCATCACAACAGGCCGTGACACGTTCGAGCAGCTCGGCCCTCGCGTCGATGTCGTTGTTCTGTCCTACAGGGCGAAGGCACTCGACATCCGGGACGAGAAGAACATCATCGCCTCTTACGATAAAGCCTCGCCGACGTTCCAGGAGCTGGAGAAGCTGGCCAAGAACAAGGTTCGGAAGGTTCTCTTCGGCCTCGAATTCCTTCTTTGGGTGCCTGCGTTCACGGCAGAGGTCAAGTTCGTCTCGCTTTACATGGGCTCGGCTACTTCTCGGAGAGCTTCAGCCGGTTTCTCGCCGATGGCGAACCCGACGAAGGCCAACGAAGGCAACATTCTCAAGCGTCAAGCGACTCTTGGCTGGGAAAAGATCGTGAGCCCGGAGCATATATGGGAGGGTATCACTATCATCCCATGCAATACTCCGTTGCACCCGCTTCCGACTCCGCAACAGTGGCTTGACGAAGTGACAAAGTTCCTCGATCTTCCGAAGGGTGATACCGTTGAGACGGTCGAAGCCGAAGAAGAGGAATCGGCTACGGCTGGTGGTCGTGAGCGTTAAAGCGTGATGGTAGGATCGGACGCCGTCCAGTCGCGGCGTCCGATTCCTTAATTAGAGGTATTCGTGAAAGTTACACCATTAATTGGGCCTACGGTTAATTGGGCGGATCTCATAGATTCGTGGACACGAATCATGGGAGACTCCCCTATTCGAGTTTTAGATAAGAACAATATTAAACCTGGCGACACTTACAGTTTCATCGTAGCTATGGGTGGAATGACAAATGATCCGAGGTCGAATCTAGTAGAGTCATCATACATTCTATACCATCTCCAATTCTCATTCCTCTTGGAAATGTCGGCTCAAGAAGCAAAGATACTTGACAATTTACCGGGATTGACTATTTCAAGATTCGAGGGAAAAGAGGCTTCGCAAGGGCATTTGCTGATTATTCTCTCAGGTACGCTGGCGGCTTGGAAACAAGCATTGCCCATGATTCTTTCCACTAAAGTCTTAGACTTTAGGTCATCAACACAACGCCATCTCTTCAACCAAATCTACAATTGGTTCAACAAGTTGAATCTAGTAGGTTTGTTTGCTGAATGGATCAGGGTTGAACTTACAGATACTACTTTTAGACTTGAAAGAGCCAAATGAGCAATTACATTCAGCCCGGCAAGTACAAGCTTATCTCACGTTCCAAGGTTCGGATGCTTTATAAGCAGGTCGATGTTTTCGAGAACGGTGAAGGTCGGATCGAACTGGATTTCTCATATGATGAATATTTAAAAGACGAAATCAAGTCAATGAGCGGTGCTCGGTGGAATCCCGAGAGCAAACGTTGGAGCATCGACGACAATCGACGCAACCTGTTTCAATTCCAATTTCTTCAAGGGATCAATCCGTACAAGTGGTACGACCAGCCTTTAATTGAGTTCACGCCGAGGACTCAATTGTTTCCGCAACAATACATGATGGCCCAACATGGGTTGACATATCGTCAAGTCATTTGGGCGGCAGAGATGGGTCTAGGTAAGACTCTAGCTGCTATTGAAGTCATGGAGCAGGCTCAAAAACTGTTCAATATCAATGACTGGTGGTGGATCGGTCCACATTCGGCATTGGCATCTTTCGATCTGGAAGTACGCAAATGGGGACTTAAATGTTACCCAGAAAAGATTATGACTCCTGAAGGGTTGGTCAAGACAATCAAGACGTGGCCAAGGGGATTGAAGTCACCACGCGGAGTGATCTTCGATGAATCTAGCAGATTCAAGACTCCAACGTCGCAGCGTACGCAAGCGGCTGACGAGCTGGCTAAGGGTATGCGTGACGATCATGGCGAGAACGTGCCGTTCATTATTGAATTGACGGGTACGCCGTCGCCCAAGACTCCACTTGACTGGTATTCGCAATGTGAAATTGCGAAGCCCGGTTTCTTGCGTGAAGGCAATATCCACAAGTTCCGCGAACGATTGTCAATTACAATCAAGAAAGAGAACAAGATCACCGGCGGAGTCTATCCAGAGATTCTTGGTTGGCGAGACTCCGATAGCAAATGTGCTGTTTGTGGCTATGAAAAAGAAGGCCACGACTTCTCGATGATTCAAGCTGGCTTGGATAGCCATGAATACGTCAAGGGAGTGAATGAAGTTGCGAAGCTCTACAAACGCATGCAAGGGCTCGTGACCGTCTATTTCAAGAAGGACTATCTGAAGAACCTTCCTGAAAAGAATTACCGTATTCTCAGCGTCAAACCGAACAGATCCACTCAGAATGCAGCAAATGCTATTGCTGCAAATACCTCGTCAGCCGCCAAGGCGTTGATTCTCTTGCGAGAATTGTCTGACGGTTTCCAGTATGAGAAAGTGACCGACGAACGGACCAAACAGTGTCCTCTCTGCGAGGGTCGGAAGCAGACACGTGTGGTTGTCGTCGACGAGCGTCCCGAAAACTTTAATCCTCAAATCGAAGAACAAGTCAAATATGAATGGGTTGATTGTTCCGAATGTGGCGGCACTGGAGAAGTGCCGGTTATTGTCCGCAACGTCAACAAGGTCCATTCACCCAAGGTGACTCTACTAGAATCAATTCTCGACGACCACGAAGATGGTCGACTCGTCATTTATGCCGGTTTCACTGGCAGCATCGATATTGTGCAGGCTACGGTCGAATCCAAAGATTGGCTCTGGATTCGAGTCGACGGTCGTGGCTGGCAAACGAACATGGACATTGATGATAGGTCACCAGCCACAATGATCGAGACTTTCCAGAAGAAGCAGGACAAATATACGCGAGTGGCATTTATCGGACACCCAGGATCAGCAGGTATGGGTTTGACTCTAACAGCTTCAAATGAGATCGTTTATTTCTCGAATGATTTCAACGCTGAGAGTCGTATACAATCAGAGGACCGAATTCATCGTCTCGGGATGGATGTCAATCGTGGAGCTACGATCACTGACATTATCCATCTGCCTTCCGATGCTCTCATCTTGGATAATCTCAAGAAGAAGCGTCGGTTACAAGATATGACGCTCGGTCTTTTCCATGAATCTCTGAAGATGGCCGAAGAAGATCGACTCTTGTAGAGTCAGATTTTTCTTCGACTCTAGTAGAGTCAGGCATTTTCCTAGAGTAGAGTCAGGCGAAATTCCGTGGAATTTTCTGGAATTTTGCCGTATTCTATATAGAGGGAAAGCGTCTTGACTCTACTCTAGGAAGCGGGTTGAATCTAATGAGCGTTGAAATAGACTCGACTCTAGTAGAGTCAACGGCACCCAAGCAGTCGGATCGTGAAATCGTTCAGATCCCTCTGTTGGAAATATATGTTGATTCCGAGTTCAACTGTCGCGGCAAGATCAAGCCGTATGAGTGCATGGAACTCGCACAATCAATCAGGGAAAGGGGACTCTTGTCCCCAATCCAAGTACAAAAACTAAGCACACCTGGTCCCAGGGGTGAGAAGTACGGGATCATTTCTGGTCACCGTCGATACATCGCCCACCGACTCAACAATGCCGAGACAATCGACGCAGAGATTCTAGAAGATATATCGCCGTACGATGCGGCGGTCATCAACCTGAAAGAGAATATCGATCGGGTTGAGTTGAATCCTGTCCAAGAGGGTCGCGGCATTCAGTCGATGCGTGCTTATCGATCGTTGACGACAAAGGAAATCGCCACAGAACTTAACCGTTCGGAAGAATGGGTCAAAGTTCGTATCGGCGTTATGGAGTTGGAAGGTGCCATTCAGGAAGAAGTTGAAAAGGGCATCTTGACCGTCAAACATATCCGTCAATTGATGGATCTACCTGCCGGCAAGCGTCGTTACGATTTCGTGAAACAAATCAAGGAAGCTCGATACCGGGGTGAGACTCCGCGAGTTTCGCTGGCCAAGAAGACTCCGTTTGCGAAGAAGGCAAGGGATCGAACGGAAATCTTCGAGATGCAAGATCATATCGTCGAGGCTCTCGCCGATGGTGATCCGACACAGATCCCGTTTGAGGCGCAACTCATTCTCCAAGCTCTAGGATGGGTGGCTGGAGAGGTCACTGATATGGATATATTCGACACGTTACGCCAACTGGCCAAGAAGTATGGACGGCGTTATGAAATTCCAAAAGTCTACGTGCAGGCTTTGCAGTCATGAGATGGTAGCCCAAAAAGCACGTCGAGGCTACTATTATCGTTGTTCAGCATGCGGTACGGTTTCCAACCTTAAACCTATTAGAGTCAACGATGAACTCAGCGAACGGCCTGCCCCGATTCACCGCCGCAGCCGGACGCATGCCTCGTCGGTCTGACTTTATTGATGGTCTATACCGTACCTACTTTGCTCCGGGCCAGACGCCAGAATGTATTTTGAATTACCAGCCTCCGACGGACTGGCCCAAAGCTTTATCTCTCCTACGTATGCCGGCAGTTCTTTGGGTTACACTTGACTTCGGCAAAGTTACTCCAATCCAACAAGCTACGCCGGGTCAAGACGACGGTAGCTATCTACTCTACCAGATTTTCGAGAATACATTAACGTCATTCCCGGATCAAGACTTCATTTATCCTGCTATTGGCACGTATGGTGATACCACTGTACATCAACACGCATATTACTCATTCCCTGATGTCAATAGCGTGTTGCTAGATTCAATCTCTACCCCTCCGACACGAACAAAGATCGATCCTTACATTATCTATTTCAGGAATCCTATTCGAGATCGTTATACTACGATCAAGAATGATTTGCTTGATCTTATCACTAGCGTCTATGCCGCGTCTGGCGGTAAAGTGATGACGACTCTAATAGATAAGTCGATGGTACAGCGGAGCGATACAACTCCTGAACCTGATCACAATTCAGCCAATTTTGAAGGCATGGAAGTGATTGATGGTACAGGAGCTACCATTCTTAGTCTGTTCAACCGTACTGTACCGACTGGCGATAGCACTTATGCTATTGCTGAGTTGCTTGGTCCGAAGACTTTTGTCGATTTCCTTGGCACAAACTTTCTTCACGTCTTTGTCGGTCTTCCTGACTATTGGGTACCTAGTGAAGATTTCGATACGGAAAGATTACCTGCTTCCGTATCTAATAGAGTCGCGTCAAGTCAACTTATAAATACCGTCCCCAAATTTTACAATTACCGTTGTCTTATTTACGGTCTTGAAGATTACACTTTCCCGAACATGGTCAAGGGGACCGAAGGCCCACCGGTACATCAATTCAGGCATGACGTACCTGAATCTGAACCTGTGATATTCAGTGACCGTGTGGATATTATCACAACGGTCGGCGAACCTGATGAAGCTGGCCAGTATCACTATTTCCATAGTGAACTATTTCCATCGTCAGCAATGTCACCTACACATATTGAGTATATTAATCGACAACCTACTCAAGCTGTCATGGATTCACATTATGCGGCGGCATTAGTCCAATATAATAACGTCAACACAAATTGCCGGTCGGATGCTCCTGATACTGAAACGATCTCCAATGCCGATCAACGAGCCATTCTGCAAGGTGAAGCAAATTTGCTCACAGCTTATGGCTTCACTTATATGGGAGATACAACAGCTTTTTCAATTAGCGACATATTGACAGTTATTCGTGAGTGTTTCCCGATCATTGCTACTTCAATCTAGTAGAGTCAACAATGTCAGAACCGATCTTTTATGATACGGAAACTTGCGGTCTTAACGGTCCAGTTGTCTTGATTCAGTATGCTCAGGGCGATGGTGAGATCAGTCTTCATTCCGTTTGGAAAGAGCCAGTACAAGCCACTATCGATTTGATCGAATGGATGATGTTCAACCAAGGTGGGTTGGTCGGTTTCAATCTGACATTTGATCATTTCCAGCTTCAAAAAATTTATAATATGTTCTCGCGTATTAGGAACAAGAATGCCTTCCCTGAAGATATGATAAATCATATAGCGAAGAATGAGTCGAAGGCTCGGGACGGCCTCTGTCTTAAACCAGTCAAAGTCTGTGATTTGATGCTTGTTGCACGTCGTGGGCCTTATCAAAGCATGATGGCACGGAAGCCAATGAAGATTCGACGTGTTCCTGCCGTGATCGCCGATGATCTAGCCAAAGAGCTTGAACGTCGTGTGGTTCTAAAAGAGATATACTTCTCACGACGCAAGAACAAGAATCTCCCACATTGGGAAATCAAACCGGCTAGAAATCGGGACGGCACGTACGATCCGAATTTCAGAGATGTTGTGATGGATTTCAAAGCTTCAACTGCTTTGAAAGTCATTGCCAATGATCTTTTCGGAGAGAACCGATTTGGTCGTGATAGAGCTATTTTCAAAGAGATTGCATTAAATCCGAAGTTCAATCCAGCGGAGCTAGGTTATGCTCCATTCGCAACGGCCATTGCGACAAAAGAAGACAGATGGAAAGTTCGCAAGGATTTCCCTATTAGAGAGATCCGTGGCAAGTATGCTTGGCCGGGAGTGATACGTCATCATATTGATCACTGGCACTTCGATACATTTGCCAGACAATATGCTGAGGACGATGTTACAGACACAAGGGAAGTGTACAAAGCTTTCGATAGCCCTGAATTGGGCGATGTCGATTCAGAACTCGCGTGCATGGTAGGTTCCGTGCGTTGGCGGGGATTCTCTATTGATATCGAAGGCGTCAAAGAACTCAGGAAAGCAGCCGTTGAATCTAGTAGAGTCGCACCAAGAGCACCAGAACGAGTCCGAGAATATCTTCTGCCTTACATGGATGAGACTGAACGACTAGGATTCAAGTCAACCAAGAAGATGGTACTTGAACAGATTGCGAAGGAATGGCTTTCTGATTGCTCAGCGTGCAACGGTGAAGGGCAAGTCAAAGGCGAAGACTGTCTCTTCTGCAAGGGTACAGGGGCAGTCGATCATCCGGCACGAGTGCCAGCGAAAGCCGTTCTCAAGGCCAGGAGTGCCAAAAAAGATGTCGAGATGTACGATAAGTTGATACTTGCTGGAAGGTTCCACGCCAGTTTCGTCATCATCGGCACGCTTTCAAATCGTATGTCAGGATCGGATAGCTTTAATGCACAAGCTATCCGTAGCGATAAGAAAGTTCGGTCTGTTTTCACATTGCTTCATCCCAACACCGTACTGTGTGGTGGAGACTTTGAAGCATTCGAGGTTTCTCTTGCAGAAGCCAATTACAATGACCCTAAGCTTCGTGAGCAACTACAATCATACACTGAGTGTTATAAATGTCACGGCACCAACCCTAGTTGCGATGATTGTCAAGGGACAAATCAAACCAAAGTGAAGGTCCATGCACTCTTCGGTACGATGTGTTTCCCACACATGACGTATGAAGAGATTGTCAAGGACAAAATTGTTTATACTCGTTCCAAGTCGGGACTGTTCTCTCAGTTGTATGGTGGTAATTATTCTACGCTCATGATAAAGTTGGGCGTTAGTGAGAAAGCCGCCATTGAAGCTGAAGCACGTTTCGCGAATACCTATGAAGGTGTGAAACGTGCCCGTCAAGTGATCTTCGATAAGTTTTGTTCAATGCGTCAACCGGCCGGCATTGGAACAAACGTCGAATGGCATGAACCGTCGGATTTCATTGAGAATATGTTAGATCCGCCGTTCCGACGGTACTTTCTCTTGGAGAATCAAGTCACAAAGATTCTCTTTGAGTTGTCGAACAGTCCACCGAAACATTGGAAAGATCACAAAGAGAAAATTCAACGTGATCAACGAGATTTCAGTCGTGTTCAGACGATAAGCGGAGCGACTCAATCGGCACTTTACGGAGCCGCATTCCAGCTACAAGCAGCAAACATGCGTGCAGCGGCCAATCACGTTATCCAGTCGACAGGAGCCGAGATTTGCAAAGCGACACAGCTTGCTATCTGGGAGCTTCAACCGTGCGGAATTTCTCCGTGGCTTGTCATGCCAATGAACATCCACGACGAAATTGAATGTGTAGTGAAGGACGATTCGACTCTAGTAGAGTCAGTCAAGCAAGTTGTCTTGGACAAGGTTGAATCATATCGTCCACTCGTTCCGCTTATTGGAATGGAGTGGAAGACAAACATGGCAAATTGGGGTGAGAAGTAACGGGAGGTACAATGTTTGAGGACATGATGAAGCTTGTTTTCATGTTCGGGGTTCGAGACGATCTGAATGAAACAGAGCGAGGGCTTTACGAAGTGGCGATGACCTATCTTGAAATCAACATCAAGATATTCAATCGCGGCCTAGAAAAGGATGCCCTTGATAAGGGACTACTAGATGACTTTGATAGAATTGCTTCAACAGGGAAATGAGCGTATTAATCGCTTGCGACGGGTACAACGCATCATCGAAAAAGATGCGTTTGCCCTCGCATGGAACGAAGCAGATGTTGAAACTCAGAAGACTATACATGGTTTATGTATACTAGGTAACGACGCTCTACTAGAGTCATGGCTCAAATCAAGGAAGCAACTTGAGTTAGCAGGTATGTCAACTCGGGACTTGCGGAAGCTTGCATCGTTGAAGGGAATCCAATATTATTCGGCAATGAGCAAGAGTCAGCTCATTTGGGAGATCGGCAATGCCCAAGAAGAACAAGCAAGTGTTATTGGCGGAACTCGCATCGATGAAGGACACCATGTCCTTCCTGGCATTGAAATGGGCAAAAATCAGCAAAAAAGCATTTGATGCGGCGTTCCTGAATCTCGAAGAGATGACGAGGAGTGAGGTTGCAAGTCGGCATGACGCGATTTCCGCGGTCTATAATGACACGTTCGCGAAGCTTATGAAGGTCTGGGAGTCGTTCCCGCCTGAACGGTGGGAGAATCTTTTTATCTTGAAGATGCACCATCTGCCGGAGTATAAGGATCTCCGGCGGACGCTGGTCGCCTTCAAGGATCAATTTATGAACCGGAAGAAGGACGACAATGCCCCGAGTGACGCCGGACAGACAGAGGCTCAAACAGTTTCTTGACTCTGCTTTAATCGACCCCAACAAAAAGGGGAATCTAGTAGAGTCGCTGCTGGTGTCGGAGGGTACACCAGAATACTTCGAGATTCGGACAAAAGAACGTCTTGAGCAAGCCAAGCGTTTACGTGCCCGGATCGCGACGACCAAAGGAACCACTCGTGATGCATTGGTCGACGAATATGTCGATATCATCAAGGAAACCGTGAGTGGTTTGAGTATCGCAGCCTGCAAACTCAAGGAAGCTTATGGACCCAAAACCTCCGAGACCAAAAATAGGCCCAGAAGCCAGAATTCAGGAGGAAATGTGCATGTTCCTCCGGGCGAGGCAATGGGTGGTGAAGGAGACCCACGGTAATATTTACCAGAGCGGTCTACCTGATCTTTATATCGCTCATCTCCGATACGGTGCTCGCTGGGTGGAGATGAAGTATTCCGAAGCCTACAAATTCACACAAGCTCAATTAGAGTTTTTCCCGTTACTAGCATCAGTCGGCGTCGGCGTGTGGGTGCTGACTGACGCTAGTCAGAGTGAATATGATAAGCTTTGGCAACCAGCGAACTGGCATCAGTATTTGCCAGTAAACAAAGTTATCTCACGCACGCGGGAGCCTAAGCCTGTACCGGGCGAAAGGCCCTACGTCCCTAAATATCCCTTCAAGACTCCTGAAGAACGTGCTAAGGGTCAATGAATCTAGTAGAGTCATGGATGACTCACATTTTTCTGAGGACAACATGGGAGAAGCCAAAGAATTGTTTCTATTACATGGCAACGGTGTTCTACCATATATCTACTTCTCTACTCAAGAAGTAGCTGAGGAAGCAGCGGCCAAATATGGTTGTGATTATCAAAAAGTGTCGATGAATGTTTTCGAGACAGTGGAATCCTTTGAACTTTTCAGGGAGCAACAAGTCCTGATCAATGCTAAAAGCAAACTATCTGATGCTGAATTGGCAGCACTCATTAAACATTACGTTATACCGGTCGCAGCCGGAGCTTCACAAGTCAATGTATCTGACATCGGAGATCCAGCATTAACGGAAACGTTACTGGAACAGCAGGAGAGGGAGCTTCTCCGAAAGCAGTCAAGCTCTTAATAATTAACCGAGAACAACTCGCACTCAATTATGAAGATTCAGTGAAGGAAGAACAGTCTTACGTTTATTATGTATCTACTAGAGTCGTACTGACACCAAGGATTCACAATGATTTGCCGCCAGATCCATGAGCGAGTTGTTAAAGACCAGACGATCACGATCGGGAATTTCTACATCGAGCTGCTCTTGCACTCGGTCAACCCGGTTGGGAAAGAAGTCCTGACCTTCCAATGGACTTACAACCGTGATATCCATGCCGAAGTGATGACGCATCGATGGTCGCGTAACTACTCATCTTCACGTGCGATCCCGTACGAGAAGATGCAAGCTTGGATCGCGGAAGATCCAGCTTTACCGATTTACGTCGGCCAGAATCAAGGTGGCATGCAGTCTGGTGAAGAAGTAGCCAATGTCGAAGAGTTCTATTCCGACCTTCTGATGAAACAGAAGGAAATGGCGGAATGGCAAGACATGATGGTCAGGAAGTACAACCCTCACAAAGAGATCATCAATCGATTCGGTGAACCGTGGGGATGGATTACTGGCGTTGCGACAATGGGTCTCGGCCAGTATATCAATTTTCTTGGCCTGCGTGCGAATGCGATGGCCAACTGCAATATACAGCGTCTCGCAATTAATTCGCTTCGACTCTACAAGAATTCTGTGCCACAAGTGCTCGACGAAGGTATGTGGCACATGCCGTATTTTCAGGATTATATTCCTGAAGGGCCGATTGATAGTCGTGATGTGC
>Ga0105239_10001902_pt1 | contig 27221 bp, 19 predicted proteins | sample KBSC44metaG_FD_92761 | JGI IMG/M metagenome (GOLD analysis project Ga0105239, IMG submission 92761) | Corn rhizosphere microbial communities from Kellogg Biological Station, Michigan, USA - KBS C4-4 metaG | ecosystem: Host-associated > Plants > Roots > Rhizosphere > Soil | place: Michigan, USA...
AAAACGCTTAATGATTCAAAGGAGTGGTGGCCTGAGCCTCATAAAGCGCCTGCCGGCGCGCCAAACGTGCTGTGGATCATATTAGATGATGTGGGCTTTGGTGCTACAAGCACCTTTGGCGGTATCATCAAAACGCCGAATTTTGATACGCTGGCTAATAACGGCTTGCGCTATACCAATTTCCATACCGCGGGTATCTGCGCGCCAACACGCTCGGCCCTGCTTACCGGACGTAATCACCATTATGTACACGAAGGCGGATTTTCGCATGTAGCTTTATCTGCTGGTTTCCCGGGTTATGATGGCCGCATTCCATCTGACAAAGGTACTGTTGCTGAAATATTACGGGAGAATGGGTACAATACCTTTGCGGTAGGTAAATATGGTTTAACACCCGATGAGGATGCCACCGATGCTGGTCCGTTTGACCGCTGGCCAACAGGTAAGGGTTTTGATCATTTCTTCGGATTCCTGGGTTCGGCAACGGATCAGTACAAGCCCGATCTGGTGGAAGACAATGCCCATGCAACACCTGATGGCCGCCATCTGAACGAGCAGATCACCGATAAAGCTATCTTTTATCTTACCCGTCAGCATAAAGTAGCGCCGGATAAACCTTTCTTCCTGTACTATGCGCCGGGAGCAACCCACTCACCGCACCAGGTAGCCAAGGAATGGAGCGATCTGTATAAAGGTCAGTTTGATTCGGGTTGGGACGATTTTCGCGAAAAAGTGATCGCCCGTCAGAAAAAGCTGGGCATTGTACCCGCTTACGCCAAATTGCCTGAGCGCAATACCCGCATCCCTGCCTGGAAATCACTTCCACCTGCCGAGCAAAAATTGTATGCCCGTTTTATGGAGGTGTACGCAGGCTATCTGACTTATACGGATCATGAGGTTGGACGACTGATTAGTTATCTGAAACAAAGTGGTCAGCTGGATAATACCCTGGTATTTGTGATCATTGGCGACAACGGCGCCAGTAAAGAAGGTACGGTGCATGGTGTTATCAATCCCAAAAAGAATTCTGCCAAATTGGTTGCCGAGAGCGCTTACCTGAAAACAAACATCGAGGATATTGACGATATCGGCACGCCGCAGGCTGCTACCAATTATCCACTGGGCTGGGCACAGGCCGCTAACACGCCGTTTAAATACTGGAAACAGGATGCTAACTCCGAAGGTGGTACCCGTAACCCGCTCATTGTATATTATCCAAAAGGAATAAAAGATAAAGGAACTATCCGTACGCAGTATGGCCATGTGATAGATGTATTGCCTACCACTTTGGAGTACACCGGTATTAAACTGCCTGAGTACATCAGGGGTATCAAACAGGATACCCTGCAGGGCACTTCGCTGGTTTATTCATTTGATCATCCCGAAGCGGCCAACAGGCACAAATTACAGCATTACTACATATTTGGTTCGCGCTCTGTTTACAGCGATGGCTGGAAAGCAGAAGCAGCTCACCACCCCGATAATGTGGAACTGGGCGACTTTACCGTTGGACAAACCGTGCCCGATAAAAGTTTTGATGACGATGTATGGGAACTTTATAATCTGAACGATGATTTTAATGAGCGCGTTGACCTGGCTAAAAAATACCCCGAAAAATTAAAAGAGCTGAAAGCGGTATTTGAGGAGCAGGCTAAAAAGAATAACCTGTACCCGTTTATTGATTGGTACGATGTTTACCATCAGCGCATCCATCAGAATTATAAGAAATAAAGGTGGTGAGTAAGGATTAGGGGAGCAAAGAATAAGGACAAATAGATAAAAGAACAAAGAAAAAAGCACGTCATTGCGAGGTACGAAGCAATCTCTATGCTGTACAGAGCAAATATGCAAAGTTAATCTGCTTTTGTAGGGATTGCTTCGTACCTCGCAATGACGTGTTTGGACTTTAATATTCCCCACCCTCTTTACAGCAAAGCTGAAGAGAGGGGCAACGAGCGAAGCGATGTTGGGGTGAGTCGACTTAACATAAATCAATATAAACCTATCCATATGAAACAAGATCATAAAAAAACGTTCGTGGCAATAGTAATTGCCCTGGGTTTTGCGCTACCAGCCGTGGCGCAATATGGCCCTGTTGCCCCGGCGAACATTCCGCCCTCTACTTCGTCAACCTATAAGGGCGTAGTGGGTAAAGCCCTGGCCGAATCAAAGGAGTGGTGGCCTAAACCACTTAAAGCGCCCAAAGGTGCACCAAACGTTGTCTGGATATTGCTGGATGATGTTGGTTTTGGCGCTTCTGCCACCTTTGGCGGATTGATCAATACGCCAAATTTTGATACGCTGGCTAACAATGGCTTGCGTTATACCAATTTTCATACAGCAGGTATCTGCGCGCCAACGCGGTCATCTCTGCTAACTGGCCGTAACCATCATTACGTGCACATGGGTAATTTCGCGCATGCTTCAACCGCGGCAGGTTTCCCTGGTTATGATGGCCGGATCCCGCCGGATAAAGGTACCATTGCCGAAAACCTGCGCGAAAACGGTTACAGCACTTTTGCGGTAGGCAAGTGGGGCGTAACACCTGATGAAGATACCACAGCTGTTGGCCCATTCGACCGCTGGCCAACCGGTAAAGGTTTTGATCACCACATTGGTTTCCTGGAATCGGCTACCGATCAATATAACCCGCCGCACCTGGTGGAGGATAATTTCCATATCAAACCTGATGGTCGTAACCTGAACGAGGTGATTACCGATAAGGCTATCGCTTATATTGATGCTGCTCATAAAGCCGCACCAGACCGGCCTTTCTTTTTATACTATGCGCCGGGTGCTACCCATGCGCCGCACCAGGTTAGCAAGGAGTGGAGCGACTTGTATAAAGGCAAATTTGACGAAGGCTGGGATGTATACCGTGAAAAGGTTTTTGAAAATCAGAAGAAGGCCGGTTATATACCCGCATATGCCAAACTACCCGAGCGTAACGAACGCATACAAGCCTGGAAAAGCCTGCCTCCGGCACAGCAAAAGCTGTACGCTCGTTTTATGGAGGTTTATGCTGGATATCTTACCTATATCGATCACCAGGTTGGCCGGGTGATCAGCTATCTCAAAGCATCTGGTCAGTTTGATAATACATTGGTATTTGTGATGATAGGCGATAATGGCGCCAGTAAGGAGGGCACTTTTCATGGGGTGATCAATCCCAAAAATTCAGCATTGACCACACCAGAAGCTGATTATATCAAAAAGAATGAAAGTGATTACGAGTCCATCGGCACGCCAGAGGCTTCAACCAACTACCCGCTGGGATGGGCGCAGGCTGCCAATACGCCGTTTAAATATTGGAAATCTGATGCCGATGCCGAAGGCGGTACACATAATCCGCTGATTGTTTATTACCCCAAAGTCATTAAGGAGAAAGGTGGTATCCGTACCCAATATGGCCATGTTTCGGATATCTTCCCAACCACGATTGAAGCCGCGGGCTTAAAACTGCCGGAGTCTATTAAAGGGATTAAGCAGGATACGCTGCAGGGCAAATCCTTGTTCAGTTCGTTTAATAATGCGCAGGCGCCATCGCTGCATACCAAGCAATATTACTACATCTTCACTTCCCGCTCTATTTATAAAGATGGCTGGAAAGCCGAAGCCGCGCATCGTCCGGATAATATCGATCTGCTCAATTTTCCGCAGGGCAAAACCTTACCAGAGCGTAATTACGACAAGGACGTATGGAAACTATACAACCTGAACGAGGATTTTAACGAACGTATTGACCTGGCCAAAAAATATCCCGAAAAACTCAAAGAGCTGAAGGATCTTTTTGATGCCGAGGCCAAAAAGAACAATATCTACCCTTTTATTGACCGCGATGATATCAACAATAAAAGGATTCATCATTTAGAAAACAATAATTAATCAATGATCATGAAAAAATTTAAAAGCTTTTTACTGGCTGTAATTGTTACAGCCACAGGCGTCGTCCATGCGCAAACCCAAACTGGTAAACCCCTGTTGTCACTGGAGGCTTTTGCCGCCAAACTTAGTCATGCCAAAAATGCGCAGATACTCGATGCCCGTTCGGGAGAGGAGTTTACACAGAACCATATCAAGGATGCTGTTAATGTGGATGCCAAAGCCGCCGATTATCAGCAGCGTCTCGGAGCCCTTTCCAAAGACAAACCAACCTTTGTATACTCTATTGCCAATGGCCGCAGCAAGGTTTTATCCAATGAATTGCGTGCAAAAGGCTTTACGGATGTAGAGGAACTTCCGGGCGGTTTAGCCAACTGGATAGGGTCTGGTTATCCTATTATTTCGACCACCAAAAAAGGTGTCTCTTTAACCAAAGCACAGTTTACCGAGCTCACCGGTTCATCGCAACTGGTATTGGTTGATTTTGGCTCGAGATATTGCGGCGCCTGCAAAAAACTGGTACCCGTACTGGATTCGCTGAAAGCAAAAACAGGTTTTACGCCAAAGATCATCAGTATAGAAGTGTATGACAATACTGCCCTGGCCAAAGAATTGAAAGTAAATGTGCTGCCAACCCTGGTACTGTATCAAAACAAAAAAGAGGTTTGGAAAAAACAAGGTTTTTCATCGGTTGCCCAGGTTGAGGCCGTGGTGGCACAGACTACCTCAAGCATCGCGAAAACCAAATAGAACTTTTTCGTCATCATATCTCCTCTGTCATTTCGAACGAGGTACGAGGAGAAATCTTTTACGCTGTTATGTCCCGGTGTATAAGATTTCTCTCTTCGTTCGAAATGACATATGGGTAAAATAAAAACACCACCACAATTGAAACGTTTATCCTTCCTTATTTTATACCTGTTGTATGCAGGCATTACCTTCGCCCAAAAACACCCCACTAAGCCCAATATCGTGATCATTTTAGCCGATGATATGGGCTTTGCCGATCTGGGTTGTTTTGGCTCCGAGATCCATACGCCCAACATAGATAGGTTGGCAAAGGAGGGTTTAAAAATGACCCAGTTTTATAATGCCGGCAGGTGCTGCCCATCACGCACATCGCTATTAACCGGTTTATACCCGCACCAGGCCGGAGTAGGCGATATGGTAAAATATAAAGGATCGCCGGCGTACCAGGGTTATCTGAATGATCATTGCGCAACTATTGCCGAACTACTGAAAACACAGGCCGGTTATAATACCATTGTGTCGGGCAAATGGCATGTCGGGTTGCAACCATCGGCACTGGCGTTTAACCGCGGGTTCGATAGATCGTTCACCATGCTCAATAATGGTAGTAGTTATTTTAATTCAGCCCCGCTGTATAACGATGGCAGCAAGATCACCTTTATGCTGAACGATAAAGAGATCACGCGAAATGATACTTCCAGATATCTCACCCAGGCCATTACAGATTTCGCTAAACAATCATTAGAACAGATCAAAGAAGATAAGGCTCCTTTCTTTTTATATGTAGCCTATAATGCCCCACACTGGCCCATCCAGGCGCTGCCTGAAGATATTGCCCGCTACAAAGGCAAATACCTCAAAGGCTGGGATAAGCTACGCAAACAGCGTTACGAAAAGCTACAGGCCGGTGGTATCATCAAAAAATACTGGAAGCTATCCGATCGCGACAGTCGCGCATCTGATTGGGATTCGCTCTCTCCCCAGGAAAAAGATAAATGGGATACCCGCATGGCTATTTATGCGGCCATGATCGATAGGATGGATGCGGGAGTAGGAGAGATCATGAACAAGCTGAAACAGCTGGGGAAAGATAAAAACACCATCGTACTTTTTGTATCAGATAATGGTGGTAGCGCCGATGAGGTAAAAAGCCTGGCCACCGTGATACAAAAGAATGGAACGCCCGGATCAGTAAATTCTATCGACAGTTACGAGATCCCCTGGGCTAATGTGAGCAACACGCCGTTCAGGTTGTTTAAAAGAAATACACACGAGGGTGGTATAGCTACGCCTTTTATTGCCTGGTTCCCGGGGATTATAAAAGCTGGTAGTACCAATACACAGCCCGCCCATTTTATCGATCTCATGCCCACTTGTCTTGACCTGGCAGGCGTAAGTTATCCGCAGGAATTCAAAAACAGGAAATTGACACCGTTGGAAGGGTTCAGTCTGAAAAATGTATTACTCAATAAGCCCTGGAATGGCCACAATGCCATATTTTGGGAGCACGAAGGCAGCCGCGCTATCCGAAAAGGGAACTGGAAACTGGTTGCCGAAATTGACCAGCCCTGGGAATTGTATAATCTGGATGCCGATCGCTCTGAAACCAATAATCTTGCCGCCAAATATCCCGACCGTGTAAAAGCCCTCGAAGCCGAATACCAGCAATGGGCGCGAAAAGTAGGGGTTGTCGACTGGAATACGATCAAATCATTGTAACAGAAATAATAAAGTTACCGCTTGCAAAGTAAAACAGCAATCGGTTACTTTGGATAAATTACATAAACCTGTATGAGACCTTTCCCGGGCAAATTATCTACTAAGCTGATATGGCTTATATTACTTTTTTTCACACTAAATGCCAGGGCGCAGCAACGACCCAATATCATTTTTGTACTAGCCGATGACATGGGCTACTCCGACCTGAGCTGTTACGGAAGCCCGGTTATTAAAACACCGTTTCTGGATAAAATGGCTCAAAAGGGTGTGCGCGAAACCAACTATGTAGTGTCCAGTCCGAGCTGTACGCCATCAAGGGCATCGTTATTAACAGGTCGTTACGCTTCGCGGATGAACCTGCCTTATCCTATTCCGCCGGGATCAGAGTTGGGCCTGCCTGACCAGGAAGTGACCATCGCCGAAATGCTGAAGGCGGTGGGTTATAAAACCGCCATGATAGGTAAATGGCACCTGGGCGATCATAAGCCATACAATCATCCCATGGCACAGGGTTTTGACTCTTATTATGGTCTTTTATATAGCCATGATTACCGGGCACCATACGTAAAAACAGATACCACGCTTAAAATATTCAGGGGGCATAAACCAGAGGTGATCAAACCTGCCGATTCATCCCTGATCGATCTGTACAAGAACGAGGCTATCAGATACATTAAAGAACAAAAGAAAGGCAAACCTTTTTTCCTGTACCTGGCGCATAACGTGCCGCATTTGCCGGTTGCTTTTGCCTCATCGCAAAAAAATAAAGGTCGTTCAGATGGTGGGCACTTGGGTGATGTGGTAGAGCAGCTCGACGCCAGTCTGGCCGAGGTTTGGGCACAGTTGGAAAAACAAGGTCTGGCTGATAATACCATATTTATGTTTTCGAGCGATAACGGGCCATGGATCGAGTTTCCGTCGCGCATGTCTGGTGATGGCGCTACCAAACCCTGGGATGCCGGAACCGCAGGCGTTTTCCGCGGCAGTAAAGGGCAAAGTTATGAAGGCGGAGTACGCGAACCATTTATTGTTTACTGGAAAGGGCATACCCCGGTTGGTGCATCCATCACCAGCATGGTGAGCAACCTGGATGTGATGCCAACCCTGGCCCAATGGGTAAACGCGCCCTTACCAAAAGGACGTGTGCTCGACGGTCAGTCGATCTCTGATGTGTTACTGGGCAAGGGGGGGCGCCATCCCAAGCACCGGGAGATCTATTATGTAAATAACGGTATTTGTGAGGCTGTACGTCAGGGCGATTGGAAGTACAGGGAGGTAAAATCAGCCAATACCAATGCAGGGATATCCAACCAGGCACAGGAATCTAAAATAGAATTGTTTAACTTGTCATACGATCCAAGCGAACGAACCAATGTTATTCAGGAGTATCCTGAAAAAGCAAAAGAACTGAAAGCCCTGTTTGATAAATTCCCTGGTAAAACGGAGAATTAAAAATGATAAAAATGAACATCAATCCTGCAATGCGTTATAAATTCTTCTGTTTGATATTATCCTTGCCTTTATCCGGTATGGTAATGGCCCAGTCGCCGGCAAATAATGATGCCGGTCAGAAAGAGCGGGCTTACCTGGTTAAATCCCTTGTTCGGATAGCTGATCCTGTATTGACCGCCTTGAGCAAAAATGAGCTCAAGCAACAAATGCCGGTAGAAGCAAAAACCGGGGACCGTAAAAATTATACCTACCTGGAAGCATTCGGCCGGCTGCTGGCTGGTATGGCACCCTGGTTAGAATTAGGTCCGGACCTAACCCCAGAAGGCATATTGCGAAAAAAATATATCGAACTGGCGCGTACAGGGCTTCATAATGCCACGGATCCAGGCAGTCCCGATTTTATGAATTTTAACAAAGGTGCCCAACCCGTGGTTGATGCCGCTTTTTTGGCCCAGGCTTTACTGCGTGCGCCACATCAATTATGGGATCCTTTAGATGCGTCAACCAAAGCCAATATTATTGCCGCGTTTAAATCTTCGAGGGTTATTACGCCCGGATATAATAACTGGCTGTTGTTCAGCGCTACTATTGAGGCTGCCTTGCTGAAATTTGATAATTATGGCGACAGGATGCGGATGGATTACGCTATCAAACAGCATCAATTGTGGTACAAGGGTGACGGATTGTATGGTGATGGTGCCGATTTTCATTGGGACTACTACAACAGTTTTGTGATACAGCCTATGCTGCTGGATGTATTACAAACCCTCCAAAATGCTGGTGTTGATCAAAAGACGAGTTATGATACCGCGTTGAAACGTGCCCGCCGTTATGCTGCAATTCAGGAGCGATTGATATCCCCCGAAGGAACATACCCGCCGATTGGCCGTTCCCTGGCTTACCGTTTTGGTGCTTTTCAGCTTTTATCAAAAATTTCTTTGATGCACGCTTTGCCCGATGCCGTTAAACCTCAACAGGTGAGGGCGGCCTTGTATACGCTGATTAAAAGACAGTTGGAAGCACCCGGTACTTTTGATGATAAAGGCTGGTTGCAGGTCGGATTATATGGCCATCAGCCTGATATTGGCGAGGGGTATATCTCTACCGGAAGCCTTTACCTTTGTTCCGAAGCTTTTCTGATCCTGGGTTTACCGCCATCCGACGAGTTTTGGCAAAAGGCTGACGAGGACTGGACTGCCAAAAAAGTGTGGAAGGGGACGGATGTCGAAACTGATCATGCTATTGACTGATCGGAGATCTTGTAAATTACTGGCCTATTTTATTTGTAATATCTGGACTATCTGAGTGGGCCAATAATGTCTGAAATTAGATAATAATTAATCTAACCAGACATGAAACGGAGAATGAACATTGACGAGGCTGAGCCCCGTATTTATAAGGCTATGGCTGTTGCTGATAAACAGTGGGCTGAATTTGAACTTGACCGCCGCCTGCAGGAACTGATCAGGATACGCGTATCCCAAATCAACGGCTGCGGTTATTGCATCGACTATCATACCAAGGATGCCATCGCTCTTGGCGAAACCACCCAACGACTTTTCGCACTGGCCGCCTGGTGGGAAACCCCATTTTTTACCGAAGAAGAGCAAGCCATTTTACAATTAGCCACCGAGGTAACCCGTATTGCCGATCATGGCGTATCCGATAAAACTTATGAAAATGCACTGAGACTGCTGGGTAAACAAAAGCTGGCGCAGTGCATATTTGTAACCACAACCATCAACAGCTGGAACAGGATAGCCATTGCTATGCACATGGTTGCGGGTGAAGATTAGTAACAGGAGGTATCGTAAATATAAAATTATGGAACAAGTAAAAAACACTTGCTGTACCTGTGGTACACAATATAAAGCAGCGCTATCGTCACTAGAATTTTGCCCGATATGTAATGACGACCGGCAATACCTGACCGAAGATGGTCAAAGCTGGACTAACTCCGCCGAAATCGTTGCTAATCATCAAATATTGATCACAGAGCTTAGCCCAACCCTTTTCTCTTTACAGGTAACACCTTTATTCGCGCTTGGAAACAGGGCCTTACTAACACTTTCGCCTGAAGGAAATATTTTGTGGGATTGTATTCCGTTGCTTAACCAGGAGATCGTTGATTTTATCAGATCGAAGGGAGGAATAAAAGCCATCGCATTTTCGCACCCACATTTTTACAGCAATGTGAACGAATGGGCAGCGGTGTTTGACTGCCCTGTTTATATCCATGCTGCGGATGACCAATGGATGTTTAACAAAGGCCCACGCATCAGGTTTTGGCAAGGAACCGAACGGCAACTATGGGATGGTATCTCCATCATTAATACCGGTGGCCATTTCCCGGGTAGCAGCGTACTGCGTGTGCCTGGCTTATCGGCAGAAGGCGCATTGCTTACCGGCGATAGTATCTATGTAGCCAAAAGCAAAAAGCACCTGGCCTTCATGTATAGCTATCCCAATGTTATTCCCTTACCAGAAAAGGAACTAACTGAGGTGATCAAACGGGTAGACAATATCCGCTTTGATACTATCTACGGTGGTTTTGAGTGGCAAAATTTAACGCAGGTAGCCAAAGAGGTTTTTAAGTCGTCTTTAACACGATACGGCATAAGTTTGACGGTACCTGTATATTGATGAAAGTTATAAGTGGTTGTAACGAAATGCTTTGGTGTGTCGTAAGGGTTATAAACCTGCATTTTATGAAATCACTTAAACCAAATTTTATCAGTACTTTATATGGCATGTTGATTTGTACCGTACTGATCACCGGGGCATGCAAAAAGGAAAAGAAACCGGTAACTGAGCCTGTTAAAAACCTTGTTGGAGGATGGGTAGATATAAGCCAGACGGCTAATTTTGAGACTCACTTAAATTTCGGTGGACTTGGCGAATTTACCTATACGTTAGTCCATTATGGCAACCCAACTACTCAAACTTCATATACCGGGACTTATATAACAAAAGGAGATAGTTTAAAAGTTACGATCAAAGAAATGGCTGAGCAAAACGGCCAAAACCCTGTAGTTAAAACGCCAAGTAATGTCAAGCTTTATGATAATACCACATTTACGCTTGATGCTAACTTATTAACCTTAAAATATATCACCTATCCGGCCGACGCCCCGGTATTAACCGAATTTAAATTTCACAGGATATTACCTGATTAACGACACAACATAAAAAAGCCCGGCTCAATTGAACCGGGCCTTTTTATGTGTTAATTGAGCCAAATAAGCGGATGCCTTACCGGTAAGTTTCTGATGATCTCTTCATCAGTAGGAGCATGATCCAATTTTTTCCAGGTATTGAGCCAATCGGCATTACCATAGGCTGCTGCGCCAAAGACTAATGAGGGTTGGGCAACAGGCCAGCTTTCCCAGTGCATTACATCGTGGGCATAAGGCCAGGTATTTTTATCCTTTAAAAAGGGATATAAAAACTCGATCCCTTTTTTGATGGAACGGCCATCTGGTGTTTGATAGGTCCACAAATTATCGTTTTTGTCGCTCAATACCTGACACAACGTGGTCATGGCATCCAGGTTAAATATGGAATAGCCATACGGCTTAGTACGCTTTAATTCTAAGGGGAAACTACCATCGGCAGCTATCTGGCTGGGTAGTAATACTTCTTTAAAGCGGTTACGGCAAAAATCCATCACCTCTTTATTGCCTGTAAATTTGGCAAAGCAAGCTGTTTGCATAGCCCAGCAAGTGCCGTGATTATTTTTAGCGTTCATTTCGTCCTTGCCATATGGATGAGTGGTAAGCCAGGTGATATATTGGCTAAACCATCCTTTGATTCCTTTTAGCGTTTGCTGATCTATCAAGGGAGAATTTTGCATCGCTTCCAGACCCTGAACCACCTCCATTAATTGTATGGTATCAATAATGCCGATACCACGACCGGTGGCCACGCCTTTGATGGCTTGAGCATATTGCAGGTTGGGGTTCATGATGGTTTCGGGGTTGATGAACCAGGCTTTCAGGTGCCAGAGCGCTTGCTTAACATACTTTTTATCACCAGTGATCTGATAAGCGGATGCTAAAGCGCCGATGATACGACTAAAGCGGATCATGGCCAGGCGGTGCGTCACAAAATTCTGCGGATTGGTCAACCCGTCCTTTTGTATGTATGGCCCATTTGGGTCCTGCGGATTAGGCCACCAATAATCCCCTTCGGAATAAAAATCGTGCTTGCCTCCCGAGCTGCGCGGGCAGGTTTCGGCCGTAACAGTTACGGGTTCCTGTTTGAGCGCCCAGGCGGCTTCTTTTAATATATCGGCCTTTAAGGTGGCTGTTACCTGTTGCTTAACTGGCAGCCCTGTGTCCGTTTGCCAGCTTAATAAGAGCAGGGGCAAGCAAAAAAATAATAGATACCGTATTTTAAACATAACTTATAAATTAATAAATGCAGTTGGCAAGCCCGGCGATTGTACACCCACCACGCTTTTGCCGCTATTTGTTTTTACACTGATCAAAGCGCGGCCATTGTAGGCCTGTACTTTGCGCGAGCCTCTTGAAGTACCCAGATCGTCTATCAATGTACCATCGCCGGATAGCGAAAATGCGATCCAGTTTACCGCATCAAGGCATGGTACACCTTTGCTGTCTTGCAGTTTTACTTGAATAGTAGCTTCCCCATTTTCATCTTTCATTTTTTCGATCACTATTTTGGCTGGTTTGCCCCATTTCTCGGTCTGGTATTGCTGACTGATCTGGTCGGTAACAGTTTGTTTGCCTTTGTGGGCAACTACTTTAATATCGTTATTACCCGCCTGTAAAGGCACCATCCAATGTAAGCCAGCTGCAGGAAAATCCTGGCTGTTGCGTTTTTTTACACCATAGCTTTTGCCGTTTACAAAAAGTTCGGCATTATCACAGTTAGAATATACTTTTACCATCTTTTCTTCACCGGCATCACCCCAGCGCACGGGCCAGGAATGACCATAGATGTGGGCCATAGGTTTATCTGTCCAATAAGATTGAAATACATAATAGGACTCCTTGGGGGTAAGATCACGTTCAACCACGCCCTTTTGATTCATATAAGGAATAGGGTTATCCGGGCGAATGGGGGTTGAGAAATCTTTAAAGATCCAAAACGCTGATCCCGTAAGCCAGGACATGGTTTCCTGTTCTTTTAGGTGCCAGTCGAATAGGTTACAGATATAACTTTCGCTCCAGTCACCATCTTTTGATGCACGGGCTGCGCCGCCGTACAGGGAAGCGTCGCCCAGGCGTTCGTCTGTTCCAGTTCCTGCCTTGATGCTACTCAATGCTTTATCCGGGTTTTCGGAATGACGCAGGGCATGACTATCGCCACCCCATTCGGCATGAAAAAAGTGTTTTACTTTTTTAAATTCTTCTTCGGAGGTTGCCTTGTATTCGGTAAATAAACCACGGTACCAGCCTGCCCAGATAGACGGGGAGTACACATCTGGGATATCCTTACAGAAATCGCAGCGCCTGATGGTTGTTTTGCGCGAAGGATCCAAACGATGAGCCAGGTCATTCTGTGACTTCATGAACTCGCGGATCTTTTCTTTATCGAACACAGGGAAATCGCCTTCCCAGTCATTTTCATTACCTAATCCCCACAGAATAATGGCCGGATGATTAAAATGCTGCTCAATCATGTTGGTCATCATTTGTTTGGCCTGGTTCTGATAAATTTCTCCACCCAAACCACCGCGACACCAGGGTTCTTCTTCCCAAACCAGGATGCCCAGACTATCGCACAAATTCAATATGGTTCTGGATTGTTGATAGTGCCCTAAACGGATAAAGTTTACACCCATATCTTTCATCATCTGCATTTCCTGGCGCATCATGCTATCAGTCATAGCCTCGGCTACGCCGGCCTGATCTTCGTGACGATGCGTACCGCGGAGCAGCAGGCGTTTACCGTTCAAATAAAATGGCCCGTAATCTGCAAATTCAAAATTGCGGAAACCTACTTTTTCGGTTTGTACGTTGACCTGGTCGCCTGATTTAACAGATACTTCAACCGTGTATAAAGCCGGATTGGCCGGTGACCATACTTTTGGTTTTTTTAACTGGAATGAGCCTATGGAAACATCACCGGTTAAGCTGTTTAATTGAAAAGTTTTATCCGCAACGACTTTACCTTGCGGATCGATCAATTTGATCAAACCATCGGCAGCTGAGCTATTAGCCGGATTATAAAACCTCGCTTTAACCTGAAGTTCGCCCTGTTTACCTTCTTTATCTGTTTGTGCCGAAGCAAATATTTTATCCAGTGAAACAGCAGGGACATAAACCAGATTCAGGTAACGGTAAAGTCCGCCATAAACATTAAAATCAGATAATTGGGAAGGGATGGTTTCCAGATCGCGGGAGTTATCACACCTGATCTCCACCGGGATGCGCCCCTTAAATCTGTTTTGATAAACATCTGTTTTCTTAAAATCTTCTACGGCCTGGGTTATGTCTACCGTCCACTCATCATATCCCCCCAGATGAGCACCTACTTTGGTGGTGTACACATATACTTCGGTTTTTTGCCCGGCACCTTCAAAGTGGAGCAGGGTATGGCCATTGGTATACGGATTTTTGATATCTAATTGGGTTCGGTACCAGCCTGGCCCCTGGTAATAATTTACATCCGGATCAACCGCGTCACGGGCGTTGAAACAATGGGGCAGAATTACCTTTTGCCATACCGGAACACTTTCGGGATTACCTGGTGTAACCGGCCGTACGGCTTCCCATACACCGCCGATGTCCTGCTTTAAAAACTCCCAATTGCCGGTAAGTCTTGTTTTTTGCTGAGCATAACTCAACTGGCCCGACATGCAGATAAAAGTTAAAAAGGATAATATTGATCTTTTCATAAGTATATTAAAAAACTGCTAATTGATATCGTTTAATCGATTTTTTAGCGGATGCTCTTTTAAATATTGTTTGAAGATATCATCGGGATAAACAGCCGCCGCGGCGTGAACAATACGGGTGAATGTACCATAAGTAAAAGGTTCAATTTGCTCGTGGGTCCATGCTTTTTGTTTAAGCGCGTAAGGCATGAGCCAATTGATGGCGGTTTTGATGCCTTTGCCATCGATGGTTTGCTCGTGCCAAAGATCTATATTGACTAAAGCCGCCATTTTAGCCAGGCGACACCAGCCCCATAGGTTCATGTTTGCATAACCCCATGATTTGGTACGGATGAGTTCCAGCGGCATGGCGCCATCGGGTGTAAACTGCTGATCGATCCTGGCGATGGTGGTTTGTTGCAGGGTTTGTTTTGCCAAAGCATTGTTACCGGTAAATAGAGCAAAGTCGACTACCTGCAGGTCATAGTAAGTACCATGATTATTGATTTGGCTATGTTCCGATTTTCCGTTTTTGCTGCTTACCAGCCAATCCAGATATTGCTTATACCATTGTTTTACACCACTTACCAGGCTGTTGTTGATGTTTTTGCTTGATTGCAGGAGGGTGAGCATATCTGGGATAGCCGTTAAGCCCGTAGTTTCGATAATGCCAATACCCCGGCCATCATTAAGTCCTGGAATATATTGTGCATAATTTAAATTGGGGTTCATCCGGGTATCTGCATCTATGAACCAAACTTGCAGTAAACTTTTAGCTTTCTGTGTATATTTTTCGTTACCTGTAAAGTACCAGGCCAGGGTGAGCTGCTGCAAACTATTGCATAAGCTGCCCATCTGGCTGTCGTCATGCAATAAATAAATTTCGGGGTTTCGCCTGCCATCTTTGCGGATGTAGGGCTTGCCATCTTTTTTGGAGGAGTCGGGCCACCAATAGGGTGCCTGGCTTACATAGTCGTGCTTATCATTACTGGGTGCCAGTTTAGTTTTGTGATAAGTTACAGAATAGGGGCCAGCACTCAGCAGACTATCAGCATGGGTAATCAGGTTGTTAACCTGTGCTACCATGGCCGTGTCTTTATTTTGATACTGTTGTTTACATTGCTCAAGCGTTTGCTCATCAAGCAGTATAAAAACAGTTTTACCAGCTTGGCGTTGTGCAAAGCTGGTAAAATATAGGGGTATTAACAGAAATAGGGTGATATGTCTGTATGTCATAATAGGTTAATATCCTGGGTTTTGAGATAAATTTGGATTCACATCACGCTCCGGTTGTGGAATAGGCAGCAGTAACAGATTGTCGGGAAGTGTAAACCCGTTTATATTCTGTTCAACTTGTTTAATGCGCCCCAGCCTGATCAAATCCCAACGACGATGACCTTCCACACAAAGCTCACGGGCACGGTCTTTAACCAGCGTGTCGATAAAAGCGGAAGGTGTAGGGGTATTAGCCAAATCGAGGTGTGATGCAGATAAGCCAGCCCTATCCCGTACGGTGTTTAAGCCGTTAAATTTGGCAGGATCACCTGGATTAAGATTGTTCATCGCTTCTGATTGCATCATCAGTACATCGGCATAACGCATTATGATCCAGTTCATACGGGAGTTATTGCTTCCCTGTACCCACTGCGGATCTTTATATTTACTGATCCATGGAGAAACGGTTGTGGTAACCCCTTTTGAATCGGTTACCTTGTTGGTTACGTTCCATGCTTTCCTAACGTCAGCTCCAAAATAAAGACTATTGAATACATAAGGGTTAGCCACAAATGATCCGGAACCACCGCCAGCCAATGGCGTAAACATACGCACGGTTATATTTTGAGTAGTAGTAGTGTTATTGCTGCCAAACTGCACATCAAAAATATGTTCTGTTTGCTGCGGGAAATATTTAATATCCCAGTTGAACACATCGGTATAATTGGGCATCAGTTTATAAAGCCCGGAGTTGATCACTTTATTACATTCGGTAAGGGCATTCTGATTATCAGATGGATCGGCAAAAGTGGTGCTTGCTCTTTGCAGATAAACACGGGCCAGCATGGCCGATGCCGCGCCTGAGGATACCATGCCTTTATTAGCCGATGAGATCTTATCTTCAGATAAGCAATTGGCTTCGGCAAACAACAGATCGGCTATGGCTTGTGCATATACCTTGCTTGCAGCCGTTCTCGATGGCGAAAAATCAGGATCGCTTTTGTCAATAACAGGATGGGTGATCAATGGAACATCACCAAAGCTTTTTGCCAGGTCAAAGTAAGCCATGCCGCGTAAAAAGCTGGCGTTACCCAGGAGATTGTTCTTAGTCGCAGCATCCATATTGATCTTGGGCACGTTAGCCAAAATATCATTAGCCCTGCTGATTAGTTTATAGCTATTTACCCACCAGTTATTTATTTCGATGTTTGATGGGGTATAAGTGAGCTTGTACATATCAATACGCTCCTGGTTTTGCGTAAGCAAGGGGATAAGGCAATCGCCCGAAAGTTCACCCATGATATAAACCGTACGCTGATAATAAGCCTGGGGCTGTAATTGACTTAAAGCACCCACAACAGCAGCCTGCGCATCGGCAGCACTTTGATAAAAGTTGGTATTGGTTAAAACGCTGGTTGGTTTTTCATCTAGCAGCTTGTTGCAAGAAGAAAAGGTTAACCCTGCCAAAGCACATAGTATATATATTTTTTTCATGATTTCTCTATTTAAATAATTACCGGTTACATACCTAATCTTAAGCCCAAGGTGTAGGTTTTGATGTTTGGATATGGATTATAATCGGTGCCTAATGAAGTATAGTTGCCGCTTGACGTATCATAAGTATTCACTTCCGGATCATAACCTGAGTATTTGGTAATGGTGAACATGTTTTGACCTGTTACATATATGCTGGCCGATTTAAATATCTTACTAACCTTTGGCAATGGCAGATTATAGCTTAAGGTGATGGTTTTAAACCTTAAATAACTGCCAGTCTCTAAAATGTCGCTGGTTGGACCTAAACTGCGGCGTAAAGTACTGCCCACGCTTGGCAATGAGTTATCAGAGCCCGGCATACCAAAGCTTTTGGTTAACACATAAGCTAACTTATTATCGTTGGTAGTTCCGTTTTCGGTCTCAATTTTATTCTCGTTCATGATCTTGTTACCGTAAACGCCTTGTATCAAAACAAACAGGTTAAACTGCCCTACAGTTAAATTACTGTTAAAGCCATAAGTGAATTTTGGCAAAGCGTTACCGATAATAGTACGATCTGACGCGTTGATGATATGGTCGCCATTAAGGTCTTTATATCTCGGGTCACCTGGTTTAAGCGTATTAGTAATTCCGCTTGCTGCAATTTGTTGCGTTGATTGCCATATGCCATCATACACATAGCCATAAAATGAGCCGATAGGTTTACCCACCTGTAGTATAGATGAGTTTTGACCGCCCGGATACAAGCTGGAACTCACAGTACCGGTAAGTACGCTTTGAGGGCCTCCCAGGTCTAATATCTTATTGATGTTTTTGGCAAAGTTGATGCCGGTAGTCCACTTTATAAAATGCCCGCTGATGTTGGTAGTATTTAGGGCAAGCTCGATACCGCGGTTACTCATGGCGCCCAGGTTGTCCTGGAAAGTGGTAAAGCCGGTTGTTGAAGGGACAGGGCGCTGGAACAATAATTTAGTGGTTTTTTTATCATAAACATCAGCATTGAAAGTAATACGGTTGTTGAGTAAACCCAGATCTAAACCAATATTGTATGACCGGGTCTGTTCCCACTGTAAATTATCATTAGGGATATTATTGGGTGAAAAACCAACATTACGGCCACCGTTAAGCACATAGCTATTTAAAGCATACTGCGCGTAAGGTGAATTGACAGGGATGCTCTGGTTGCCCACAATACCATATCCTAAACGTAATTTCAGATCGCTAACAGTTTTGATGTTTTGCATAAACTCTTCGCTTGATACCCTCCAGGCCAATGCTCCTGATGGGAATGTACCCCAGCGGTTATTAGCACCCAGAGCCGAAGAACCATCCCGGCGTACAGAAACGGTTAATAAATACCTGTCCATCAAACTGTAATTTACCCTACCGATAAATGATGCCAGCCTGCGTCCGTTTGCAGTTGATGTGGCATTCAGGCTGGTACCCGCGCCCAAACCATCTGTACCTAAATTATTGGTAGTTAAGGATTGCGCGGTTGCGGTACTGGCCCGGTATTGTGAATTTTGGTAAGTAAAACCTGCTAATGCTGTTATAGTATGTATTTTATTGAAAGTAGCATTATAGGTTAACGTGTTTTCATTTAACCAATCGAGATTGGAAGGGTTAATGATTGATGAATAACCATTGGTGGTTAAGCCCAGGTATGTAGTGTTCGGTCTAAAGATCCTTTCTTTTTCGAAACGGTCATCAGTACCAAAGCTCGACCTGAATTTTAGGTTTTTTGTTATCTGGTATTCGCCATAAGCGTTAATGAACAAACGCAGCGAATTGTCAACATCGGTATTTAAGGTAGCTGCCGCAATAGGGTTACCTAATATATCAGCATATCCGGTAGGTCCATTTTGAAAAGTAAACGCACCTGTAGCATCATAAACTGGTACGGTAGGACTTATGCGTAAGGCATCAAGCAAAGTACCGCCGCCCGCACCGCCGCTGGTATTTACGTTAGCGATATTCTGCTGATCATAAGATACCTGGGTATTAAGGCCAAATGATAGTTTTTTACTAATATCATGCGTGAAATTAAAACGTAAGGTACCCCGTTTATACCCCGAATTAAGAATAATACCTTTTTGATCAAAATAGCTGAAACTCACCAGGTATTTGGTAAGCTCGCTACCGCCGCTGATAGAAAGGTTAGCATTGGTAATAGGGGCGGTGCGGAATAATTCTTTTTGCCAGTTGGTACCGGCACCTAAACTATTGATCTGATCCTGGGTAAAAGGTAGTGGTTTTGGTGTTTTTGAACCTACATTGTTATAAGCGGTTACAGAATCAAGATATACTGCAAATTGCGATGCATTCATCAGATCCAATATTTTGCCTACTCGTTGAACACCAGAGTATACATCGGCCGAAACAATGTTTTGGCCCGCTTTACCGGTTTTGGTAGTGATGATAACTACGCCATTCGCGCCACGGTTACCATAAATCGCTGCTGCAGATGCATCTTTCAATACGTCCATAGTAGCAATATCATTAGGATTTATCGCTGATATATCAGCGCCGGCATAACCGTCAACTACATATAAAGGTTCGCTGCTGTTAGTAATGGAGTTGGTACCCCTGATGCGTACACTAAAACTGGCACCTGGTTGCGCATTGGTTTGCGTAACCTGCACACCGCTAACCTGGCCTTGTAATAACTGGGCCGTACCAAATACGGGGGTCTTAGTAACGTTGGCTAAATTGGTGGAAGTTACCGCGCCGGTTACATCGCGTTTCTTTTGAGCGCCATAGCCTACTACCACAACCTCATTCAGGTCTTTGGCGTTGTTTAATAATTGAACATCAATGGTTTTACGTTCGTTAACCGGTATTTCCTGGGTGGTGTAACCTATAGTAGTAAATACCAGAACCGCATTATTATCTGGTACTGTGATGGAGTATTTACCATCGATATCGGTAGTGGTACCGGCTTTTGTACCTTTTACCCGTATACTGGCACCAGGAAGGGCCAAACCCTTCTCGTCGGTAACACGACCAGTTATTTTTATATCAACCTCGGCCTTTAAGTTACCGGCTGATTTAATAGTTTTAGTTGGCGCAGCTCCTGGCCTTGCGCCAACGCTTGCAAAAGCACCAGTGAGCAAAAAGCAAATAAGCGCTAATTGCAATGATGTGCTTCTGAATACGCTAAAAAATAAAGCTTTTCTCTTCATATTCTTTGTTTATTGTATTAATTAGGTTTAAAATTTGGCAATAGGATTCCTATGCAACTTTCGTTACTTAATTTTTTTGAGGAAACCTTAAATGGGGGAGAGGGGCGTCTGTCGCCAGACTTTTTTGTTTGTTATTCTTTCATATTCAATTTGTTTGGGTAAGTACTGGTTTTATTGGTTTTTAGGTGGTTATTAGTACGTTATAATTACACTGTCAATAAATTTCATGACCGTACGCGGGTTTTCCTATCATTAACACAAACGAGTATTGGTTACACTTACTATGTTTGGTGGCTGATCAATAGCATTTACAAAATATGAAGGTGCAACCTGATACATACAGCTAGCTTTAATAATTAATACAGGGTTTATAATGGGTGATCGCCTTATTCAGGCGAAAGGCACATATCAAAAGTACCTACATTTGACACGGTGTTTTACACTTTGCCTCAATTTTATTTACGCAATCGTTTTCGAGAAATTAGGAAGTGTAACTTTCTTATTACACTAAGGTGCCTTTCAGAAAGATGAGCTGTTATGAGAATTACCCAGGAATCTTTTGCAGAATGACTGAGAAGTTTATTTCTGCTTACTTGCTGATGAACTCCTAATAAATAGTTCGGTAGGTAAAATCACATTCTCAAATTCGGTAATCGGGCGTTTGCTGTTAATGATGCTCAACAACATCTCAGTTGCCTTTCTGCCAATTTCAAAGGCTGGCTGATGTACCGATGTAAGCGAGGGGTTTAATACATCGGCCAGTACGGTATTGGAGAAACCAACCAGCGCTACATCTTGTGGTATCCTTATATGTTTTTTATGCAATAAGGTCATGGTAGATGTGGTGATCCTGTCAGAAGCTGTAAGGATAGCATCGGGGCGCGGTTCTGTTCGCATCAATTCATCTATGGCTTGTTCAAGCTCATCGAGGTTAAGACCGCCGTGGAGGCAATATTTGATGTATTCTTTATTTACGCCGACGCCTCTTTCAACAAGTGCATCTACATAGCCGGCCAGTCGTTGGGTGGTAACTGATGATGTAACCGAACTGGTGATATGGGCAATGTTTTTATAACCTGAGTCGAGCAGGTGCATCGTGGCCTGGTAGGCGCCACCCAGGTTATCAACTATAACCTTATGCGTGTCTATCTCATTGCTCACACGGTCAAAGAAAACAATAGGTAAGCCCTGTTGCTGCAACCTTCTGAGGTGTTCAACATCGGCGGTTTCGGTTGCAATGGAAATGAGCAGACCGTCAATTGCCCGGTGGATAAGGTGACTTACGTTTTGTACCTCCAGGTCATATGATTCATGGCTCTGGGTAATGATCACGTTGTACCCTTGACTATAGGCCTCAGACTCCATGCCATTGATTACCTGCGAAAAAAACTGGTTATCTATACTGGAAACTACTATACCGATGGATTTGCTATGCCCTTTTTTGAGACTTTGGGCCATAGGATTAGGCCGGTAATTGTGTTTTTGGGCAAACTCCATTACGAGTTTTTTGGTTTTTTCGCTGATCTCATAACTGTCTCTCAGTGCTTTAGAAACAGTAGAAACGGATAGGTGTAATTCCCTGGCTATATCCCTTATAGTAATGGCATCAAAATTCATAATTGGCTCTCTCCCGGCGACTCAACAAGTATATGAGTATTTTCTTAAAATTAGATAAAAACATCGACTAAACAGCATTTTTACCCGCTTTTTGCGAAAAAGTTGTATCAGAAAATCCATTGAAGCCCAGGTTGCATAACGTCAACTCAAACGTTTGCGTAAAAATTAACAGACTATGCTTTTATTTTGGCAGGAATACGTCGTAATATTGAACTCATCATCAGTGTCTTTTACCCCCTGAATATAAGACTAACCAAACTGATCATAAACTTTTATAAAACCCATGAGAACCAAAAACTTGATCGTCTTTTTTGTGCTGAATCTTTTGGCCATAAAGGCATTTTCACAGAGTGATGTGACCAAAGCTTTTTCATTTGCACAAAGTCAAACCTCTTTATTGCTTAAAGAGGTTGATACTGTAAAATCAGACGCAGCTAATTCTGCGCTGGTATCACCACGAAGTTTAAACGCGGATGGAAAGCTGGTCATGGTACCATCTAAAGATTGGTGCAGCGGCTTTTTCCCGGGCGAGCTTTGGTTTTTATATGAGTATACTAAAGATAAAAAGTGGATGGGGCTTGCTCAAAAATTCACCACGAATATTGAGGTGGAGAAAACAAATGGCATTACCCATGATATGGGTTTTAAGGTATATAACAGCGTTGGCAACGGCTATCGTTTAACAAAAGACGCGCATTATAAAGCAGTGATCATTGAAGCCGCCAAAACACTGTCGACCCGATTTAACCCGGTTGTGGGTTCGATCAAATCATGGGATAACCGTAAACAATGGAAATTTCCGGTTATTATTGATAACATGCTTAACCTGGAGTTGCTGTTTGAAGCAACCCATTTAACAGGCGACTCTTCCTTTTATAAAATCGCGGTTGCGCACGCTAATACCGCCATGAAAAATCATTTCCGGGCCGATTATAGCTCGTATCACGTTATTGACTATGACCCCGAAACAGGTAAAGTACTGCACAAACAAACGCACCAGGGTTATGCTGATGAATCGGCCTGGGCGCGCGGCCAGGCATGGGGCCTATATGGTTATACCATGTGTTACCGCGAAACGCATAACAAAGCCTATTTGAAACAAGCCGAAAATATTGCCAAATTCATTTTTAGCAATCCTAATTTACCAACAGATCTGGTACCATACTGGGATTATAATGATCCGGCTATACCCAATACCCCGCGTGATGCTTCAGCTGCGGCAGTAGCTGCTTCGGCATTATATGAGTTAAGTACTTATAGTAAAAATGGAAAAGAATACCGTTCCACCGCCGATAAGATCGTTAAAACACTAAGCGAAAAATACCAGGCCAAAGCAGGGGGGAGCAAAGGGTTTTTACTGATCCATAGTACTGGGCATAAACCTGCTGGTACCGAAATAGATGTACCTATAATTTATGCAGACTATTATTACCTGGAAGCTTTGCTGCGTAAGCAACATTTGTACAAAGGTCAACCTATAATTAACCGCAATTGATCCATGAAAAAAGTAGTTTTATTGATGAGCTTCCTTGTTGCAGGAATGTTTGCACAAGCACAATATGTAAGTTTAAACGATGCCGAAATTAAGGTATTGAAAAAGAATATCGAAAGCAACGATGAGGTTAAAAAGGCATTTGAACTCTACAAGCAAACTGCAGAACAGTCCTTAAATGAACAGCCAAATCCTATCGAAACTATTGTATCGCAGGGAGTATTGGCCGGTAATCCCGCTAAAACAGCCAGTCTCAAATCGCTTCAAGATGGTGGTGAAATTTACGCGTTGGCTTTGTGTTACAGATTGAATCAGCAAAAAACTTATTTGCAAAAGGCGGAGGATTTTCTGTTGGCCTGGGCTAATACCAATAAGCCGAATGGCGACCCCATCAACGAAACCAAGCTGGAAGATTTCATCACAGGGTATGATCTGATTCGAAATAACGTTTCCGCAGAATCAAAACAACAGATTGACAACTGGCTGATCAAAGTTGGTGAAGCAGAACTCAACAGCGCCTCTGCCAAACCGGGTAAAACAACCAGTTTTAATAACTGGAACTCGCATCGTATCAAGACCATCACATTGGTTGCATTTACGCTGCATAACACGGGTTATGAACCGCGCATTTACCAGGAATTGGAAAAACAGATCAACGCTAACCTGAATGCTGATGGTAGCGGCTTTGATTTTTTGGAAAGGGACGCGCTGCATTACCATACCTATACGCTTGAGCCCCTGTTAAGGGCCAGTATGGTTATTTACCGGGCTACCGGCAAAAACTATTTTACCTACCAGTCAGAAAAGGGGGCGTCTATCCAAAAATCGGTTGATTTTTTAGTGCCATTTGTAACAGGAGCAAAAAACCATGGAGAGTTTGTAAACAGCAAAGTATCATTTGATAAAAAACGTGCCGAAAACCATGAAAAAGGATATGAAGCAGGTACCTTGTTTGAACCAGCTAATGGGGTTTACACGCTTTCGCTGGCGGCTTATTTTAACCCGGCTTATATAAAAGATATACAACAGGTAAATAGCACAAAACAAAAATTCAACTGGCAATTAGTCCTTGACCAGGTCATGAAGCCTATCACAAATAACTAACCAATCGATCCTGCCAACTACCGGGATAAAATTGATGTAATCGGGGACTTTGCACGAATGCGTAAAAACCGCATACCGATAGCGTGTTTGTACTGTTGTGAATAATTGATAGTAAGCAGACTTTTACAGGTAAATGTTAAAGTCGAAATGAAAAGGGTCATCACTATCATCACGCTGTTATTCTTTGGGTGTCAATTAGCCATAGCGCAAAATTGTAACCAGTTCGTTGGTACGGTGAGTGGAAAAAAATTGACCTATTTAAACCAGGATGCCAAAGGAAATTCCACCGGAAAACTCATATACACCGCAACCAAAAAAGATGCCTCTACGGTAACCGTACACAGCGAGGTTATTGATAAAAATGGCAAATCAGTAGGTGGTGGCGACTCTGAAATGATCTGCGACGGCAATGCCATTAAAATCGATATGAAGGCCTTTGTTCCGGCTGCATCCATGAAACAGTTCAGCAATATGAAAATGACCGGAGATGCCAAATACCTGGCATACCCGCTTAACCTGAGTGTCGATCAAAAGCTTGACGACGGAGCAGTTACTATAGATATCAGCAATAACGGGCAATCCATGTCGCAAATGCAAATGGATATTGTTAACCGGACGGTTGAGAAGGCTGAAAGCGTTACCACCAATGCTGGAAGTTTTGATTGTTACAAGATCACCTATGATGCTACCATGAAAATTAAAATGATGGGCATTGGCATTCCCGTACATATTAAAGCCGCCGAGTGGTATTCCCCCAAATTGGGTCGCTTTGTAAAATCAGAAACATACGATAAAAAATCAAAGCTCATGGGTACCATGGTGCTTGATGCTATAAATTGATACCTCCGTTCAGATGCGATAGCGCTGGCGACGAAAAGTTTTAACCTACCTTATCCCAAGAAAAGACAGGCCGACATGTATCATGGAGGCCTTCTTTTTTTTATTGATTTTTACTCATGATCAGTAAATTACAATATTTCTTAAATTTTCTGTAACCATTTCTTTTTGCAGAAGTCTCCAATGTAAATTAAAACAACTAAACCTGTTTGAATACGCTAAGTGACAATGCCATCATGCTCCGGGTTAAAACAGGAGAACTGGAAAAGATGGGGCTGCTTTTTGAGCGGTACCACCGGATTTTATATGGCTTTTTGTTTCACATGACCTATAACCGGGAAAGTAGTGAAGATATGGTTCAAACTGTTTTTTACAAAATGCTCAAATACCGTAACAGTTTTACTGGCGACGGCGAGTTTATGGCGTGGATGTATCAGATAGCCCGTAATGTATTAAAAGACAGCTATAAAAAGAAATCAGAGAATGTTTCGCATTATGATGTAGCCGACTTTGCTGATAGAATTGACGGGGGCACAGCAGCCGATGAGCAATTTGAAATAAAACAAACGCGTACCGAACTTCACAGCGCTATGAAAAATTTAAGCGATGATCACCGCGAAGTTTTGATCATGAGCAGGTTGCAGGAGCTTAAATATCAGGAAATAGCACAGATACTTCAAACTACCGAAGGTGCTGTTAAAGTAAGGGCGCACCGGGCTATGCAAGAGTTAAAGCAGGTTTATTTAAAAAGAAAATGCTAAACAGAAATAAGATGAAGTGTGAGCAATACCAGGAGCTGTTTACAGATTATATGAATAAACAGCTAACAACCGAACAACAAACGGAGTTGGAAACACATGTTGCCGGTTGTGATAGTTGCGGACACGAGCTGGCGGCCATGAAAGAGCTGTGGGATGAACTGGGTGATATGGAAACACCAGAGCCATCGGTAAATATAAGGGTGAAATTTTATGCCATGCTGGATACTTATACGGCATCGGTTGCAGAAAAAAGAGGTTTTTGGGACAGGGTAACTGATAACTCAAGTAGGTTATGGCAATTGCAGCCGCGCTGGCCATTAGCCTATAGCATGATTGTGGTGTTGATCAGTTTTGCTTGTGGGTACTGGGTTTTTTATTCCAGCCGAACTGATAAGCAAGATCAGCAATTGCAGGCACTTTCATCACAGGTACATGAGCTAAGGCAAACGATGATGTTGGCCCTGTTGGAAAACCCATCAGCGTCTGAACGGATGAGAGGGGTAAGCTATACCAGTGAAATAAAACATGCCGATAAACAGGTTATCAGCGCACTATTGGCCACGTTAAACAACGATCCTAATGTAAATGTACGGCTGAGCACGCTTGATGCCCTGGCGCATTTGTCTGATCATCCAGAGGTTAGGGCGGGGCTTATCCGCTCTATTTTAGATCAGGATTCACCGTTAATGCAATCGGCTATAGCCGATGTGATGCTCAAGTTGCAGGAAAAACGTTCGATAGGTTCATTTAAAGAATTATTAAAACAAAAAGATCTGGATCGTCGTGTACGCGAAAAGATCAAAGAAACGATAACACAGCTTATTTAAAACCAATTTATGAAAAAATTATTGATCCCCGTTTTGGCGGGA
>Ga0105239_10001904_pt1 | contig 27201 bp, 26 predicted proteins | sample KBSC44metaG_FD_92761 | JGI IMG/M metagenome (GOLD analysis project Ga0105239, IMG submission 92761) | Corn rhizosphere microbial communities from Kellogg Biological Station, Michigan, USA - KBS C4-4 metaG | ecosystem: Host-associated > Plants > Roots > Rhizosphere > Soil | place: Michigan, USA...
CTGACCCTCTTGTGCAATTCTTAGGCATGGTAGGGATGCCTCAGATATAATTAGTCTAACCCTGGGTATACTGGAAGGATCCTTTGCTTCTTGCCCAATATCAATCCCCGCGTGTGCTTTCAAGAGGTATTCCTACTCATTAGCAAGGGATACGGCGGGTACATCCTCATTGGGGATGAACATTTCTCAAAGCCTCTTTGTGGGGCTACCTAAGCATAAATCATTGTGCTGTATCCTGCACGGCGCTGCAACATGTTGTAGCTTCCGTCGATGCCAACAATACGGCCTTGATATGCTCACAACGCATACCTGAACCCTTTGACACCCTGAATATCGGTACCGTTTCTATCAGCAGCCTTGTTGCGTCTCGAATAAATCCATATCATGAATGATAGAGCGCATACGTTATATACTGTAAATCCAAGGGTGGTATAGATTCCAGGACCATAAGAAGGAGCGTCTTGACCACGGAAAATCAAGCTTCCAATAATGCCGCCCACAGCGCCGCAAGCAATAAGAATACCTGCAGACACTGCTCTGCCGGCGGACGAGATTATGTTGGATTGGTTGAAGGCTAGCAATCCGCAGCTGTTGCAATGAACCCCCATCGTTGCTAGAAAGATGCCAGCGTATCGAGCATTGTTGGGCATACCCTCACGCATAACTGTAAGGCGGTAAGTGGTGAGATGGATATCAGAAGGTACATGTAGACTTACTGGCGAAACCAAGGGTCATAACACAAGTATTGAAGATGCACACAGTTGCTCTTCTCTGATATTTGTCCGAGATCGTTGAAGTGATGGCCAGAAGACCGAGGGCTGCGAAAAATGGATACCCAGAACGAAGACTGGCCTCGAGACCGGAATATCCTAGGCCCTGCAGAGGTCATTAGGTTATGCTCGTGTTTTGAACGGATCTCATAACTTACCGTTATAATAGTCGGAGCGAAGAATGCAGTTGCATTGGCGGTCCCAACATTCAACATGTAGATTGATCCCTGAACCCACAGCGTCCAGTCTTTCGAGGTTTGGACGAAGGAATTCCAGTCGACCGTACCGGTTTCGTAAGTTCCGCGATCTTTTTCGAGTTTCGCATAGAGGTACCTTCTTTGGTCTGGCTTCATCCATTTTGTGTGATCTGGAAATTTGGGTACGAGAAATGGAGCAACGAGGCCGACAAACATGGAAAACCCCCCTTCGATACAGAAAACCCAACGCCAGCTGTCGTATGTTAGTGTAATTGCTGGAAATACTGGTTCAAATATATTCACCCTTTCATGCCTCGAATTCCGCCCATTGACCCGAGTCCGTAAGATAGAATCCCTGCGAGGGCAGAAGCAATGATTCCGATTCCGTAGGCAACTGCGAGACGCTTATGCAGCTCCTTTCTTGTGTACCAGCACGCAATAGTGAATGTGATTCCTGGCAAGACTCCTCCCTCGAACAAACCAAGCAGGAAGCGACAGAACGCCATAGCTTGCCAGTTATTCAGGAATGCCATACCTGACATTTGATCAGCTTTATCATTTCACTTGGCACTTGCTCTATGGTTCTGAGTGTCATTGCATACCTGTCAATACCGCACCCCACGAGAAAGTCAGGAAAGGGAGCCAGAACCGTGGTTGAACTCTGGTAAGAATCCAGTTTGACGGTACATCTGACATGGCATACGCTGGAAAGAACAGCATGAGAATGATTGAGTATCGCGGTCCAGTCCCCAAATTCAAGTCCTGCTGCATTCCCAGAACTTTGGCGCTTCCAATGTTGATTCGATCGATGATGGAGACGGCGTAGATGAAACCCAGCATGGGCAAGACGTGCAAATCGACCTTCAATTTGAAGCGCCGAGTTTGAGCTTTGGTCATTTGGGAGACTTCCTGGGCTTTCTCATCAGGGAGCGACTCAGTGTGTTCGAGTTGCACATCGCGCTTTTCATTGGCGTTGCCATCTGCTTGAATTGGATCCATGATTGGCGGAGATCGTGGCGCAAGTCAGACAGAATAGGATGCTTCAAAGTCCTAAATAAGAACCACGTATGAGAAATCATTCCCATTCCAGACGCTCGATGCAGACAAAACCTGGGTTCTTATATAGCAGAGCGATCGGGGCACGTCCATCTGCACTCCCAAGTTATCACCTCGCCTCGAGGTCAAGTGGGCATCTGCCGAAACCCTTGGCTCTCTGGAGTCTGGGGATATACCGAGTTGGTAGGCTGTTTGTATCTATTCTCCTCATCTTGGCTACCCCAATTCCCCCAAGTCCTTTTGTACATATATACTATCATATTCCGAGCTCAGCGAGTCGACAGGGACCGTAAATTGTTAGCCCTTGACCCTAGGTTCCGAGGTGCAGTTTGTGTCCCCCTAAAGAGTCAGAAGGTGCACTCCGTAGACTGTAGCTCTGTTCTGGTCACAGCTACTATAATATCCATTCTCGAAACGCGCCGTCAACACGCCCTTCGTCTGGTCGATGCGTGAACCCGGTATATTCTGTGACCGACTGAGTCCGATATTGGGGTATGGCTGAAGCAATATACGGGTAGAATACGGCCCAGGTGCGGGGCGTAGGTGAATCAGTCTACGTAATGGACATTGATTGGTAGAACCTTGTTTCGTTCTGAACTTATTTTCATTGACCATCACGCCGACTACAATGATAGCTTGTTGATAGGAGTGAAGGAAGACAATGTGAGGATTAATCATAGGGGAGGGATAGTTCAAGTACGTACACAGATACATAAACCCAAGAGAACTCGAAGAATCAAACTCGAATGCTTTTCCCCCGGCCCGGCTTGATTCGCGAAGCATGCCGCCAGCGAGTGCACTGGGTTGGTGGCTAGGGATGCCCGAGGATTACTTGCTTATATGAGTAAATCGCTGCGTACAGGAAATCGACGGCGCGATACTCGGATACAGTGTAGATTGTAATTTATTCGCTTCTCGCGGTGTGCTTGCTTTGACTGGAATAGTTCTGACTCCCATGATCAGTTCCATTGCCACGGCCCACGAATGCCCCGGGAATCCAGCCTACCTTCTTAGCATCGTTCCCGTTAGTCGCGCGGGTCGTGTGGGTTCACTTGCTGCTCCCCACAAAGTTAACCTGAACGTGCTAAGGTATTGTACTCGAAGGCAGTTTGTAGGAGTACGGAGTAGTGGTACTCCGTCCTCGTGCTGACTATGCTGTGGTCAGAGTGAGGAGCGCTCGGCCTTCCAATCACCGATTATCTCCCTGAATTCCTGCACGGTCTCTCTGCACGAGCTGCCCGTACCGACGAGCCAGCCGCTCGCTTCGTCAGGTGGCATTGCGCATCATTACTACGAATAATACGGTGTAAATGGGGACTCTCGAAGGTACTCGGAATTTCCCCGCCGGTTCTTATCCCTGGACCGTTTCTTTCAGAGCTGCCAGTCGCAGGAGAGCTAGCCTCCAACTTCATTGAGTGGCATCGCATATCATTGAACGGCAAAGGGAATCGTGACCACGGTTCGTATTATGATTTTATGAGAAGTGACGGTTCTGTGGCATCGTCGCCTGCCCTACTCTCACTAGCAATAGCTACCTCCCAGGGATGCTGCAGATGTGACTGCACGACTTGAATCTGATATCAAGGAAAGGTCGGTAGGGATCGGGTGAAAATGGCCAAGCAGTCTGGGGAAGAACATCACTCAGAGGCTAAGCACCAAAAATGGATACCGGAAGGAGACAAACTAATACCACATCCTTTGAGGCTCCCAATATTGGATACTGCACATGTATTTGCATACAGTTGTTTATGGGTAGCCGCGTCTCGTGGCATCTTAGTTGACTCCATATTGCGTAGATTCGACTGCGTACCTGGGAAAACTCGCTTCTTGAGTGAGGGTAGGGACTTCCTACCTTTTGGAGCAAGGCGAGTGTTCGTGGTAGTTTTCTTCACCTGGGAGGGCGGGCACTACCTAAAAACTCGTGAGTAACCACGAGGAGATAGTAAAGCCCCCTACTCAGAGTACTTGGAAAGGGGGCTTACCGATCATATTTTGAACCGAGAAGCTGTTATGGTTCTTACAGCGGCCGGGGTACTCCAGTGAAACCTGGACGTAGAACATTGTACGGAGTACAATTCTAACCTTCCTATTCAGAGTCACTGTTAAGGAATGTAAAAATAGAAAGAGCGCATATCGCTAGAGCCTGGCATCCCTGAGTCGTCAGCCTTGCATGAATTTGTAGCTTTGAGGCCGAGACAGGTCATTGAGTTTGGACCAGGCATTTTAACTCTACTGCCTTTGCGAAGAGCCCAATGTCATATCATGGGAACTGTGCATTGATCCCAAACCAGTTTAAGGTACCAAGAAGGTGGTAGTACTCAAACGGATCCCATCAAACCTTTGTGGAGTAGTCGCTGGTATTCAACTTGACGGAGCTCCAGCACTGATATTTCGATGAGATCCTTCAACAGTGCCTTGCAAGGGGGAGTCCTACATTGCGAGACCCATTCGCACACAACTCTTCGATGCAGCTGCAAATTTGCTGCTTAGACCGAGAGCTGGATTTATCACTATTTGTTATGTATGGAGTAAGTGCTGTTAGTAAGTTTCCAACGGAAGCAGTCTTCTGCTCTCTCGGTGGAGAAGCGCCGAGCGGAAAGCAGTACAATCCCAAGGTTTGGGGCGGTGCAAGCAATCTCAGAAGCTCAATCTACGCCCGTCGAGAGCTTGACTCGACCATTTTCTTGTTAAGGAAGCAAAAGGAAATTCTCTCTTGTGAACAAGTATTTGGACCTGCTGGCAATCTGGGTGGTTGTTTCAAGTAGGGGAGTCGATGATCCAACGGATGACTTGAGGGTTATATTTAACCCAATCCAAATTATTTCCAGAGATTTCAGGGGTAAATCCTCCTCCGATTTCTCCGCGCGTGAAGCAAGCTAGCCCCCATACTCAACAGCCTTGGGAACACGCTGGACCTGATAGGAGGGTAGCAAGTGCAGGATGTTGTAACTTGTCCCTGACTGGGAGTTCTATGTGATCATCACTGAGCTGTTTTATTAGCGATCCTACCGTCAGCATCTACTCAGTTCAGAGATGGCCCACGATGAGATGCTTCTGGGTCCAGGAACAATTCCATCAACCCCTGCCACAATGACCTTTTTTTATGAGAGACTTCTGGATGCCTCGGACTATAAAGATACCTCAGATCGCTCAGCCACGAGTACTGCGTATCCTGCAATTCTGTCACGCCCAAGGCAATACTCAGTTGACATTTCAGCCTTGCCTTAAAGACCCATTCCTAGTCCTCCACCACACAAACCTCCTAACGACACACACCACTCAGTAAGATTGCAAGACTTTTCACCTGATATCCCAGAAGCGAAAATATCAATTCACATAGCCGACACCTTCTGCAGTCATGCCATCGATGCATTATAGCATCTCTCTTCTCTGCTCCCTTCTCGCCACCAGTGTCTTGGGGCAAGGGAGCTCATGTGTCGTTGTCGATTCCGTACAGCACACATTTTACGGATTTCCTGATAACGATCCGCCAGGGCCTGCGACGGCATATGACTGCGGGCGCAACTTTACCGCAGGAGGCACAGGAACATTCGCCGATCCTCTCACCATGGCAAGTGCAGAGGGACAATTCGAGCTATGCGAGGTCGTCTACGTCCCTTACCTGCGAAAATACGTAGTCTATGAGGACTTCTGTCAGCAATGCACCGATGATTGGGAATTGGGAATTCATCACATAGACATCTGGACTGGCTCCCCGGATCTAAGTGGTGGCGATAGCCAGATCAATTGCGAGAACAACTTGACACCTGACGACTCGCTCTCGATTGTCAGAAATCCCGCGCCAGGCCTTGAGGTCGATGCAACTGTGCTATATAACCCTGTGACTAATGTCTGTGAGACGAGTCATATCGACCCAACGTTCAAAATTGGCGACTTTTGTTAAGTTGGGTCGATCGTTCATGTCGATGATCGGTGAAACACATGACATTGGTCCCACCCAGGTCCTGAAGGGAAGAACTGATGATAACGATGATAAACGGAATGGAACGGAAGCCCGTGGCATTGATTGGACAAGCGAGACAAGTTTTCCTCCTGAGTCCTGAGTCCTGATGCATGCTCCTATCTGCCATTGTTGAGTCAGAAACAACAGCACCCGGTCTGGAGTAGTACTCCGTACAATGACAGGCAATTAAATAGTGTCATGGGGATGGAATGCACCCAGACTGCCTAGTTTGGGCAGCTCGACCCCTTGACTAACGTAAGGCAAATAACAAACGAGGCACCAGAGGAAGATCCTGCCGACGCCAACGGCTGGTGGCCCACCATTTTATGGGTATCAGGGGCAGTGCAGGGCTGGCTACGTAAACAACCTTATTTATCGCCTACAATTGGCATTGAAAGCCAAGTTGGAATTTTTGTCTCTTCCCATTCTCAACATTCACTCTTGACACGCGATTTGCAGCGCGTTTTCTTCATTCTTTTACTCTTTGACATTCTTTTTGTATATCGTTGAAGTCCTTCGTTGTTCTCCTCGACCATAACACTCCTTTACTCATTCTTTTAAACCCAAATATGAAGACCTCTCTCCTCGCCGCCCTCGCGGCTGCCCCTTCCGCTTTGGCTGCAGTCCGCGGCTTTAATTATGCCTCTCAGGGCCAAACTTACGAGACCTTTGCTGCACAGTTCAGGACTGCTGCAAGCTTGGAGGGATCCTCTGATTTTACCAGTGCAAGGCTATACACTATGATCCAAGAGGGGACTCAAGACACACCCATCTCTGCAATCCAGGCCGCCATCGACACCAAGACCACTCTCCTCCTTGGCCTCTGGGCATCCGTTGATCAGACTGCCTTCAATAACGAACTGGCAGCCTTGAAGAGTGCGATTGACCAATATGGCTCCGATTTTGCAGACCTTGTCACAGGCATCTCGGTGGGCAGCGAAGATCTATACCGAATTTCGACCATCGGAATTGCTGCGAAGAGCGGCGTCGGTCAAAGCCCAGATGTTCTCGTGAACTATATCGGCCAAGTTCGGAAAGCGATCCAAGGAACAAGCCTGGGTAGCAAGCCCGTCGGCCACGTCGACACCTGGAACGTGTATGTCAACCAGACCAACGCCGAGCTAATTTCAGCCTGTGACTGGCTTGGTCTCGACGAATACCCTTATTTCCAGAATACCGATACCAACAATATCGAAAACGCCGGCCCCCTGTTCTTTGAGGCCTACGACAAAGTGAAGGCGGTTGCGGGTGGCCGACCAATCTGGATCACCGAAGCCGGCTGGCCAACCTCCGGACCAACATCACACCTGGCGATTGCAAACACCGATAATGCCGAGTCCTTTTGGCAAGACGTTTCATGCGAGCTGCAGCGACGCAACATTGACTTCTGGTGGTACATCCTATCCGATGCTGGCGCGTCACCCTCCTTCGGTGTCAGCGAGAACGGCAAACCTCTGTACGACCTCTCTTGCAAGGCGAGCTCGAACTCGACCTTGTCGAGCTCCAGCTCATCTCATTCCTCGACAAGTGGATCGAATGGCTCCAGCAGCTCAACATCGCGCAGCGGAGGTGCTGAACCCACTGGCTCAAGTTCTTCTGGAGGCAATGGTACTCAAACGACTCAGGGTGCTGGTTCCACTTTCGCTACCGCGACGCAAGGCGGTAATGGAGCGACCGGCACTGGTTCGGGAGCTGCAGGAGCCACATTCACAGCTGCGGCTTCTCGTATGTCCGGCTCGGTTGTAGGAGTTGCTGCAGGCGCTCTTTTGGCGGTATTGGCTCTTTAGAGCACGAGCAATAGCAAGCATACATGCTCGCCAAGTAATTTCTTGGAACAAAACATTAAAACAATATTGTTATGATTCGGAATATAGAGCAACACTAGGTAATATAGACTTTGGATTCATCATATCAAAGAAAAGTTCAATATAGACACTCACTTTCCCACCAGGCTCTGAACCGCCTGGAGCTTCGCTGGCTATCCCTTGCACAGATTCCTGGTTCTAGCTAATGTCGCTTAGTGAGTGTGCTCGGCCGAGGGAGCAGAGTGTCCTTGGGCGAGGAGTACTGGTAGGTATTGCTGTGTATTGACGCTCGCCCTTACTCAGACTTTAAAGAATGTGAGGACCTAAACTGGGGCTCTTACCTAGTTATTGATTGATGGCCTTTTGCCCGACTCGACTCGGTGTTAGGGGTGCTGTCTCCAAATATTATTCAAGGTCCGAGTATATACTCCGCAAACTCCACAAACTCTAGTTAAGACAGCCTCGTGCCGAGGCAGCCTAGAAATTTACATATGTGTCTCGTCGCACTCTTGTGACATCGGGAGTCCCTGAGAGATTCAAGATTAGGTATATGCAAGTGATTGGACCAAGGAGCACATCGCGTATGGATGATGCACGTGGTCCCTGACTGTGATCGATTGAGAATCATATGATATGTAATTTTGAGCAACCTGTCGATAGGCGTTCGACGAGGCTTGGAGTCGGGTTTTGAGTTGGAGAAGCACCACTGCATCATCAGACTGTTCTCGCGTTGTCAATCCAGCGGGTGCCAGCACCCAGGACCATCCATACTGGAGGCATCAAGGCTCCGACTACGACTCTAGGGACACAGTACTCCGTACTGTACGGGCTTCAGAGCACATTTCGGAGTACTATGTACTGCTCGACCCACAATACACCGAAACCAACAGTGTAAGTACAGAATAGCAGACAGGGTTCGAACTCCCAAGTCTCCCAGTTGCAATCACAAGACAAGGCTTGGGCCTCCCGATCTTTGGCGGTCCACCAGAAAGCGCAAGCCAACATGACGGAACAACGCTCTTCACTCCCAGACTCCACTGCGCAGTGGACCGTGGACAAATCTCGAGGCACCTGGCTGGCGGCACTTGAGCTCCAACCCTCAGTTCCGATCCCTGCCCTGGGTCCCACCGATTGCTTGGTACAGTTTGAAGCAGCGTCCCTGAACTATCGAGACCCTGCGATGCTGCAAGGGAACTACCCGTTCGCGGTCCAAGCAGGGCGTGTCCCGGTATCAGATGGGGCAGGCACCGTCATTGCGACTGGAAGCAGCGTCGAGAGCCTCAAGGCCGGAGACAAGGTCTGCACGTTGTTCCATCAGGGGTGGCAGACTGGGCTCCTGACCCCGGAGATTCGGGCTACTACGCTTGGGAATTACCTTGACGGTGTGCTCCGCAAATATGCTGTATTTCCAGAGGGCGGGCTGGTGCCTTTCCCCAGCTACTTGACCTCCATACAAGCGGCCACGCTCCCCTGCGCAGCAGTCACGGCGTGGAACGCTCTCTTTGGGCTTGAGAGCCGGGCGCTGCAGAAGGGCCAGACCGTGCTTGTGCAGGGTACGGGAGGGGTCAGTGTCTTCGCGACACAGTTTGCCTTGGGCATAGGTGCGACCGTCATCGCTACGACATCCTCAGAGGAGAAGGCAAAGAAGCTGAAGGAAATCGGCGTTCAGCATGTGATCAACTACAAAACAAATCCAGACTGGGGAGAGGCCGCTAGGAGATTGTCTCCAGGTGGACATGGAGTCGAGCACATCGTGGAAGTCGGCGGCAACGCGTCAATGCAGCAGTCATTCAAGGCGATCAAGATCGAAGGTGTCATCTCCATGATTGGGTTCCTAGGTGGGAAAGATGCCTCGAGTGCTTCGAGCTTCGGAGATTGCTTGGCTACCCTTTGCATCCTTCGAGGGGTGAATGTCGGCTCGAAGGAGCAGTTTCTCGCAATGAATGAGTTTATGGCTGCCAAAAAGATATTGCCCTTTGTTGAAGAACGCTTGTTTGAGCTGGATGAGGTCAAGGAGGCTTACCAGTTCTTGTGGGATCAGAAGCAGTGGGGAAAGGTGGTTATCAAGATAGATTGAATCCTAGGGTTGTTTGGCAACTAGACCTCAACGCCAGCTCTGGAATTTTCGTTAACCTGCAGTCTTTCTTGGATCTATCTCTCTGTGTGCATGGCCAAGACGCTGACTGGACTCTGGTGCCGATGTTTGATTCAGCTCCTGTACATCGAACCGCTTCACGGCCAAATGATCCACACATCAAAGAGTGTATCTAAATTGAGGGTTCTTCATATCTGTCAAATCATCTTCATAGGCATGCTCATACGCCTCCATCTCGCCAGTCCGGTCTCTCTTCTTATTCTCCCTAGCGCAGATCACCCTGTACACTATGGCGAGAACCGCAGCAACAATCGATGTGACAATAGTGGTGATCCAGCCAGTGTTGTACTTCGGCGCCTCTTGAGTCTTAAAGACTAGTGGACCAAGGAAATTTCCTAGACAACCCCGCTGGTAAGAAGGAGATCCTGATATTGGGACTATGGGTCTGTCAGATTTTGACTTACCGAGGCAATAGCCCACGAACATCCCAGACGACCCAACAGAGCGTTTCGTATAACCGGCAGTATTGGCGATCTGCATGCTCATGAGGACTGCATATCCACCTCCGTAGGAAGCCAGGATATAAACCCCGAATAGCCTCGCCCCGGTCTGCGTCTGTGGCAGCAGCCAGAGCAGAAAGGATCCCAGAATTGTACCGCAGACAGTGATCGTGACCAGGTAGGCTCTCCATCCAGGGAATTTGTAGGCGAGGTACGGTACAGTCCACTCGATTGTCCCAATAATGAAACCGGCAGGTATAATGAGCAGTAAAGAGTTGAGTCCGCTAAATCCCAGCTGATTGATGATGATCGGGATGAATGTTGACACCGGGCCGTTTGCCACGAGGATGCAAAACGCCATGACGAACACGAGCCAGAACTTGAGGTCCAGCAGTAATTCATATAGTTGCGCTTTCTTAAAATGGGTGTTCCGGACGCCAGAGTTGTTTATCCTCATTCGGGCGACAGCAATATAGCGTTCCCTGTCAGTAAATCGTCTTGCGCGGATGGGATCCGGTGGCATCAGGAAGAGAATCACGAACGACCATAGAACCGTGATTGATCCAGCAACTAGGTACATGTAGCGCCAGGGAGCAAGGGAGCCTTTGATATGGCCCAGCGCATAGTTGATCAATGGGGACACCATGGAGACGTATCCTGTGCTGCTATACCAAAGCCTGTGACACATGTTAGTAAGATACTCGAGGCAGACACGAAAGAGATCAAGTTAGTACCCCATGCGTAAGGCTTGCTCTTGTTTCTTGTACCATCTCGAGAAACATTAGCATAAATACCTTTGACAGTGAAGGAAGTCGAAACATACCCTCCTACGACCAACATCCACGCGGGGGAAACGCCCGATTCCAGTGCTCCAAGGAAGAATCTTTGCGCATAGAGGCTCTGGTAGTTGTGACAGGCAGCGGTACCTATAATTAATCAGGATTTCCTTCAGAGGTTTCAAGTCTGGCAGCAGTACAGGTAAGGCAGATTCCCCATAGCAAAACAATCCCAAAGACGACGCGCTCAATGGGATAGCGCTGTGCTAAGACAATAGCAGGGTAGGCACCGACGATAAACCCTAAGTAGAAAATCGAGGCTGACATCGAGTATCGGATACCGATGTTGAGCTTGAGGTCCTCTCTGAGACCAAAGAGAGCCTATGTGACCATTAAAAAAAGCAATTTGAGAAAGTTGTTATGAGTGATGACTGACCGCCTGTGAGAGCATCGCCTTGTCGTAGTATTGCCTGATATCATGTCAGTAAGTCATCTAGGGAGGGGTTGGGGGTAATCCACATTGCTTGGACTACTCCTTCCAAGCCCGGCTCAACCACAAGCATGGGTCAAAGGGAACTTACAGACCATAGGTCAAGCAAAGAATCGTCAAGAGTCTGAGATCTATCTTCCTGACCAACTTTTTCTCCTCCTCTTCCGTCCACTCTTCGTCTCCGTCATAGTTCGCAAAGACCTTAGCGCCTCATCATTGTGAATTGTATCGATCGTGATAGTTCTCTTCACCTGCTCGACGTTCTCAGGCTGCTTCTGGTCCTCTGCTTGGATTTCCTGTGGCTTTGCGTCTTCGGACATCCCGGTTGGCAGTTGCAGGATGGCTCGAATTGGTAGAGGTGTCACAAGGCGGAGGAAAGAAGAAATGTTGAGGCGCACTGGGCATGAGCTTGTTATTCAATCCCACCTGTGCAGCTCGTTCATCTTTCACAAGGTTGGGCCTTAGCATAACTGGGCAACCGGCTATTAGGTTTGTTGCCAAGTATACAACTTGAAGACTTACCGAGGAAGTCGTCGCTGGATTGAGGAAAGATTGTGATAGATGAGGAGAAAACATGGGGTTAGGCTGTGGGGAAATGAGACTGCAATGGGGTTCAACAAAGGGAGAGGAGTATACAAGAGTGTGAAAGCCGATCTGGATGATCTTCATCGTCATGATATCACTGGATAGGGTACCGGTCCCTGGTTTAAGCGAAGCCCAGAGTCTCTCTTTTATCCTTGGTGACGGTCCAAACTCCGTTCGATTTCTCTCCCATGTCGCTTGATGGTCATCCCGGAGGAAGAGACCAAAGGGCGCACGACTCTGATCCAACATAAGAAATGTTATTCTGGAGGAAGCCGTTAGTGCCTGGCTATTCCCAAATGCTCCTCCCACAATCATAGCTTCTGCGCCTTCGCATATGCATGCTTTGGCTCTGGCCCAGGCCATGCACCTTTAACCTCCTTCAAAATCCACTCCACAATACCAGCGTTCGTTTCCTCCGGACACTCAAGCAATCCCCAGTGGCCAGCCTTGATGACAAACTCACTTAGGTTCTCGGTATGAGCTCGCATGGGCTTCATGAGCGCCGGATTGTGCACAGTCTGACAGACAGCGTCGTATTCGGTGTGGATGAACAAAACGGGCATCTTAAGGTGACCGCCATTGACGCTTTGTTCCCGTGTGTATTTCTCGTTCGCTGGGTGGTTCAAGTACCACGATGTGGCGCCGTGGAAGCCGGTCTTGGTCAGGGCAGAGACCAGCTCGGCCAGCAGCGGCTCATCTAACACGGTGCCGCTGAGTGGGAGCTCTGGCGGGGATACATTAGGGCCTCCGAACCACCCTTTGTGTTTGGTGACGTCCGTTGTCCTCGCAAGTCCTAGGCCTGTGGCTTCACTGCCTTTGGAGAAGAACAGCTTGACGTAAGCGGAGACATTAGATTCAAACTGTCTGTCACTAGCTCTCGCCTCTGCGTCTTGCTCATACCATTTCTGATAGTCCCATTGTCCGTATGGGTACTCGTCCTCGGGGTACCGCTTGCGGTCAACCGTAGATATCAGGGTGTCTACTCCGAGTTCAAGGGTGAGGTACGGCACGGACATCGCGATGACAGCCGTGCACGCCTCTGGATGGTGGCTCGCAATTGCCCAGAGCGGACCGCAGCCCCAGTCATGACCAAACCATAGGGCCTCCTTCCTCCCCAAATGGTTCAAGAGCTCGAGACATTGCGGGACGATCTTCTGCAGTGCATAATCATTTGCATCACTCGAGGTCCACGTTTTGCCATAGCCTGGCATATCAGGAGCAATGACTCTGAAGCCTAGTCTGGCGAATGCTTGCAGCTGATGTTGCCAGGTCAGAGCGATACCGGGCCAACCGTGCAGGAAGAATATCAACGGCCCATCTGAAGGCCCAGCTGAAAGATAAAAGATTTGTTTCCCGCTGCCCGGGAGCGTGAACACATCAGAGGAGAATTGCTGTGACATGATGAGGCCTACCCACGCCAAACGCGTGTATGCTGAAGGATTTGTCAAGGGAAAATGTCACAGGCCTTTCAGCTGTTTCTTGTATTTATGGTGATCGTTGGTGAGCATATAGTTCGATGGTAAAGGTCCATCGGACAGGTACGCTTTTTCATGTTAAATATCCTGGTTGTTAGCCTCGGCTTCAAGTGTACCTCCTGACTCGGTCAGGATCAACGTGCAACTCTGTTGAATACGTACACTTTACGCTCGAGATTAGTCAACGTTAATTTGTAATAATCTAACCTTTACCCAGGAATCCATATTTCAAGGCCTGACGATGTGCGAGGATCGAGTTCGGAACCAGCTCGATTCGGTATGAATGTTCGTTTTTGGTAGCCCTTGCCAAGAAGGGCAATCCCATACATACGAGATCTCGCCTCTAGCTGGCCAGCCTCCACACCCAAGTAGAGATACACCTACGGCTACCAGATCTCGCGATGGGGGTTGTTTTACCAGGGTGGCATCACCATTTCCCGACTATTACTGGTCCGCTTTTCTAACTTGAATTCTTCATTGCCCTTCGCTCAACGAGCTTACCTATTTGGCGTCATCCTTAAGCGACCCCAAAGAGCTCACGAGGTTGTGACCGCCTACTCCATATAGAACCGTCTCATAGTCTCCGATGGAATCTATCCTCACTGGAAGGAGCGTAAAACAGACCTGATCACAAGATTTACTGTTCCAGATCCCAGGGGAATTGAATTACCTTCCTAGTCAGCCAAAGCGGAAAGACTATCCACCACCAGCGCCGAAATCCGATCGGAGTATAAAGATGATGCGGTTCCCCCGCAACCTGGGCCCGAGTGGCGTATCAATATATTTAACTGGAGCATACACCACCATAGCTACCTTCAATTCACATCAAGCGTTTCCTTTGACGACCAGACGCGAACTGACCCAGACCACGGCTTGAAACAACACTTCAAACCCCAGCACCCACGACGTCCAAGCAGAACAGAAGTGCCACCATGGTCGAAGTAAGGAAATACTACCTGCCACCAACGGCACTGATCCCGAACTCGCCGCGCGCCCTGATTCACTACCCCGGGATCCTATCCGGGGAATCGGAATGCGTGCCGGCGAAGATTTACGACCTGTTTCTGAAGAACGGGTGGGAGACGCAGTGGATTTTCCGATATGGGTCGACACAGGACTCACACTATCACTCGGGGGTGCACGAGTGCATGGCCGTGCTGTCCGGGTCTGCGACGATCCGATTTGGCGTCGCGGATACGGTGCCCGATCTAGAGGAGAGCACGCACGGCAAGGGGAAGGAGGACGGTGGTATTGAGCTGCAGGCGCAGGCAGGCGACGTCTTTGTCCTGCCCGCGGGCACGGCGCATAAGACCTTCGACACGAGCCCGAGCGCTGAGTTCAAGTTGCTGACCCCTGGAGATGGGCATAAGGTTGCCGCTGAGGATGTGAGGGGTGCGTTGGATACGATTCAGCTTTCGGGCTTCACCATGATTGGTGCTTATCCCAGAGGCGGTGGGTTTTGGGATTTTGCGAAAGGAGGAGAGAGCGCGGGAGAGTACCAGAAGGTGTGGGACGTCCCTAAACCTGAAAACGACCCTGTGTTAGGCAAGGCAGAGGATGGCCTTTGTGGACTGTGGTAGGTGAGAGATATCCTGGGCACTTCACATGGGGTATTTTGATGCTTCGTCGTTTCGCCCAATGATTGGGTGGCAGAGTGTATTTTATCTGTGGATGGAAATGTCATTCATTGAGGCCCTAGGCTAGGTATTTAAAGAGACCGACTTGTAAACTTGAAGATAATAATAGTATGGACCGAAGATGCTGTGTCGTTTGTATGGTTAAGCAAGGGTCAGCCTTTTGCGACTTTACATACGCCGGGTCATAATTACCTAGACCTCGACGTCCCGAGCAATAGTGGACAGCGCCATGTCTCGTCAGTTATCCAAGCCACTCAATCGGGGAGAGGATACTGTGATTGCCTGGCCAAGCAACCACTGTGCCTGTTCATCCTCGAGATTTGGCTCAACAAAGTATGAGACCCACATAAGTCGAACTGCTCAAGGAACGAGACCACACTCTCGACCTGCTTTCAGCTAAGTCGTAACTAGAGGATTGCGAGCAGACTTGGGCGATCGATCCGGCGACACGACTGAACTCAACGGGCTCAAGACTTATTGCCCGAGGCAGCATTGAGGAAACGCCCCTTGCGACCGGGCCCAGTCAGAACGGGTTATTCCTAGAAAGGAAGTATCTCTCAACCTGTAAAGTATCCACCCCTGATCAGGAGTCACTAACAGCCCACCCCCTAAGGTTATTGGGATCGTGCCTGTCTACAGTAAACAATATTGCCATATTCTCCATCTTCTGTACTCGATGCTGGGGTTGTAACCTCGTACTCGCTTATATACACCCAGGTTATCTTCCCCTGGTTGCTAGGATGCATCACTCGACGCGCAAGAAAGCCCACGAATCCACTACTATTACTCATTCCAACGAGTATGCCAAATGATGGTGCCATGCTTATCACAAGCTGCGTTGACCCACCCAAAGAGCTGCAAAACTTCTCTCATTTCTCCGTACCCGAAAATCCCAAGCCTGGCTGCCGCTACTGCCAGATGGCGAGCGAACCATTTCTCCATACTGTTGTTATTGATCTCGTCGCTGTCGGCGCTCGAAGCGATTGCCGCCACCATGCACGCCCATGCAGTGAGCTGCAGCGATGCTTCGTTGGTAGCCATGCCCTTGTCCATTGCTGATACCTGGGTCATGATTTGAGGCAACAGGATCTGTCGGACATCTGCCGTCCTAGGCACCGGCAGTATGACATGTAAACTATATAGCTGGGCTGCCAATCTTGCACAAGCATAAAGTGGTGAAACTTGCTCGGAATTTTCGTCCGAAGGAATACCTGGAGTCTGCACCAGGACTTCCCCCACTGATATCGGAAGGGATAAAAGTCTATACAATAGGTGGCTCCGACTGTCAAGAAGCGGGGTGATAAGTCCTTTGTCGATTGGTCGTCCAAGACCTATTTCCAGGGCTTGAGAGAACTCGCTAATGTCAAGCAATGTCTGAATAACTTCTGGCTTAAGATTTAGAGCCCTGAAAGCGTGAAAACCTCCATTGAGCGTCCCTTGGTGCCAATGGGGGTCGGTAATATCCAGAATCTCTAGAGGACTCTGAAAGTCATACAAACAACCGTCCATATTGACAGGAGGGAAGCTTGGTGGTGTCACATTGTTTACAGCCCCAATGAGACTCGCACTACCAAATATTAGTCTGCTAGAAGGAAAGGCTTGGTTGGAAGAAGCTAGCATATGAAGAAGACTTACAAGAAAACAAGCCAGCCAACACTATATCCGTGAATGTTGGTTATGCCTCCGGCGTGCTGAACTAATGCCTGGATAGCCGTTGAATGTGTTGAATCGAACTCAAAGCTTCCGTATTCCATAAGCCATTGGGATTCAAGAGGGAGAGGCTGGAATTTAGTCTTGTCTGGCAAACGAAGCGTAGACGTTGTGAGATTCTGGCTCGCTGCCAAGCAGAGAACAGCATAGATCAATTCACCCATGCTCTCTGGAGCAATCTGTTTCATAAACAGTTCCCGAATTGTTCTCATAGCAACGCCTTTGAGCTGGAGATAGCGCTCTATATGATAGGAACTCCTGGCGGCCCGACCAAGGCTGGTCCTTATGTGCCGGTGTGACGCTGAGCCGAACAGGATCGCTGCTGAAACAACGGGATTCTGTGCTGCTTGAACAAACCAATACCTTGCAAACTTGATGGCGTAGCCGTCGTATGGCCGGAAACCAGGCCATAAATCATTCACACCTACCGACAGTAAGCTTGAGAATGCTCGTATGGCGATTGGTGGGTGCCTTACAGTAGTCGAGGAGGCCTTGACCGTAACCATCATCTGGACCAAGACCAAAAGAGCCGAATGGATCGGCCCTTGAAGCGCTAAGAGGAGACTTTGGAGAGATTGGTCTTGTCGTGATGCTTAATATTTCCGTGGTATCATCTTGAGTTTGAACTCGATCTGATCTTCTTACAGCTGCTCTGTCGAGCGAGGTCTTTTGGTTCTCAACAACCTTCGCCGCCTCCAAATCTGAAGATTCTTGTTTGCGACGTGATTTCTGCGATGCCCAAGCCCTTCTTATGACATCCGAGCGAATTTGTCTGCGCTTTTCCCGGTCTCGAATGGTCTTAAGGGATCCACTTTCGACGAAGATTAGGTTTGGTGGCATAGCGACACCAGGAAGTCTAAAATTTGGACGACTTTGGCATTCACTTTCAACCAATATTCAGGTGCCTCCAATTGAGAGCACGATCGTGGAGATAGATCCTAGCTTCCTCCCCTCCTGTAGTGAAAAAATCAAATTGACAGGCCAAAGTCCGTACTTGGTTGTAGCCTGTAGGCCTTGTGGATCTAGGATGAGGGAGCCCGTCCTACTGCCTATGATCCCGAGAACTATTGAACGCAGTGCCCATTGGGATTCCAGACAGCCATGCATCCTGATGCATAACAATATCGCGATTCTCAAATTCTAGATTGAAGTCAAGATTTATGGTCTAGGTGGATAAGCGGGGCACAAATTAGTCAGAAGGGGCTTCCTCCTTTTGGCCAAAGAATGGCCCAGGCGCCTTTGTTGTTTCGAACAAACTGGGAAGTATGGCCACCTCGGCCGTCCTCCCACACGTGGCATTGGGATGATCCCCTGGCTAAAGTCGGGCTTAGAGGCTAATGGTCCTGTTGTCCTGTTGAAGACCTTTATTGACCACCAGGATGCCAAGGGTTAAGTCTTGGGAGCGTTTTGAAAACATGTAATTTTAGCATTTGCTTAGATCTCGTGTAATCTATGATCAATATACGTGAGAGTGAAACCGGGAGTGCTTGCTTTGGTGTTTGCTTGCATCATTAGACACCGCTCGTGCCTAGTATTTGGGTCGAATCTCAAATACTCGGCACTTCTGTTCACGTAGAGTGAGAACCAGGGATTGGGATGTGGATTTCTCCAAGCTTGAGCTTAGCCAATGTGACGAAGCTGTTTATAATCAGAGCTGTCAATTGCCTTAGAGGTGAATTTTTCCGAGTCAAAATATGGCATCAAAATACCATGTCCTTTTGTGCGCTGGGGGCCGGGCGGGCTTGAGCGGCCTGGAGCGGGTATGCTTATCCGATCATATTGATTTATCAGAAGCGGACGAAAACTCTCATAAAGTTGAATCGTCACGAATGATTAACATTGCAAAACATGATATCTGCTCTGGATTGTTGGATACTAGGGGTCGCTTAGAATGTGTTCCGGGATGTGTTCCGCCATGGACACAGTACTGATTAGAAATGTCGAAGCTGGTGTTGACATATAAAATGACCACAGAGAGGCAATCTTGGAAAGGCTTGCTGTGTCTTGGGAAACACCTATCATCAAGAAATGGTTTCCAAAGTGATCGTTGTAATTGGGGCAACTGGAGTCCAGGGAAGGTCAGTTGTCGATACTTTTCGCAAGGAATCATCATGGACAGTTCGAGCGGTCACCCGAAACGAGTCATCTGAAAAGGCCAAGGCCCTGCAGGCAGAAGGAATTCAAACAGTGACCGCCAACCTCGATGATCCTACATCCCTCGATATTGCTTTCAAAGGGGCCAGCGCTATATTTAGCGTCACCGATTTCTGGGGAACTTATTTTAGCCCGGAGAACCAGGCCAAAGCCAAACCGGAACAGAAATTGATTGATTCGGCGTATGAGTTGGAACTACAACAAGGAAAGAATGTGTTCGATGCGGCGGCGAAGGTAAAGACATTGGAGAGGCTCGTATTCTCTGGCCTGTCACATGTATCCAAATGGTCCAAAGGAAAGTATAAACATGTCCCTCAGTACGAAGCCAAGGCGGTTGCTGCAGAGTATGGGCAAGCGACATACCCGGAACTCTGGAAAATGACCAGTATCATCCAGATTGGGTTCTATCTCGAAAACTTCCTGGCCAGTCCGGTCTCATTCCACAAGAAAGACGAAAGTGGAGTTGTTCAATTCCTAGGGCTTTTGAAGGGCGATGCCTTGCTGCCATTTATTGCTGCCACTCATGACACCGGGCCTTTGACAAGGGCACTAGTGGAAGTGGACGGTGGGAAAAACTTGATGGCTTACCGTGGACTGATCACCTATGATGATTTTATCAGTCTTTGGAGCAGAACAGTAGGGATACCGGCTCAGAGAAACGCAAGTCCAGGTGATCCAGGGTTGCCCGAATTCCTGGTTGAGGAGGTGAAGGAGGCTTTTGGGTATATGGCAGACTTTGGATACGGTGGAGGGGATCCCACGTTGGTTCACCCCAAAGATGTAAGCATAACCCCCCGACTCTGAGGAGTTCAAGTTGTCGCTGATGTGCATGTAGCTTGGCATTCCGCTCAATCTTGGGAGTGTAGAAGAATGGATCAAGCAGCAAGACTGGTCCTTCGTGAACTCGTTGTCGATATCGACGAAAGGCTGAGGTGGAATTTAGGTTTGAAGGCTGAGAGGACTGAGAGCCATTCCATCTGCATAATACCTGGACATCCGGGCATCCTGGCCATGATGCTGCAGGTCTGAGGCCGTGCCGCTCTGCGCCCAGCGCAGTCTCTGCGTAGATAGCTATCAATGACAAGCTCTCCTTTGACAATAAAGCCTCATGGTCCGAGGCACGAGCAGCTCATCGTATGTCGTACTGCGTCCGGTGCTAGTCAGTGTAACTATAGGAGTCTGTCATTCTCAAGCGAGGCCTGAGCGGAGAGAGGTTTTTGTTTCGAGAAAGAGCTCCGCGGGCCAATCCGTGGAGCAGAGGGCTGATTGGAGCCTCGGTAATATACGTGGGCAGAAGTTGGCAAGGAAGGTGCGTTGTTTGAGCTGAGGGCTGTCTTGGGTGTTCCTGCCCCAATCGCAACATGCCACCACTGGTGCCCTGCATCTGACAGCCCTGCGCCTGCGCAACTCCGCCCACCAGGGCCACGACTTGTTTGCACGCCAAACGGACTACAATGCTCCCTACGCCGTACTAGTACTACATACCACGGCTTCTACTCCTCTGGACTTCACATGTCTTTGGTAGCTGCCGACTACAAATACACAGATGAGCGGCCCTCTTGAAATACCGAGGCTTCTAATCTCTCTCTCTTTCTCCCTGTCCTCTCCCACAGCTGAGGGCTCACGACTCAAGGCTCACAACCACAACCACAACTCTCCATTATGGCGGCGCCTCCAGAAGTGACCACGAAAAATCTGTCGGGAAAATATGTCATGGTACGGAGTACTGCGTGGCTGAAGTCATGTTCCATGGCAGGTTAGGGCGGGCTAACACAGTTACTCGCAGAATAAAACCCTGTCGGATGACGTCGATGCAATGCTGGCCTTACAAGGCCTGAGCTGGTTTACTCGCAAAGCGATTAGTCTCGCGACAGTAGTGGTGAGTTCCACCAATCTTTACGGGCCCACTAAGAGTTTCACTGACGCTGCCGCAGCTCACCATCAAAGAATACGAGCAGGATTCTGTCTACCACATCGACATCACCTCGGTCGCAAGTGGCTTGTCGACAACACAAGAGGATCGCACTCTCGACTGGGAAGAGCGAGACCACGCGGACAGGATCTTCGGAAATGTCAAAGGAAGAAGTCGGTGGTGGAAAGAAGGAGAGAAGTTTGAAAAGTTAACTCCTGGAGGCGAGGACGTTGCAGCCTTTCTCCGGGCCGAGAAGCTCAAGGACGGAAAAACCGACTCCAAGTTCCTAGACGATGAACATGTGCAAAGTTGGGCCAGGAACGTGGACAGCGGTGGTGGATGGACTGCAGAGCAATACTGGGGATTCGAAGAGATTGAAGGGAAGAGGTATTATACACGACGAGTGGTGGTTGAAAAAGGAGGCAAGATCCAGATGGCAAGGCTGGTGTACAATTATACTGGCAAGGTGGACAAGAAAGACGAAGATGATCAGGATCTGGCATATGGTGAGTGATTGTGCAGATTCACCTCTCTGTGCTTCGACATGTACTCGGAAGATCACTCCAGGGCTTGTGAACCTCGAAGATGTCATTCGGTCCGCTCGTACCGAGCATGATGGTACGAATTACATATCGGGCCGCAAAGGCTCAGCGTGTTCGGCGTGATATCTGTTTGGTTGTGTGGGGGTGGGGGAGACAGATTGGGGATGGTCTGGTCGTACCTGAGCTGCTGCTAAGGGGCTAGTTCGCTAGTGTCCTACTAGAATGCCTCTCCTGGGCAAGCATCGCACAACTAAAATGCCACTAAATGTGCCCTTCCGACACTAACCGCGACGACGGTCTTCTCCCCCTTGACAGCCCCTCCTCTTGCTGGGAATCTGCCAATCAGAGACCGTTGCCAGTCAACCTCGGGCGGCAAATTCTCCATCTACGCAAAACCCCTTTGGTGTTTGGAAGGCACTGACTGCATGGCTCGGTTGCAGGTCGCCGCTGCCGCTTCCATCCATGCTGAACGGGTATGTCCTGCCTTTATATGACTTTTTTCCTTCCACTTGGACACTGATATAAATCTCATCACTCCACTGCATCTCGAACAGTGGTCGCCAGACTGCCACCTACGCTTTACTCTCCTCTCCTATCCCCCCTTCATTACAATGGCCGCACGCCGTTCCTTACTTCGAACTGTCCCCGCATTGTCAGCTAGACGGTCTCCCCATATTGTGTCCTCCACAACATCTCTCAGAATGTCTCCCAACCAGCAGATTGCAAAGCGTAGGCTGCATGCCACAAGCAAACATCTTGCTGCTGCCAGCGCCGCCGTTGCCGACTATCCTACATCTCACGAACAGATCAAAAACGTGGTCGATACCCACAACTTCATTGATAACAAGTTCGTCCCTTCACAAGCCACCACCTGGATTGACCTCCACGATCCGGCTACAAACAATCTAGTCACCCGTGTCCCTCAATCCACCGATGCTGAGCTCAAAGCTGCCACAGAATCAGCCCAAAAGGCCTTCCCGGCATGGCGGGCCACCAGCATTATGACCAGACAACAGATCATCTTCCGATTGACCCATCTGATCCGCGAGAACATGGATCGACTGGCTGCATCCATTACCCTCGAGCAGGGGAAGACATTCGCTGATGCCAAAGGCGATGTTCTCCGTGGCCTGCAAGTCTGTGAGACTGCCTGTGGCATCACCACACAAATGACCGGCGAAGTCATTGAAGTTGCAAAGGATATGGAGACAAGATCATACCGTGAACCTCTCGGCGTTGTGGCTGCCATTTGTCCCTTCAACTTCCCTGCTATGATTCCCCTCTGGAGTGTTCCACTAGCCACCGTCACTGGAAACACCCTCATCCTCAAGCCCAGCGAACGTGACCCTGGTGCCGCCATGATCATTGCAGAACTATGCCAGAAGGCTGGTTTCCCCGATGGCGTTGTTAACATCGTCCACGGAGCTGCCAAGACGGTCGACTTCATTATTGACGAACCTGCCATCAAAGCCATCAGTTTCGTCGGTTCCAACCGTGCTGGAGAGTATATCTACACTCGCGGCTCCGCAAATGGGAAACGAGTCCAGGCAAATCTCGGTGCAAAGAATCATGCTGCCGTGCTGCCTGACTGCAACAAGAATCACGCTCTCAATGCCATTGCTGGTGCCGCATTTGGTGCCGCTGGTCAGCGATGCATGGCTCTCAGCACCCTCGTTATGGTTGGTGAGACAAAGGAATGGCTTTCCGAACTCGCCGACCGAGCCAAGAACCTGACCATAAATGGAGGTTTCGAAGAAGGCGCTGATCTTGGTCCTTTGATCAGCCCCCAAAGCAAGAAGCGCGTTGAGGACTTGATCCAAAGTGCTGAAGACGAGGGCGCTACCATCCTATTAGATGGTAGAGGCCAAAAGCCACCTAAATATCCTAACGGAAACTGGGTAAGTCTATCGTTCCTCAATAAATGACGACGGCCTACCATTCACAAGCATTCAACTAACGCCATTGATCTATAGGTCGGCCCAACAATCATCACCAATGTCAAGCCACACATGAAATGCTACACCGAAGAGATCTTCGGACCTGTGCTGGTGTGCTTGAACGTCGAAACCACAGAAGAAGCCATCGAGTTGATCAACTCCAATCCCTACGGCAATGGCGCCGCCATCTTCACTCAATCTGGCCCCACAGCTTCACTGTTCCAAAAGGAGCTTGAGGCAGGTCAGATCGGTATCAATGTACCCATCCCAGTCCCGTTGCCCATGTTCAGCTTCACAGGTAACAAGAAGTCTGTTGCTGGTACCGGTGCTTCGAACTTCTACGGCAAGGACGGCCTCAGATTCTACACCCAGTGGAAGACCGTCACCAGTCTGTGGAGGGCTGAGGATGCCATCGCCACAGAGAAGCAGGTCTCCATGCCCACCCATTCGTGATCTACTACCGGAGCAGCCTGCGAGAGGGAAATTGCATATAGTATATTTTGAAGTGATATGAATCCGACACTGGAATGGGGGATTGGACTTGGAACTGGAATCGATTTCAACGTTTGGGCGGCACACTGGGAAGGGACCGTAAATTTTTCTTTCCCCACGCCTTGAAATTGTATCTGATGTACTCGTACACTGAGTGACTCGAGCAAACCCGGAACACTGGGCGAGAAAAGCAACTGCTGTTGTTTTCCTAGGTGTTGTCATTGCCGTCCTGTAATTTGGTCAAACTTAGCGACGGCACTAAGTAGTTGGCTGGCTGAATGGTGCATACCTATACTTCCTGATTTACACATTGGAGAAGAATGCTTGAACAAGGTACCTATCCTGCAGTATTATGCCTAGGAACTGTTGACTTCCTATCAAGCCAAGGATTTTGTCATACCGAGGGAACAGGTCGTCACGGGCATATATGTATGTATTATTATGCATAAACATACATCGTAGCCGATCTGGCACCTGCACTCCTAGAGTACGAGGGAGGATTTCAAATATCAATAATTACCTCACCACTACCCTTTTAGGTATTATGCCGCGAGATGATCAACCCCTTTCTTCACTTTACTTGCATGCATGTATGTAATATATGTACTACCTGGATACGGATGGAGACCAGGAATTGGCAATGTTTTTGGAACTTTGATATCGTTTTCATTTTTATCGTACTCTAGCTAGCTACATAACCGACGGACGAGCCTCGCTTTCCATGGGCTGACTCCCCATTGTGTCCCAAACTCCCCTTCAAGACATTTGCTGAATTTGACTTTTGGTCTCCCTGGGGGAGAAAGAAATTCGATAGACAACCACAAGGCGGTCGAGGTGAACAGAAGCAGTTCTAGATATGACGAAGGTATTCGTGCAATCAAGACGCTCGTTTTCCCTCCATCTTTTCGCCTCGTGAGATGCAGTCCTCCCCCGTTGATATGACGCTGATGCTTCACTTGCAAGCGTCTTGCTTCTGCGCTACCGTTCTATCCTGAAGGATAGATGACAAATTCGGCACGCAAATCTAGTCAGAGCCGCCGCTTGACCGAGTAGCGCGCTTATTGACTTCAGACTTGACTGCCTCAGCACCACTTGCGGTGGCTGCAGCAGCCTTGTCCTTGGCGTCAGTAGCGGCTTCCTTTGCCTTCTGCGCGGTCTTCTTGATGTCCTCCTTGCTAGGAGCCGAAGAGCCACCAAGGCTGAAGAGACCGACAATGATGGCGATAAGTAGAGCCAATGCGCCTCCAATTCCACCAGCAACCTCGGGCATGATCTTGATAGCCTCGATGGGATCTTTTTGAGCGAGCATGATGAATAGCTCGAGCTTCTCCTTGATGAAGTTGACGGGGTCGTCCATGAATTCACCGGCGGGAGTGTCGGCTTTGGGTAGATCGGATGGCTTAGGCTTGGTCTTTTCTTCTTCAGCCTCCTCGACGGCTCTCTTGACGGTGTAGGTCTCGCTGGTGAAGGCGGCGGCATCTTCGACTGAGTGGCCGATGTAGATGTTGTCGAAGGTGATGTCAGATTGCATGGTCCATATTTCAAAGCCAATCTAGAAATTTTATTAGTCAAGATCATAATCGGGGGCAGTTTTTGACTCACAGCTCCAATAGGCTCAAGGTTGGAAGGAGTCTTGTCCTCAAAGTAGTTGGGATTGGCGATCTTGCGTGGAGCCCATGGTCCCTTGTAATCTGGGTTGTCAATGTAAGGAGCAGTCCATTTGCCCTTGTAGTTGGGGTTTTTCTTGTTTGGTCGCTCCCACGGACCGCATCCAGAAGCCTCTTCACACTTGGGGTTGGGGACTTGGGGAGGAATCCAGTCACCATCCTCCTCATCATCCCAATCCTCTGGCTTCTCAGCTTCTGGGTCAGGAACTGTGAGAGCTTCGTCCTCAAGCCAGTCATCAGGTTTCTCAGCTTCCTCGTCTGGGAGCTCATATGGCTCATCCTCATCCCAATCTTCTGGTTTAGTGGCCGCTGGGTCTGGAATACGGGCAAGCTCAACCCAATCTTCGGGCTTGGTGTCCTTGGGATCATCAATCTCCTTGTCTGGGTTTACAGCAGGGCTGAAGTCCTCGAGAAGGCTGCCATTCTTGGCGGACTTATTATCGATCATGATTTCAAAGGTATTGTCCGGCTTCACAATGAGGGTGTAAAGGGTGGTGAGCTTATTGATCTTGGCTTGGGGAGGAGTCTTGAGATGCTTCTCCTCGTATTCGCCAGTCTTGGGATTCTTGTGTTGGAAGATGAAGTGAACCTGTTCATGTCAGTGTTGCGCGCGCGTGGGGAAGTGACAGTGAAGTATACCTTGTTGGTGGCTCCGCATTTATCAGGACCAAACATAATCACGTAAGGGGAGCTGTTTGAGAACTCTTCGGCATGGAGGGCTTTGTTGTCTCGCAACAGCTTAAGGTAAGCGCCACCGCACTCTAGGCCATTCTGCAGTTTGACTTCATATTGCACAACAAGAGTCTTGCCTTTGTTGTTAACAGCCTTGGGGAATTTGGCGGAGATGGCATGGTGGGCTGCGGCATTCTTGACGACCAAACCCTTATCACCGACGATGCCAGGTAGGACGGTAGGTTCCTCAACAGCCCATTCACCAACATAGGCCCAATCTTCGTCACTCTTCGAATCCTCCTTCTTGGCGTGCGAGGGCGTCCATCTTGTGTCCCAGTCGTCGGTGAACTGTTCTAGGAATGGGGCCTTCAGATTGGTAGGCTGGATGCAGGTTAGTCCTGAGCTTCCAGGGTCAAAGAAGTAGTAAGACTCACTGTGAAGGTTGGGCGCTCGGCGGGAGCAGTTGGTACTTCCTCTGCTGCTTCTTGAGCAAGCGCATGTCCAGCAAAGAGAACCGAGGCAGCCAAAGCCGGGGCGATTGCAGAATTGAACCGCATGGTGGGCAATGAGAGAGGGAAGAAGAGACGAAATTACTCTACCAGATAGAGGTTGAGTCGATGCTGAGGAGGAAGGAGTCGAAGGGTCGCCCACACAGTGGTGGTGGATTATTTGAAGGTCCTAGGATCAAAGCAAGGTGTCCTTTACTCGATTTACTAAGAAATCATCCGCAGGGAGACCCAAGGAGATCCAGGGAGAGTGGGACAG
>Ga0105239_10001906_pt1 | contig 27169 bp, 27 predicted proteins | sample KBSC44metaG_FD_92761 | JGI IMG/M metagenome (GOLD analysis project Ga0105239, IMG submission 92761) | Corn rhizosphere microbial communities from Kellogg Biological Station, Michigan, USA - KBS C4-4 metaG | ecosystem: Host-associated > Plants > Roots > Rhizosphere > Soil | place: Michigan, USA...
GCCAGCGTTCGTCCTGAGCCAGAATCAAACTCTCCAAACAAAAACCCCTCGACAAACGAGGCGAATTCACAATCAGAGAAAACCTGATCCAACAAAAGACACCAAACAAACTGGCATCAAAAAATCAAACACCATGCCTCCCTAAACGAGAAAAAAGAAGACACAGCAAAACAACAAACAAAAACCACCAAACACACTATTGAGTTCTCAAACAACACGCGCCGTTAACCGAATCTTTCCGGTTTTGAGGCAACCCCACCACTGTAATACAACCAGGGGAGGCAGTCAAGTCCCCGTCCTCCAACCTTTCGGCTGGGGCCGTGGGCACTAGGAAGACTGTACCCGCTCGATCTCCGCTCCCAAAATCGCCAGGTTCTCGACGAACAGCGGATAGCCCCGATCGATGTGGAAAACGTCGTGTACCTCGGTGTCTCCGTCGGCCACCAAACCGGCCAAAACCAGCCCCGCACCTGCACGAATGTCCGATGCCCACACCGGTGCGCTCGACAGCTGAGGCATGCCGCGGATCACAGCATGGTGTCCATCCGTCCGCGCGTCGGCGCCCAGCCGGATCATCTCCTCGACGAAGCGGAACCGTGCTTCGAAGACGTTCTCGGTGATCATCGACGTGCCGTCGGCGATGCAGGCAAGCCCAATTGCCATCGGCTGCAAGTCCGTTGGAAAACCGGGGAACGGCAGGGTCGCGACGTTGATCGCCTTCGGGCGGTCGTACTGGACGATGCGGAACCCGTTGTCGTCCTGCGTGACTGTGGCGCCGGCGTCGTGCAGCTTGTGCAGCACCAGCTGAAGATGTTGGGGATCGACGCCCGTTACCGAGATGTCGCCTCGCGTCATGGCAGCGGCGATGCCCCACGTGGCGGCGACGATCCGGTCACCGATGACCCGGTGATCGGTCGGATGCAACCGATCGACGCCGGTGATCGTCATCGTGCTCATCCCGGCGCCCTCGATCTGGGCGCCCATCTGATTGAGCATCTCGCACAGGTCGACGACATCGGGTTCTCGAGCGGCGTTGTGGATCGTCGTCACGCCCTCGGCGAGGACGGCGGCCATCAGGATGTTCTCCGTGGCCCCTACCGAGGGGAACTCGAGCTGGATCTCGGCACCCCGTAGGTGGTCGGCTTCCGCCACCACGCAGCCGTGTTCGATGTTGCACCGGGCGCCGAGTTGCCGCAGCCCGGCCTGATGCATGTCCAGTGGGCGCGATCCGATCGCGTCCCCCCCTGGCAATGCGACCTTTGCCTTCTTGCAGCGGCCGACCAGCGGCCCCAAGACACACACCGATGCGCGGAACTGACGCACTGCGGCGAAGTCTGCGTCGTACTTGGGCTCGTCGGGCGACGTGATCCGCACCGTATCGCCGTCGAGTTCGACTGTTGCCCCGAGCCCGCGCAACACCTCGGCCATCAACGGGACGTCCAGGATGTCGGGGCAGTTCGTGATGGTGCTGGTGCCCTCCGCCAACAGCGTCGCCGCCATCAGCTTCAGCACGCTGTTCTTTGCTCCCCCGACGGCTACTTCGCCCGATAACCGGGCACCGCCGGTCACCACGAATCGCTCGCTCACGCCGGTCAGTGTAAACAGCGCCGGGGTCAGTGTCAGGCTGGCGAGCGGGTGTCCCGGGTACGGTTTGACCCATGGCAGTCCACCTGACCCGCATCTATACCCGTACCGGCGACGATGGGACCACCGGACTCAGCGACTTCAGCCGGGTGTCGAAGAATGACGCGCGGCTCGAGGCCTACGCCGACTGTGACGAGACCAACGCCGCCATCGGCGTTGCCGTGGCCCTTGGGCAGCCCAACGAGCGCATCCTGAACGTGCTGCGCCAGATTCAGAACGATCTTTTCGACGCAGGAGCGGACTTGTCGACGCCAGTAGTCGAGAACCCCAAGTACCCGCCGCTACGCGTGAGCCAGGACTACGTCGACCGGCTTGAGGCGTGGTGCGACGAGTTCAACGAGCCACTGCCCGCACTGAATTCGTTCGTACTCCCTGGCGGGACCGCGCTCTCGGCGCTGCTACACGTGGCCCGCACGGTGTCGCGACGGGCGGAACGCTCTGCATGGCGGGCCGTTGAACAGCACGGTGATTCGGTCAACGTGCTTCCCGCGAAGTATCTGAATCGCCTGTCGGACTTGCTCTTCATTCTTTCGCGGGTGGCCAACCCCGACGGCGACGTGCTCTGGAAGCCGGGCGGTTAGTACGAACGCCGACGCGCGCGTGGCGACGGGCGCGACTCCACCCAAGAGGTGAATGCCGTCAACGCCCCACGGTCCAAGGCGATCTCGTAACCGCGCCGCCGTTCCGGGCTGACGTCGCGCAGCTCCAACACCACGATCTCGTGCGTCATGATGTCGAATTCGTCGCCACGTGGGGCACGCCGCGACACGACTTCGAGACCGCGACGGGAAAGCCGCCGGTCCGGCCACCAGCGCAAGCTCGACAACCGGTAGAAGCCCGCTTCCCCACCGCGGTAACGCATTACACCGTGCCGCCAGCCATGGCCGCCGACGGCCGGATAGTCCCGCAGGATCGCGGCCGTGCCGCCCACCTGACGGAGCTTCCACAGCCGGTAGCACAGGGCGACGACGACGAGCAGCAGCACACCGACCAGCGCGACCATGACCAACATGGACGCGCTCATCGGCTATCAGTCGATCTGGCCTAGGGCGCGCAACCGCGCCCGGCCCCATGCCGCTGTCCGCTCGTCATCCGACTCGGAGTCCTGCTTGGCAGAATCCGCGTTGATCTCCGACTCCAACTCCGCGTTCTCCACCAGGATGCGAACGGCCTCATCGGTCACGGACAGGAATCCGCCGTCGACCGCGATGCGAAGGTCGTCCTCGCCCTCTCGCTCGACGCGCACCATCGCGTCGTCGACGAGCTGCGCCACCAAGGGAATGTGTCGAGGCAGGATGCCGATCTCGCCCGCGGTGGTGCGGGTGAACACGAACGTCGCGTCACCCGACCACAATTCGCGCTCGACGGCAACGATCTCGACGTGGAGTTCAGCCATCGCACACTTCCTTTCGGCTCGGGACCGTCTTCATCACAGCTTGGCGCCGAAGCTCTCGGCCTTCTTGGCCAGATCGTCCAGGCCACCGATGAGGAAGAACGCCTGCTCGGGCAGATGGTCGAAATCGCCCTTGGTCAGCTTGTCGAAGGCCTCGATGGTCTCCTTGAGCGGCACCGTCGAACCCGGCTGACCGGTGAACTGCTCGGCCGCCATCATGTTCTGGCTCAAGAAGCGCTCGATGCGACGCGCCCGGTTGACCAGCTGCTTGTCTTCCTCGGACAGCTCGTCGACACCGAGGATGGCGATGATGTCCTGAAGGTCCTTGTAGCGCTGCAGAACTCGGATGACTTCCTGCGCGACCCGGTAGTGCTCGTCGCCGACCACTGCCGGGTCAAGGATGGTCGAGCTCGACGCCAGCGGATCCACCGCCGGGAAGATGCCCTTGGAGAACACCGCACGGGAAAGCTCCGTCGTGGCATCGAGGTGGGCGAACGTCGTCGCGGGAGCCGGGTCGGTGTAGTCGTCGGCGGGCACGTAGACGGCCTGCATCGAGGTGATGGAGTGACCACGGGTCGAGGTGATCCGCTCCTGCAGCTCACCCATCTCGTCGGCCAGCGTCGGCTGGTAACCCACTGCCGACGGCATGCGGCCGAGCAGCGTCGAGACCTCCGAGCCGGCCTGCGTGAACCGGAAGATGTTGTCGATGAACAACAGAACGTCCTGGTTCTGCTCATCGCGGAAGTACTCCGCCATGGTCAGCGCGGACAGCGCGACGCGCATACGAGTGCCCGGCGGCTCGTCCATCTGACCGAACACCAGGGCGGTGTCCTTGAGCACGTTGGCGTCCGCGAGCTCGACCCACAGGTCGTTGCCCTCACGGGTGCGCTCCCCCACGCCGGCGAACACCGAAGTACCACCGAAGTTTCGGGCGATGCGGTTGATCATCTCCTGGATGAGCACCGTCTTGCCGACGCCGGCACCACCGAACAGGGCGATCTTGCCGCCACGCACGTACGGGGTGAGCAGGTCGACGACCTTGAGGCCGGTCTCCAGCATCTCGGTCTTGGGCTCGAGCTCGGAGAATGGCGGCGGCTTGCGGTGGATCGACCAGTGGTCGAAGTCCTTGCCGTAGCCGGGCTCGTCCAAGCAGTCGCCGAGGGCGTTGAACACGTGCCCCTTGACGCCGTCGCCGACCGGCACCGAGATCGATGCCCCGGTGTCGGTCACCTCGACGCCGCGCACCAGACCGTCGGTGGGCTGCATCGAGATGGTGCGCACCAGGTTGTCACCGAGGTGCTGCGCGACCTCGAGGGTGAGGGTCTTCGCCATCTCCTTGTAGGTGATGTCGGCGTGCAGGGCGTTGAAGAGTTCCGGCACGGACCCGCGCGGGAACTCGATGTCGACGACGGGGCCCGTGATGCGGACGACCCGGCCTGCGGTCTTCTCTGCGGTTGCAGTCATTTCCTCTTCGCTTCCTACGGACGGGTCCTATTTGGCGTCGGCGAGCGCGTTGGCGCCACCGACGATCTCGCTGATTTCCTGGGTGATCTGGGCTTGGCGTTCGCGGTTGGCTTCGAGCGTCAACGCCTTGATCAGGTCGTCGGCGTTGTCGGTGGCCGACTTCATGGCGCGGCGACGCGACGCGGACTCCGAGGCCGCGGCCTCGAGCAGCGCCGAATAGACGCGCGTCGCGATGTAGCGCGGAAGCAGTGCGTCGAACAGGTTCTCGGCGTTTGGCTCGAACGAGAAGAGGGTGCGGGGACCGTCTTCAGGCTCCTCGTCGCCCACGTACTCCACCACCATCGGAGCGATCCGACGGGCCACGGCCGACTGCGAGAGCATCGACCTGAACTCGGTGAAGACGATGTGGAGTTCGTCCACGCCGAGGATGCCGTCGGCACCCGCGTCGTCGCCTTCGTCGTCAGCTCCTGACATGAACGCCGCGACCAGGGTGTCCGCGATCTCGCGGGCCTGCTCGTACGTCGGGCGCTCGGAGAAGCCGGTCCACGACTCCTTCACCTCGCGCTGGCGGAAGCTGTAGTAGCCCAACGCCTTCCGTCCGACGGCGTAGATGACCGGCGTCTTGCCCTCTTCCCGCAGGAGCGAGAAGAGCTCCTCGGACTGACGCAGCACGTTGGCGTTGTAAGCACCGCAGAGACCGCGGTCCGACGACACCACCAGAACCCCTGCCCGCTTGGGCGATTCCCGCTGCACTAGCAAGGGATGGTCCAGCGCGCTGGCACTGGCCAGCTCGGTGAGCATGCTGGTGATTTCTTGTGAGTAGGGCCGAGCCGCCTGGACTCGGGCCTGCGCCTTGGCGATTCGCGAGGTCGCGATCAGTTCCTGGGCCTTGGTGATCTTCTTGATCGACCCGGCGGAACGGATGCGGCCGCGCAATTCGCGCAATGTGGCTGCCATGTGGTCGCCTACCTACTTCTTCGGTGCCGGCTTGCGGACCTTGACCGATTCCTTCTCGACGTCCTCTTCGTCCATCGCCTCGGTCTCGGCCTCATTGACCACCACGGAGCTGCCGTCAGTCGCGGAGAAACCCTTCTTGAAGTCGTTGACCAAGTTGGTCAGCTTCTCCTCGGCTTCCTCGGGAAGCTTCTTGGTCTCGCGGATCTCCTTGTAGACGTCCTCGTGGCTGGCCTTGATGTGCTCCAGGAACTCGGACTCGAAGCGCTGAACGTCTTCCGCAGGAACCGAATCCAGGTGGCCCTTGGTGCCGAGGAAGATCGCGACGACCTGCTCCTCGACCGCAAGCGGGCTGTACTGCGGCTGCTTGAGCAGCTCCACCAGGCGCACGCCGCGCTCCAGCTGGGCCTTCGACGTCGGGTCCAAGTCGGAGGCGAAGGCCGCGAAGGCCTCCAACTCGCGGTACTGCGAAAGATCCAGTCGCAGTGAGCCCGCAACCTCCTTCATCGCCTTGATCTGTGCTGCGCCACCAACGCGGGACACCGACACACCGACGTTGATGGCCGGACGCACGCCCTGGTTGAACAGGTCGGACTCCAGGAAGCACTGACCGTCGGTGATCGAGATGACGTTGGTCGGGATGAACGCCGAGATGTCGTTGGCCTTGGTCTCGATGATCGGCAGCCCGGTCATCGAACCACCACCCAGCTCGTCGGACAGCTTCGCGCAGCGCTCCAGCAGGCGGGAGTGCAGGTAGAAGACGTCGCCGGGGAAGGCCTCGCGGCCCGGCGGGCGGCGCAGCAGCAGCGAGATCGCGCGGTAGGCGTCGGCCTGCTTGGAGAGGTCGTCGAAGACGATCAGAACGTGCTTGCCGTCGTACATCCAGTTCTGGCCGATGGCCGAACCCGTGTACGGGGCAAGCCACTTGAAGCCGGCGGGATCGGACGCAGGCGACGCGACGATGGTGGTGTACTCCATCGCGCCGCCGTCTTCGAGCGCGCGCTTGACGCTGGCGATCGTGGTGCCCTTCTGGCCGATCGCGACGTACACACAGCGCACCTGCTGCTTGGGGTCACCGGTGGCCCACGCCTCACGCTGGTTGAGGATCGTGTCGACGCAGACCGCGGTCTTACCGGTCTTGCGGTCGCCGATGATCAACTGGCGCTGGCCGCGGCCGATCGGGGTCATCGAGTCGATGGCCTTGATGCCGGTCTGCAGGGGCTCGCCGACGCCCTGACGCTGAACGACCGACGGTGCCTGGAGTTCCAGCGCGCGGCGCTGGTCGGTGACGATGTCACCCTGGCCGTCGATCGGCTGACCCAACGGGTTCACCACGCGGCCGAGGAAGGCGTCGCCGACAGGAACCGAGAGCACCTCGCCGGTGCGCTTGACCTGTTGGCCCTGCTCGATCTTCTCGAAGTCGCCGAGGATGACCGCGCCGATGCTGTGCTCGTCGAGGTTCAGTGCGACACCGAGGACGCCACCGGGGAACTCGAGGAGCTCCTGGGTCATGACCGAGGGCAGGCCCTCGACGTGGGCGATGCCGTCACCGGCGTCGATGACGGTGCCGACCTCTTCGCGTTCAGTGGCGGCGGAAAACGACGATACGTAGTCCTCGATCGCACCTTCGATGTCAGCAGCCGAGATTGTCAACTCTGCCATGATTCTTCGTCTTCCTACCTTTGTTGATAGCCGGGTGATGAGTCGTTGTTTTAGTCCGGCAGCTGTGTCTCTGCTGCGGACAGGCGGGATGCGATGGAGCCGTCGATCACTTCGTCGCCGACCGTGATCGAAAGACCGCCTAGGACGTCGGGATCGACGTCGAGCTGGACGGACACCGGGTGGCCGTAGATGCGGGTCAGCACCTCGGTGAGCCGGGTGCGCTGCGCATCGGACAGCTCCGCGGGGGCGCTGACGTGCGCGACGATCTCGCCCCGACGTGCCACCGCGAGTTCGGCGAGGTCGATGACCGCCTCGTCGGCGCGTTCGCCCCGCAGATGACCGATGGTCTGGCGGAGCAAGGCTGATGCGGTGTCATTGGAGCTCGAATCGCCCTCGAGGACCTTGTCCAACAAGGCGATTCGGCCGTCGGCCGGGGTCGTGTAGTCGCTGAGCAGCGCGGCCAGACGCGGCTCGGCGTCGAGCAGGCGTCCGAACCGGAAGAGCTGCTCCTCGACGTCGTCGATGTCTCCCGCGGCGTCGGCACGCTTCAGCAACGCAACACGTGCGATGTGCTCGACCGCGTCGATCAGGTTCGCCTCCGTCGACCACCGTTGGGAGACGGCGGACTTCAAGAGGTCGAGGGTCGGCTGGCCGACCTTCCCGGAGAGCAGTGCCTCGACGAGGCGGACCTTGGGCGCCGGGTCGTCGGTGGGCTCGGCGAGGTGCTTGTTGAGTGAAGGCTCTGCGACGAGCAGCGTGACGACCGAGCCGAGCTCGTCGGCCAGCTTGGTCAGCCCGTTGGCGTCCAAACCGTCTGCCAGCCGGTCGAATTCGGCCACGAGAGTCCGGAGGGATTCCCGGCTGGCTGCGCGAAGTCGTGCGGTGGCCCCGGTTTCGATGACCGCCGACGACGGTGCCATCTCGTCGAGTTCATCGAGGAAGCGGTCGACCGTGGCGGCTTGCGCAGCGGGGTCGGCGACATGGCCGCGCACCAGTTCGCCCGCCTTCTGCACGGCCTCGTCTCCGAGGCCCTGTCGCAGCTGCCGAATGAGCTGCTGGCGCATCAGCTGAATCTGCTGAGCACCTTGAGCCTTGATCCGCTCCGCGTCGATGCCAGCCTGCTCGGCAAGCTGGGCGGCGATCCGCTCGGAGTCGTGCCTGGCCTCGTCGGTGACCTTGGTCGATTCCGTCTTGGCGTTCTCGAGCGCCTTGGCGTGCTCGGCATCGGCCTCGGCGAGTTTCTTCGCTGCTGCGGCACTTTCGGCCAACGCAGTCCGGACGGCGTCCTGCTGCTTCTGCATCAAGGTCTTCACCGGCGGTACGACGTAACGCCAGATGATGAACGCGATGACGGCGAAGCCGATCAGCTGTCCGATGAAGGTCGACATCTACTTCCGTCCTGAATTCACGTCGACGCCGAGGATGCGGCTGGCCAGCGTTGCCGACAACCCATCCACCGACGTCTCCAGCTCGGATTGCGCCGCTGAACCCTGTTGGGACAGTTGCTCGTCCGCCTGCTGCACGGTCTCGGCGACTTCGCCGCTTGCCTCGGCGCGCTTCTCGTCGATCACCTGTCGGCCCGCCGTGCGAGCCTCGTCGCGAATTGACGATGCCTCGCTGCGCGCGCCCGCCATCGCCTTGTCGTAGTCGGCTTGTGCGGCGGCGACCTGCTCGGCCGACTTGCGGCTGTCCGCGGCGGTCTTGGCCAGCATGGCCTCCCGCTCGGCCAGCACCTTGCTGACCGGTGGCACAACCCACTTCGTGATGACGGCCAGCACGATGATGAAGATGGCCAGCACGACGAAGAAGGTGGCGTTGGGAACCAGGAAGTTGCTCTGACCCCCGCCGCCTTCTTCTTCCGCTGCCTGGCTGGCCGCCAGGATGTTGATGCCGTCCGCCAGGACAGTCGAAACGAATTCACCCATGCGTATGGATTACTAGCCCGAGTAGGCCGGCGTGGCGAAGACGAACAGCGCCATGAAGGCCAGGTTGATGAAGTACGCGGCCTCCACCAGACCGACGGTGATGAAGAACGGGGTGAACAGCCGGCCCTGGGCCTCTGGCTGCCGGGCAATGCCGGAGATCAGGGCGTTACCGGCGATACCGTCACCGATGCCGGCGCCGATTGCGCCGCCACCCATGATCAGACCGCCGCCGATCAGCGCACCCGCCGTGATGAGGGCGTTTGCATCCATTCCTATTTCCTCCTTGATAGCTGGTGGCGGTGCCACCAGGACTCTGGTCAAACGGGTCGTGCAGGTCTAGTGGTGTTCATTCTCATCAGCGTGGTCCAGTTCCATCGACTGGCTGAAGTACAGGATGGTCAGCAGGGCGAAGATGAACGCCTGGATCAGACCGACGAACAGATCGAAGGTCTTCCAGATGGCGTTCGGCGCCCACTGGATGTACCAGGGGAACAGCGCGATCAGCCCGACCAGGATGCCGCCCGCGAACATGTTGCCAAAGAGTCGCAGCGACAACGAGATCGGCTTGGCGATCTCCTCGACGATGTTGATCGGCGCCATGAAAGTCACGTGGCCCTTGACGACCTTCTTGGCGTGGCCCCAGGCGCCACGACGCCAGATGCCGGCGGCGTGGTAGCAGATGAACACGAACAGCGCGAGCGCCAGAACGTAGTTGATGTCCGAGGCGGGCGGCTTGACCAGCTCGGTGGCCACCCCGTCGGCCCCGGCGAACTGCACAGGCAACACCGACAGCCAGTTGGACACCAGCACGAACACGAAGATCGTGACGGCCAGCGGCAGCACGAACGGCGCGACCTTCATGCCGATGGCGGCCTCGATCTGCTGGCGCATCTGGATGGTGATGGCCTCGAAGAACAGCTGCACTCCCCCAGGCACGCCCGTGGAAGTCACCTTCGCGCGCAGGAAGAACGCCAACGCGATGACGACGACTGCGGCGATGCTCGTCCCGATGATCGTGTCGAGGTTGAAGGTCAGGCCGAGCCAGTGCACCTCTTCGTGGTGCCCGACGTGGATTGCCCCCTCGGCGAGAACGGACTCAGTCATTGGTGTCAGCTCAATCCTTCGATTCCGTGTCGATGACTTTCAGTCCTTCGGTGCGGATCTTCTTCATCACGGGCAGGCTGGTGCTGAGCACCAGCAGTGCCTGGAAGATCGCGAGACCGAAGAGCACCGCGATGCCGCCGTGTGCCTTGAAGAGGAACGCGATGGTCATGGCGATGACGGTGATGACCAACAACCGCGTTGCGGAGTTGACGGCCATCTTCTTCTTGAGCGGATGGTCCTCGGCGGTGATCGATTCGACGGCGCGGCGGACCAGGAGTGCGTTGAGCAAACCCAGGATCAGGCCGACACCGAAGAAGACTCCGAAGAAGATGTGGCCGGTGAATCCGGCCGCCACGATGGCGAGTGCGGTCAGCGCCAGGCATATGACGAGCAGGCGGACCGGCCGAAACGCCACTGACGGAAACACCAACGGCGCGTCTTGCGCTGGCGTCGTCACTGCTTCACCTCAATCCCGTTTTCACGGAAGTCGTCCCCTTTGACGAGCGAAGTTCCGGTGCGTGCCCGAAGAGCGTATCGAAGGGCGTCGGGCGCGCTGGATTCACCCAAGGGGTAACTCCCTTTGTCGGTCGTTTTTCGGCGCCGATCGGTCGGTGAACCGATGGGCCGGGGGGCCGGCAACCCGCGAGGTTTTTCGGGTTCTACCAGCACGGTACCACATACATGCAGGCCTAAAACAAGGCCTACTACTTTTTGTCGTACTCGCTAGTCTGGCAGGTCGCTGGGCACTTCTCCGCCCCGCCGAAGCAGCGGGATGAGCGTGATGACGATCGCGACGAAGATCGCGATCAACATGACCCCGCCGGTGTACCGGGGGTCGAAGAAGATGGTGCTCGCGGCGCCGAGCGCGACGATGCCGACCCACATGTAGATCAGCAGAACCGCACGTCGTTGTGAGTGGCCGATCTGGAGCAGCCGGTGGTGCAAGTGCATCTTGTCCGGGCTGAACGGGCTGCGTCCCGCGCGCGTGCGGCGAACGATCGCCAGCAACATGTCGAGCGCGGGCACGAATAGCACCGCAATCACCAGAAGGAACGGCGAAAGCAGCGCGAACACGTCGCGCGCGCCGTACGACACCTGCGAGATGGGGCCTGCCGCCGTGGTCGACGCCGCCGCGAGCATCAACCCGATCAGCATCGAGCCGGAGTCCCCCATGAAGATGCGGGCCGGGTCGAAGTTGTGCGGCAGGAAGCCGAGACAGGCCCCCGCGAGCACCACCGAAATCACCGCAGGCGGATAGAACAGCACATCGCCGCCGTGGTCGCGAAGAAGCCCGATGGAGAAGATGCAGATCGCGGCGGCCGTGATGAAGCCCAGTCCGGCGGCCAGCCCGTCGAGGCCGTCGACGAAGTTCATCGCGTTGACGATCGACACCGTCAGCGCCAACGTCAGCAGGATCGAGGTGACCTGGTCGAGCACGATGGTGCCGACGCCGCCGATCGGGATGTAGAGCACGCTCCACGCGACGCCCATGGTGACCAGCACGCTGGCGGCGGTGATCTGTCCCGCGAACTTGGTGAGTGCGTCGAGCCCCCAGCGGTCGTCGATGAGGCCGATCGCCATGATCAGGCCGCCAGCCACCACGACGGCGGGCACGCCCGACGAGTACACGAAACCCCGTGTCAGCGCGGGCAGCTGGGATGCGAGCAGCACCGCGGTCACGACGCCGACGTACATGGCGAGTCCGCCCATCCGCGGGGTCGGCTGGGTGTGCACATCGCGGTCGCGCGGATACGCCACCGCACCGAGCCGGGTCGCGAGCGCACGCACCCACCCGGTTGCGAAGTAGGTGATGATCGCGGCGGTCAGGCCGACGAGGGCGAGCTCGCGCAGTGGCACACCGGCGCCTTGATCCGACAGGGCAAGCGTGCCCGTCGCGAACAGCGCATCGCTCACCACGCGGTGAACCGTACTTGACTGAGCTGTGACGCACGAAGCTGTCAATGCGCTGAGGGCCGCGGCCGATCGCCGCGGGCGGGCGACCCGGCAACCTATCGTCCGTACATGCCGTCGATCTTCAGCAAATTCCCAAGGGTCGGCAACCTGCCCGCGCCCTTGCGCGCCGAGTTCGAACCCGAGGGCATCATCGTCGTCGCCGAGCGGGTCCGCGTGCGGCAACGCTTCAGTGGTTCCGTGCCTGGACGCTCCGACGCACTGGGCATCAGCAGGCACAAAGGGTTCCTGGTGTGCACCCGGCGCCGGCTCTATGCGTCGATCCCGACCTTGGCCCGCTTGACCGAGCCCGTGATCGACCAGCCATGGGACTCCGAGCGGCACGGGCCGGCCAAGGTCGCCGTCACCGAGTCGGGCGTGATGCTGACGATCGACCTGAAGCGCGTCGTCCCGCGATTCAGCGGCGAGCTTTCGGAGGAGTTCAAGATCGAGCTGGACGCCGACGTGCTCGCAGCGTTGCCGACGCGCTCACTGGCCTTCGAGGTCTCCCCCGAGTACGTGTTTCACAGTCTTGGCGTGCGGGCGCGAACCTGAGCTCAGACCGCGAGCGATTCGGCCTCGATGCCGAGCACGTCTGCGATGGCGGCCGCGGTGATGGGCCCCTGTCGCAGCACCTTCGGCTGCGCACCCGTGAGGTCGACGATCGTGGAGGCCGCCTGTTGCACCGACGTGCCGGCCTCCAGATACACCTCGACGAGGTCCGCGAGTTGCTCGCGGGCGTCGGCGGCGTTGACGGCGGCGGGTCTGCCCGAGATGTTGGCGCTCGACACCGCCATCGGCCCGACCTCGCGCAGCAGCTCGATCGCGATGGGGTGCAGGGGCATGCGCAGCATGACGGTGCCGTACGCGTCGCCGAGGTCCCACTGCAGTGACGGCGCCTGGCGCACGACGAGGCTCAACGCGCCGGGCCAGAAGGCCTGGATGAGCTCCCGTGCGGCGTCCGGCACCGAGTACACCAGGCCGTCGATGGTGTGCCACTACCCGACGAGCACCGGCACGGGCATGTCGCGACCGCGGCCCTTGGCGGCCAACAGCGCGGCCACCGCCGTGCCGTCGAACGCGTCGGCACCGATGCCGTAGACGGTGTCGGTGGGCAGGACGACCAGGCGACCGCCCTTGAGCGCACTGATCGCCGACGCGATTCCCGCCTGACGTTGGCCAGGGTCGGAGCAGTCGAACAGTTCGGACATGTCCCTAGCTTCTCACTCCCGTGCGGGTGGCCGTCACGAAGCGGGGGCGACCGGCCAGGTCACGCCGCGACAGCACGTCGGTGAACGCACCGGCCCGATCGAAGAGTGCGGTCGTGGCGTCGGCGGTGGTGTCATCGTGCTCGACGCCGATGGAGGCACCAGGCCGCAACAGCCGGGCGGCCAGATCCACGATCGGTCCGATCACCTGCATGCCGTCCGGGCCACCGAACAGTGCGTGCTTCGGATCGTGTTGGGCCACTTCGGGTTCCAGTTTCGCGCAGTCGGGAATGTAGGGCGGGTTGGCCACGATCAGATCGACGGCGCCGGCGTGCTCGGCAAGCAGTCCGGGGGCGGTGACGTCGGCCTCGATGACGTCGATTGCGGTGGCGGCACTGTTGCGTCGCGCATAGGCAAGTGCGTCGGCGGAGTCGTCGACGGCGATGATCCTGGCGCCGGGCCGCTCGTGGGCCAGCGCGACGGCTAGTGCGCCGGATCCCGTGCACAGGTCGACGATCAGTGGGCGGTGCAATTCCCCGGTCGCTTCGCTCCTGCCCTCCGAAGCCGGAAGTGGTTGCGCAAGCGCCCATTCCAGGAGCGACTCGGTCTCGGGTCGCGGTATGAAGACGCCTGGACCGACGGCGACGGTCACGGATCCGAACGCTGCGCTCGACGTCAGGTGCTGCAAAGGGATCCGTCGGGCCCTGGCGTCGATCAGGTCGCGGTAGCGGCCGAAGAACGGCTCGTCGGGTTCGTGAAATGCCAGCCGGCCGCGGTCGATCCCCGCGGTGTACGCGGCGAGCTGCTCGGCGTCGACACGAGGGGTGTCGACGCCTGCCGCGGCAAGGGCGTCAGTCGCATCGGCGATGGCCCGACGCAAGCGCGTCATGCCTGTTGCAGCCTGGACTGTCTGTCGGCGGCGCCCAACGCGTCGAGCAGGGCATCCATGTCGCCGTCGAGCACTTGATCGAGGTTGTGCGCCTTGAAGTTGATCCGGTGATCGGCGATCCGGTTCTCCGGAAAGTTGTACGTGCGGATGCGCTCGCTGCGGTCGACGGTGCGGATCTGGCTGGCCCGGTCGGCTGACGCATCGGCCGACGCCTGCTCCTCGGCCAGCGCCTGCAGCCGAGCGGCGAGGACGACCATGGCGCGCGCCTTGTTCTGCAGCTGTGACCGCTCGTTCTGACACGTCACGACGATGCCCGTCGGCAGGTGCGTTATGCGGACCGCGGAGTCGGTGGTGTTGACGCCCTGCCCGCCCTTTCCGGAGGAGCGGTAGACGTCGATGCGGAGGTCGGATTCATCGATCTGAACCGCCTCGACGTCCTCGGGTTCGGGATAGACGAGTACGCCTGCCGCCGAAGTGTGCACGCGGCCTTGGGATTCCGTGACGGGCACCCGCTGCACGCGGTGGACGCCGCCCTCGAACTTCAGCCTCGACCACACGCCGTCGGCGGAGTCACCCTTGCTGGCGAACGTGATCGTGGCGTCCTTGTAACCGCCGAGATCCGACCACGTCTCGTCGAGCACCGTCACGGTCCAGCCGTGCCGCTCCGCGTACCGGATGTACATCCTGGCCAGGTCGGCGGCGAACAGCGCCGATTCCTCGCCACCCTCGCCGGACTTGACCTCGAGGACGACGTCGTCGCCGTCGTGCGGGTCGCGTGGCGCGAGGAGGTCGGCGAGTCGAGTGCTCAGTTCCTCGACACGGGCCTCGAGCTCGGGCACCTCTGCGGCGAATGATTCGTCGTCGGCGGCCAGCTCACGCGCGGCCTCCAGGTCCCCGCGGGTGGCTTCGAGGTTGCGGTACGTCGTCACGATGGGCGCAATCTTGGCGAACCGGCGGCCTACCTTGCGGGCCGCCCCTGCGTCGGCGTGCAGATTGGGGTCGGCAAGCTGGCGCTCCAGGTCGGCGTGCTCTGCGACCAGAGCCTCGACCTTCGGTGTTTCCGTCATCACGACCTCCTTCCCGTAAACGCAAACCGACGCCCGGCCTGCGCTTGCGCAGCAGATCGGGCGTCGGTAGGGCAGCTACTTGTCGGCGTCAGCCTTGGCTGCACCGGCGCGCTTGCCGTAGCGCTTCTCGAAGCGTGCGACGCGGCCGCCGCTGTCGAGGATCTTCTGCTTGCCGGTGTAGAAGGGGTGGCACTGGGAGCAGACCTCAACCACGATGTGGCCGCTCTCCTTGGTGCTACGCGTCGTGAAGGTGTTGCCACAACCGCAGACCACGGTGGTCTCGTTGTAGGCGGGGTGAATACCCTGTCTCATTTTGGTCCTCTTCGATAGTTGGTCGCCGGGTCGCCCGAGCCCTGACCCAAAAGGTCTTCGAGCGTGAACCGGAACCGAGGTGACGGTTCATTATGCCAGGTCAACCGCCAACCTCCTAAACGCGCGGGTACCGGCGGCTATTCCGTCCCGCTTCCACAGCTCCCGACCGTGCGGGTCGACGCCGAGGCCGATGAGCTCGCGCTTGAGGATCTTGTTGGTCGCCGTGCTTGGCAGGTCGTCGGCGATCCACACGTAGCGTGGCCAGGCCTTGGGCGACAGATCGCGTTGCGCGGCAAGGAACTCCGCGAACGCCTCGGGGCTCAGTTCCGCGTCGTCGCGCAGCACGATCGCAGCCATCACCTGATCGCCGACGTACTCGTCGGGCACCGGGTAGACGGCGACCCGGCTGACCGCGGGCAACCGCAGCAGGATGCGCTCGATCGGCGCGGTCGTGAGGTTCTCGCCGTCGACGCGCATCCAGTCTGCGGTACGACCGGCAAGGTAGATCCAGCCGTCGGCATCGCGGTAGGCCAGGTCGCCCGACCAGTACATGCCGTGGCGCATCCGCTGGTCGGTGGCGCCGGGATCGTTGTAGTACCCGCGGAAGAGCCCGCTGCCCGAGGTGTTGACGAGCTCACCGATCGCCGCGTCGGCGTTGGTCAGCGCACCCGTCTCGTCGAAGCGAGCGACGTCGCACTCTCGGACCGTCTCGGAGTCGTAGATGGCGACACCGGGAAACCCCTTTCCGATCGAGCCGCTCGGGCAGTCGTCGGGCCTGGAGACGATCACCGCCGTCTCGGTCGAGCCGAAGCCGTCCCACACGGTGCATCCGAACCGGCGGCCGAATTCGTCGATGTCGCGGTCGGCGGCCTCGTTGCCGAAGGCAATGCGCAACGTGTTGTCCGCATCGTCGGGTTGCTCGGGGGTGGCCAGGATGTAGGCAAGGGGCTTGCCGACATAGTTCATGTAGGTCGCGCGGTAGCGCCGCACGTCGGGCAGGAAGCCCGACGCCGAGAACGCGGCGGGTGCCATGGCGGCCCCGGCGTTGAGCGCCACGCTCCACCCCACGTACACGGCGTTGGAGTGAAACAGCGGCATGGCCAGATAACAGACGTCGGAGCCGGTCAGGCCATACCGCTCGACCAGCGCCCTCCCGGCGAACAGCACCATCGCGTGCGGCACCTCGACGGCCTTGGGGTCACCACTGGTGCCCGACGTGAAGATCATCATGAACGTGTCGTCGGCCCCGACCTCGCGATGCGGCAGCAAGGCGGGCGCAGTGGCGACTAGGTCCGTCCACTGCGCGCTGGACACGTCGTAAATTTGTATGCCGGGCAGGTCCGTATCGATTTCAAGGTCGTCGAGCAGATGCCGGTGGTCGGCGTCGGTGAGCAGGATCTGGCAGTCCACCCGAGTGATGTCGCGGGCCAGGGCGTCGCCGCGGCGGGTGGTGTTGATGCCGCACAGGACGTACCCGCCAAGGCCGGCGGCGGCCAGGGCGGTAAGCATGTCGGGGGTGTTGCCCATGAGGACGCCCACGTGCAGCGGCCGCTGGGGATCGGATGCGGCGATCAGCGCGGCGGCCTGCGCGGCGGCCTCGGCCAGGTGTTCGCGCCACGTCCACGACCTGTCGCCGTACTTGATCGCCACTCCGTCCTGCCCGGCCCGTGCGCGAAGGAGGTGCTGCAACGTATCCGCCATCGATGGCCGCCTCGATCCGATTGACTGAACAGATACCGCAAAGTGTCTACCATCTTCGACCGGCGAGGGGGTAGCGTCTGGCCCTTGGCAGAATGCAAGAGTCCCCACTGCGAAATCGATCAGGAGTCGTCGTTGACCGACACCGCGTCACCTCCTCCGGCCACCAGGACGGTCCGTGAGCGGCTCATCGATGCCGCCGAGGTGTGCATGCGCGCCAAGGGAATTCGCGCAACGACGGTGTCCGAGGTCGCCGAAGTAGCTGGGGTCTCGAGAGGCTGGCTCTATCGCCACTTTCCCGACAAGGTGTCGCTTCTGGGTGCAGCCATCGTGCGGCTCAACGACACGTACTGGTCGGAGGCGCATGCCGTGCTCGAATCGATCGACGGGCTGGACGAGCAGCTCGCGGCAGGCATCCGCCACGGCAGGACGGCGTACGACGACCCGGGCGCGCTGCTGATGAAGTTGCGTCGCGACGAGCCCGACGAGTTCGCGGCGTGCGCCGGCGCAGGTGTGCAAGGCCTGGTGCCCGACATCGCCAACTTCTGGTCGCGCTACCTGGAGGCCGCGCGGGACTCTGGTGAGATCCACGCCGACGTCCACATCGGCGAGGCATCGGAATGGGTTGCCCGAGTGATCATTTCGTTCGCAACGGTGCCAGGGCAGCTGCTCGACCCTGGCGATCACCAGGCCGTGCTGACCCACGTTCGCCGCTACGTGATGCCCGGTTTGCGCGCCGACCCCGCCCTCTAGTTCGCGAACGCAAAAGCCCCGCACGCGCAGGTGGCGTGCGGGGCTTCTGTGATCAAGCGGTTAGTCCGAGTCCATGTTGCCGGGTGTGGTCTTGGAGACCTGCACCAGGAACTCGTAGTTCGTCTTGGTCTTGCGCAGCTGGCTCATCAACAGGTCGATGGCCTGGTGCGAGTCGAGACCCGACAGCACGCGGCGCAACTTGTGCACCACCGAGAACTCGTCGGGGCCGAGCAGCAGCTCGTCCTTGCGAGTACCCGACGGGTTGACGTCGACGGCCGGGAACACCCGGCGCTCGGCGATCTTGCGGTCGAGCTTGAGCTCGGCGTTACCCGTGCCCTTGAACTCCTCGAAGATGACCGTGTCGCCGGTGGACCCGGTCTCGACCATGGCCGTGGCGATGATCGTCAGCGAGCCACCGTCCTCGATGTTGCGCGCAGCACCGAGGAAACGCTTCGGCGGGTACAGCGCGGTCGAGTCGACACCACCGGACAGGATGCGGCCCGACGCCGGCGACGCGTTGTTGTACGCGCGGCCCAACCGGGTGATCGAGTCCAGCAGGACGACGACGTCGCTGCCCTGCTCGACGAGGCGCTTGGCCCGTTCGATCGCCAGTTCCGCGACGGCGGTGTGATCTGACGGCGGGCGGTCGAAGGTCGAGGCAATGACCTCGCCCTTCACCGAACGCTGCATGTCGGTCACTTCTTCTGGTCGCTCGTCGACCAGGACCACCATCAGGTGGCACTCGGGATTGTTCGTGGTGATCGCGTTGGCGATCGCCTGCAGGATCATCGTCTTACCGGCCTTCGGCGGCGACACGATCAGGGCGCGCTGGCCCTTGCCGATCGGCATGATCAGGTCGATGACGCGGGGGGTCAGACGATCCGGCGTGGTCTCCAAGCGCAGCCGCTGGTTCGGGTACAGCGGGGTGAGCTTGCCGAACTCGGGACGCTTCTTGGCGTCTTCGATCGATCCGCCGTTGATGGTGTCGAGGCGAACCAACGGGTTGAACTTCTGCCGCGGGTTCTGGCCGCCACCGCCGCCGCCACCCTCACCCTCGCGGGCGATCCGGACGGCACCGGTCACGGCGTCGCCGCGGCGCAGGCCGTTCTTGCGGACCATGTTCATCGACACGTAGACGTCGTTCGGTCCGGCCAGGTAGCCGGAGGTACGGACGAATGCGTAGTTGTCGAGCACGTCGAGGATGCCTGCGACGGGCTGGACGACGTCGTCCTCGCGGAGTTCGGTGTCACGGTCGCCACCGCCGCCATCGGCGCCGGTGCGCTCGCCGCGCCGCCTACGATCGCGGAACCGACGGCCGCGTCGGCCCTGCCGGCCGTCGCCATCGTCGTCGTCGTCATTGTTGTTGTTCGAGTTGCCGCCCTGGTTGCCGCCACCCTGGTTCGACTGGTTGCCCTGGTTGCGGTTGCCACCGCCCTGGTTGCCCTGGTTGCCGCCGTCGTTGGACCGGTTGCCGCCATCGTTGGAGCGGTTGTCCTGACGGGAGTTCTGGGCGCGCCTGTCGTCGCCCTTCTCCTCCGTCTTGGGGGCCTTATCCTCGGCCTTGGCCTCGGCCTTGGGCTCAGCCTTGACCTCGGTCTTGTCTTCGACCTTGGCGTCCGACGCGTCGTCCGTCTTGGTCTCGGTGTCCGCGGCCGGCGTCCCGGCCTGGCGTGAAGCACCCCGGCGCTCACGGCGCGCACGGACCGGCTGCTCGGCGGGTGCCTCGGCGGCGCTCTCAGGCGTCTCGGCGGCAGGAGCCTCCGGCGCGGCCGCAGCCTCGGGAGCGTGGCCGTTGTTGTCGGTGTTGGTGTCGGCTTTGGTGTCGGCTTTGGTGTCGGCTTTGGTGTCGGCACTGCCCTCGGCGCGCTTCTCGCGGATTGCCGCGATCAGCTCGCTCTTGCGCATACCCGAGGCGCCCTTGACGCCGACCTCGTTGGCCAGTGCACGCAGGTCGGGCAGCACCATCCCGGTCAGTGAACCGCCGCGCTCGCTACGGGTGGCGGTGGCTGGCGGCGCCGTCTCCACGGCAGCGGGAGCCGCGGTCTCCGGAGCGTTGGCGGCAGAATCCGCCGAAACCGGCTCGGAGATGTCGGAATTCACGGCGGCCGGCGACTCGACGTCGCTGCTGTCAGTGGTGAAGAGGTCCGTATCAGTCACGGATTTCCTTTCTTTCCCTCGCGATTTCGATCGCGCGAGGGTTCATCGCACTCAGCGGAAACGCCGAGTGCCGAGGTCCCACCGTCGCCAATGCAACGGTGATCGCTGGGGTTCGCCGCGATACGGCGAGCCGTCATCCACGAGAAGAATTGGTGGTCGTCCTAGTGTCGGCGCAGAAACAGACGCTGCGATTGCTGGACGAGAGCGAGGATAACCCGCATTGGTGTGGGAAGCAAGAAACACCTGTGATTCGCGTGTGACTCGTGTCAACTTCGAACCGACACGCCAGATGTCCATCGAACACCCTCACCAACCAACATCTCGTTGACGGTGAACCCGTTGGCGGCGCCGAACTCCAGAGCTTGGGCTGGCAGTTCCGATTCGGTGGTGAGTGCGATAACCGCAGGTCCAGCCCCAGAAAGCACCGCTGGAATGCCACAACGCCGCAGGATGGCGAGATATTCCGCCGACGCGGGCATGGCGGCGGCGCGCTGCGGTTGATGCAGCCGGTCGGCGGTGGCGGCCATGAGCAGATCGGGCCGCTCGGTCAATGCCACCACCAGCAGCGCCGCGCGGCTGAGATTGAACCGCGCGTCGACGTGACTGACCGCCTCGGGAAGCAGCACCCTGGTTTCTGCCGTCGACGAGCGCACCTGCGGAATGGCGGGGAACAGGTGGATGTCGGGGTGCAGCCGAAGCGGTGCCGCCGCGTAGCGCGGCTGCGGGCCGTCGCCCTCGGTCCACGACACCACGGCGCCGCCAAGCACCGCGGCGGACGCGTTGTCCGGGTGGCCCTCGAACTCCGATGACAACTGCACCAGTTCGATGTCCGTCAAGGGTGTCGAATCAGTTTGCGCAACAAGGCCGTTGGCGACGGCGATGCCACCGACGACGGCTGCTGCCGACGAGCCGAGTCCGCGGGAGTGCGGAATGTCGTTCCGGCAGAACACCTTCAGACCCGGTGCGGCGACTCCCGCCGCGGCGAGCCCGCGCTCGATCGCGCGCACGACGAGGTGCGACGAGTCCAGCGGTACCTGGCCCGCCCCCTCCCCCTCGACCTCGACGGTCAGGCCGGATTCGGTTGTCTGGACCTCGATTTCGTCGTACAGGCTGAGTGCGAGCCCGAGACTGTCGAATCCGGGGCCAAGGTTCGCGCTCGAGGCGGCCACAATGGCGTTGGCTGCCAGGCCGGCAGGCAGAATCCGAGTCACCCTAATCCCTTGCTCATCACGTGCGCACGGCCCACTCCGCTACGCCAGTCCAAGCTTGGCGACCACCGCGACGGGGTCCACCGGAACGGCTTCGACGACGGGGATGCCCTTCAGTGCGGTGTCCGGATCCTTGAGGCCGTTGCCCGTGACGGTGCAAACCACCGTGGAGCCCTTCTTCACCCAGCCGTCCTCGATGGACTTCAGCAGACCGGCGACGCTGGCCGCCGACGCGGGCTCGACGAACACGCCCTCGGAGCGCGCGATCAGGTGATACGCGGCCAGGATCTCTTCGTCGGTGGCGGCCAGGAACCGGCCGTTCGACTGCTGCTGGGCCTCGACAGCCGACGTCCACGACGCGGGCGCGCCGATCCGGATCGCGGTCGCGATGGTCTCGGGATTCTTGACCGGCGCACCGTGCACCAGCGGTGCCGCCCCCGCCGCCTGGGTACCCAGCATGCGCGGCAGCCGGTCGGAGAGGCCGTCGCGGTGGTACTCGGTGTAGCCCTTCCAGTACGCGGTGATGTTGCCCGCGTTGCCGACGGGCAGGGCGTGCACGTCTGGCGCGGTGCCCAACGCGTCGACGATCTCGAACGCCGCGGTCTTCTGGCCCTCGATGCGGTACGGGTTGACCGAGTTCACCAGTGCGATGGTCGGGAAGTCCGCCGTCAGCTTGCGGGCCAGCTCCAGGCAGTCGTCGAAGTTGCCGTCGACCTGGATGATCTTGGCGCCGTGCATGACCGCCTGGGCGAGCTTGCCCATCGCGATCTTGCCCTGCGGGATGAGCACCGCGCAGGTGATGCCTGCCCGCGCGGCGTACGCCGCCGCCGAGGCGGACGTGTTGCCGGTCGAGGCGCACAGCACCGCCTGCTGGCCGCGGGCCACCGACTCGGTGACGGCCATGGTCATGCCGCGGTCCTTGAAGGAGCCCGTGGGATTGAGCCCTTCGACCTTCAAATGCACTGTGCAACCGGTGAGTTCGCTGATCCGCTTGGCGTGGATCAGCGGCGTGCCGCCTTCGAGCAGGGTGATCGGCGTCCAGTGGTCCTCGACCGGCAACCGGTCGCGGTAGGCGCCGATCAGGCCCGGCCACGGTTGGTGCACCGCGGTACGAGTGCTCATTCCGTGGTGCCTTCCAGGCGCAGCACGCTGTTGATGCAGTCCACGACGTCGAGATCCGCAAGGGCGGCAACGGTGTCCGACAGTGCTGCGTCGGTGGCGACGTGGGTCACCACGACGATGCGGGCACCGCAGCGCAGGCCGCCGTCGTCGACCATTCCCTCTTGGCGCACCTCGGCGATGCTGACCTCGCGCTTGGCGAATTCGGCTGATACGGAGGACAACACACCCGGCCGGTCGGCGACGCTCATGCTGACGTAGTACCGGGTCGGGATGAACCCGATCGGTGCGATCGGCAGCTCGGCGTACTTCGACTCGCGCGGGCCGAGGCCACCCTGCACGCGGTTGCGCGCGGCCATGACCAGGTCGCCCATCACCGCCGACGCCGTCGGCGCACCACCAGCACCCTGGCCGTAGAACATCAGGCGGCCGGCCGCCTCGGCTTCGACCACCACCGCGTTGAACGCACCGTTGACCGAGGCCAGCGGATGCTCCAGCGGCACCAGCGCCGGGTACACCCGCGCCGAGACACGCTGTTGTCCTTCGTCGTTGATGATTCGCTCGCAGATCGCCAGCAGCTTGATGGTGCAGCCCAGTGCACGCGCGGACGCGAAGTCCGCCGGGCTGATCGCGGTGATGCCCTCGCGGTAGACGTCGTCGGCCGTCACCCGGGTGTGGAAGGCGATCGACGCCAGGATCGCCGCCTTGGCCGCGGCGTCGTAGCCCTCGACGTCGGCGGTCGGATCGGCCTCGGCGTAACCCAGCGCGCTCGCGTCGGCCAGTGCGCTCGCGTAGTCGGCACCCGTGCTGTCCATCGCCGAGAGGATGTAATTGGTGGTGCCGTTGACGATTCCGGCCACCCGCAGCACCGAATCGCCTGCGAGAGACTGCGTCAGCGGGCGGATCACCGGGATCGCACCCGCCACCGCGGCCTCGAAGTACAGATCGACGTGCGCGCGCTCGGCGGCCGTGGCCAGCTCGCCCGTGGACTGCGCCAGCAAGGCCTTGTTGGCGGTAACGACGGACTTGCCATGCTCCAGCGCGGTCAGGATCGCCTTGCGGGAGGGCTCCACCGGGCCCATCAGCTCGACCACGATGTCGACGTCGTCGCGGGAGACGAGTCCTTCGACGTCGTTGGTCAGCAGGTCGACCGGGACGCCGCGATCGTCGGCCACCCGGCGGACGCCGATGCCACGCAGTTCCAGCGGCGCGCCGATCCTGGCGGCCAGGTCGGCGGCACTGTCCTCGATGATGCGGACGACCTCGCTACCGACGTTGCCCAATCCCAATACCGCTACGCCAACTGGCTTCTCGGCTGTGCTCATGCGCGATCCACCTCCGCTACTCGCTTGACCTTCATTGAGTACCTACCTCCAAACTCAGCAGATCGTCGACCGTCTCACGGCGAAGAATCAGTCGTGACTTCCCATCCCGCACGGCGACCACCGCGGGGCGGCCGAGCAGGTTGTACCGGCTCGACATCGAATAGCAGTACGCGCCCGTGGCGGCGACGCCGATCAAGTCCCCCGGCGTGACGTCGTCGGACACCCACGTGTCGCGCACGACGATATCGCCGCTCTCGCAGTGCTTTCCGACGATGCGCGCGAGTGCCGGCGCGGCGTCGCTGAGCCGTGACACCAACCGCGCGTCGTACTCCGCGGCGTACAGCGACGTCCTGATGTTGTCGCTCATTCCGCCGTCCACGCTGACGTAGCGGCGGTGCGCGGTCTGGCTGACGGCAACGTCTTTGACGGTGCCAACCTCGTAGAGCGTGATGGTGCCGGGGCCGGCGATGGCCCGGCCCGGCTCGACGACGAGTTTCGGTGCGGGCAGTCCGACGGCGGCCGACTCGTTGCGCACGATGGCATCCAGCTTGGCGGCCAGCTCGTCCATCGGCGGCGGATCGTCCTGCGGCAGATAGGAGATGCCGAGGCCACCGCCGAGGTCGACGATGGAGATCTGCGCGGTCTTCTCGACGCCGAACTCGGCGACGACGTCGCGCAGCAGCCCGATCACCCGGTGGGCGGCCAGCTCGAACCCGGCGACGTCGAAGATCTGCGACCCGATGTGGCTGTGCAGGCCGACCAGCCGGAGGTGGTCGGTGGCGAACACGCGTCGCACGGCGTCCATCGCGGCGCCACTGGCCAAGGACAGCCCGAACTTCTGGTCCTCGTGGGCGGTCGAGATGAACTCGTGGGTGTGGGCCTCGACGCCAACGGTGACGCGGACCAGAACGTCCTGCACGATGCCGTTCTCACCGGCGATGGCGTCCAGCCGGTCGATCTCGGTCATCGAGTCCAGCACCACGTGTTCGACGCCGGCCTTCACCGCCGCGGTGAGTTCGGCGACCGACTTGTTGTTGCCGTGCAACGCAATCCGGTCCGCCGGGAATCCCGCGTGCAACGCCACGGCGAGCTCGCCGCCCGTGGCGACGTCCAGCGACAGGCCTTCCTGGTCGACCCAACGCGCGATCTCCGAGCAGAGGAACGCCTTGGCGGCGTAGCGCACGTGCTCGCCACCCCCGAACGCCGCGGCGATGTCGCGGCAGCGGGACCGGAAGTCGTCCTCGTCGATCACGAACAGCGGCGTGCCGTACTCCTCGGCAAGCGCGGTCACCGGTACGCCAGCGATGGACACGGTGCCGTCGGCGCCGCGAACGGTGTTGCGCGGCCACACGTTCGGGGCCAGCGCCAGCATCTCGGTGACCGACTGGGGGCGGGCCGGTGCACCGGCGTGGTGGATCTCCTCCGCGTGCCGTGGACCGGCGGGGTGCGCGTTCACATCCGCTCCGGGGCGGTGACGCCGAGAATCTGCAGACCGTTCGCGATGACCTGGCGGGTGGCCGAGCACAGCGCGAGGCGCGCGGCGTGCAGGTCACCCGGCGCCTCGTCGCCTTGCGGAAGCACCCGGCAGGAGTCGTAGAACCGGTGGTAGTCGCCGGCCAGGTCTTCGAGGTAGCGGCAGACGCGGTGCGGTTCGCGAAGGGAGGCAGCGGATTTGAGGATCCGCGGGAACTCCCCGAGCGTGCGCATGAGGGTGCCCTCCCGGTCGTGGGTGAGCAGCTCCAGATGCGAGGTTTCGGCGGCGATGCCGAGTTCGGCGGCGCTGCGCGCCAACGCCGACAGCCGGGCATGCGCGTATTGCACGTAGTAGACCGGGTTCTCGGCCGATGCGCTGGACCACAGTTGCAGGTCGATGTCGATCGGCGAGTCGACCGAGCTGCGGATCAGGACGTATCGCGCGGCGTCGACGCCGATGGCGTCCACCAGGTCGTCGAGCGTGATGACGGTGCCCGCGCGCTTGCTCATCCTCACCGGCTGGCCGTCGCGCACCAGGTTCACCATCTGACCGATGAGCACCTCGACGGTGGCCGGGTCGTCGCCGAGCGCGGCGGCCGCCGCCTTGAGCCGGGCGATGTAGCCGTGGTGGTCGGCGCCCAGCATGTAGATGCACAGGTCGAACCCACGCTGCCGCTTGTCCAGGAAGTACGCGAGGTCACCGGCGACGTAGGCGGCGTTGCCGTCGCTCTTGATGACGACGCGGTCCTTGTCATCGCCGAACTCGGTGGTGCGCAACCACGTTGCGCCGTCCTTTTCGTAGATGTTGCCGGTCTCGCGCAGCTTGGCGATGGCCTGTTCGACCCGGCCGCTGGTGTGCATCGAGTCTTCGTGGGTGTAGACGTCGAAGTCGGTGCCGAAGTCGTGCAACGACTTCTTGATGTGGGTGAACATCAGGTCGACGCCGATGGCGCGGAACGTCTCCTGCCGCTCGTCGTCGGGCTGGCTCAGTACGTCGGGCACCTTGGCCACGACCTGGGCGGCGATGTCGGCGATGTAGTCGCCGGCGTAGCCGTCCTCCGGGGCGGGCTCGCCCTTGGCCGCGGCGACCAGGGAGCGGGCGAACCGGTCGATCTGCGCGCCGTGGTCGTTGAAGTAGTACTCCCGGACCACGCCGGCGCCCTGGGTGGACAGCAGCCGGCCGAGCGCGTCACCGACGGCGGCCCAGCGGGTGCCGCCGATGTGGATGGGCCCGGTCGGGTTGGCCGAGACGAACTCGAGGTTGATGTTCTTGCCGGCCAGGTCGGCGGAGTTGCCGTACTCGGCCCCGGCCGAGAGCACGTTCTCGACGACGACGGCCTGGGCCGACGCCTCGATGCGCAGGTTGACGAACCCGGGCCCGGCCACCTCGGCGGCGGAGATGCCAGTGGTGGCGACGAGGGCGTCTGCGAGCCATCCGGCCAGCTCGCGGGGGTTGGTACCGACCTTCTTGCCGACCTGAAGGGCCAGGTTGGTGGCGTAATCGCCGTGCTCGGGGTTGCGGGGGCGCTCGATGACCACGGTCTCGGGCAGCGCCGCGGTGTCGAGGCCGTGTTCGGCCAGGACCGCGGCGGCGGTGGTCTTGAGCAGCTCTGCCAGGTCGGCGGGGGTCACGAGGGACCATCCTATGGTCTGGGGTGGTCACCCCCCGAATCCATTACCGGGGGACCCGGGAACCCCGCCATCTGGGGGTGGCGACTCGGGGGTGTGATTGGCCCGGCCGTGATGCGTTAGGCTGTCCAGGCCCATTGGCGCACTGGTTTCACCCTTGCGCCCCCGTAGCTCAGGGGATAGAGCGTCTGCCTCCGGAGCAGAAGGCCGCAGGTTCGAATCCTGCCGGGGGCAC
>Ga0105239_10001907_pt1 | contig 27164 bp, 27 predicted proteins | sample KBSC44metaG_FD_92761 | JGI IMG/M metagenome (GOLD analysis project Ga0105239, IMG submission 92761) | Corn rhizosphere microbial communities from Kellogg Biological Station, Michigan, USA - KBS C4-4 metaG | ecosystem: Host-associated > Plants > Roots > Rhizosphere > Soil | place: Michigan, USA...
CGATGTCGGCTTCGGATCAGCAGCTCGTGGCGGGCGCCCGCGAGCGCTGGCAGAACACCGTCGGCGGGCTGCAGGACGCCATGCGCGTGCAGGCGGGCGTCGTCGGCAATATCGACACGAACCGGTCCGAGATGTCCTCTCTGATCGGACGCAGCCAGGGAGCGACAGGCGCACTGCAGGCGACGCAGGCCGGCAACCAGCTCCTCGCGCTTCAGGCGCAGCAGCTCGCCGATCTCACGGCCGTCGTCGCCGCCAACGGTCGCGCCCAGGCGCTCTCGGAGGCGGAGCGCGCCGCAGCCGCCGAACAGGGCCGCGAGCAGCGCCGCCGCTTCCTCGCGCCGGGCTCCGGCTATCAGCCGGGCAATGCCCGCATGTTCCCCAACAGTGGCAACTGAGGGCGCGGCCATGGACGGAAAGATGCTCGCCCGACTTGGCGCCGTGGTGTTCGTCGCCGTAGCCATCACCGCCACGGCAATCGAGATGAGCCGGAATGAGCAGCCAGCGGAGACCTGGGCTTCGTCGCGCTCGAACACCACGCCGTCGGATCCGTTGCGTACCGAGTTGTTCCGCTGTCAGGCCCTCGGCGAAGCGGGGCCGCGTGATCCTGCATGCCTGCGAGCCTGGGCGGAAAATCGCAACCGCTTCCTCGCGCCGGGCGCTCGACCGGCAGAGCGGTTGCCGGACGCGGTGCCAGCTCCACACCCGCCCGCGGACGCGGCTGTCCCCGCCCAGCCGACGCCAGTGTCGTCGCCGGCCGAGACGCGGTAGCATCATGGGCAACACCGGCGTCATCGATCACTTCCTCGAAGTCTTCACGCGCTACATCGATTCCGGCTTCGGCCTGCTGAGCGGTGAAGTTGCCTTTATCGCCACGACGCTCATCGTCATCGATGTGACGCTGGCCGCGCTGTTCTGGTCGTGGGGCGGCGACGACGACCTCTTCGCGAGGCTCGTGAAGAAGACGCTGTTCGTCGGCGTATTCGCCTACATCATCGGCAACTGGAACAATCTCGCACGTATCGTCTTCGAGAGCTTCGCCGGCTTGGGCCTCAAGGCCAGTGGCACGGGTTTCACGACCGCCGATCTGTTACGGCCCGGCAAGGTGGCACAAACCGGCCTCGATGCCGGGCGACCGCTTCTGGAATCGATCTCCGGCCTGATGGGCTACTGGTCGTTCTTCGAGAACTTCATCCAGATCGCCTGCATGTTCCTCGCCTGGGCACTGGTGTTGCTGGCCTTCTTCATCCTCGCCATCCAGCTCTTCGTCACGCTGATCGAATTCAAGCTCACCACGCTCGCCGGCTTCGTGCTCATTCCGTTCGGGCTGTTCGGCAAGTCCGCGTTCATGGCCGAACGGGTGCTCGGCAATGTCATCTCTTCGGGCATTAAGGTGCTGGTGCTGGCCGTCATCATCGGCATCGGCTCGACTTTGTTCTCCGAATTCACCGCCGGCTTCGGCGGCGCAACACCCTCGATAGACGAGGCTATGGCGATCGTCCTAGCCGCGCTGTCGCTTCTTGGCCTCGGCATCTTCGGCCCCGGTATTGCGAGCGGCATCGTCTCCGGCGGACCGCAGCTCAGCGCCGGCGCGGCGGTGGGTACAGGTCTCGCCGCCGGTGGCATGATCGCCGCCGGGGCTGGCGCGGTCGGCGCCGTTGCCTCCGGTGGCGCGGCACTCGCCGGAGGCGCAGCCGCCGCGGCCCGGGGCGGCGCCGCGATGGCGGGTGGTGCATCCACGGCCTACAGCCTCGGCGCAGCCGGCCAGTCAGGCGCCAGTGGAGTCGCATCGGGACTCGGCGCCGTCGCCCAAGCGGGGGGCAACGCGGCTGCCTCACCGCTGCGCCGCGCCGCCTCGCGCGCCGCCGAAAGCATGCGTTCGAGCTTCAATGCCGGCGGCAGAGCCGCGTTCGAAGCCACTGGCGGCTCCTCGACAATGGGATCGGTCGGTGGCGACCCAGCCAGCGACGGCAGCGGTTCAGCCTCACCGGCAACCGCCAGCGGACCGCCCGCATGGGCGCAACGCATGCGCCGCTCCCAACGCATGACCCACGCCGTCCAGGCGACCGCCCACGCCGTGCGCTCCGGTGATGCCCATGGCGGCGGCTCTTCCGTCAATCTCTCCGAAGGCGACCGCTGATGTTCAGACGACCCTCCACCCACTACGGCAAAGCCCCCGAACCCGAGACGCCCTATCAGCGCGCCGCACAGGTTTGGGACGAGCGGATCGGCTCCTCGCGCATCCAGGCGAAGAACTGGCGGCTGATAGCCTTCGGCTCGCTGATCCTCTCCGCCGGCTTCGCAGCCGCGCTGGTGTGGCAATCGGCGCGCGGCACGATCGTGCCCTGGGTGGTTCAGGTCGACCGGCTCGGCCAGGCGCAGGCCGTCGCGCCTGCCGTCGCCGACTATCGTCCGACCGACCCCCAGATCGCCTTCCACCTGGCGCGCTTCATCGAGCAGGTCCGCTCGATCCCGGCCGACGCCATTATCGTGCGCCAGAACTGGCTGCGCGCCTACGACTTCACGACCGACCGCGGCGCAGCTGCGCTCAACGACTACGCGCGGGCCAACGACCCGTTCACCAAGGTCGGCCGACAGCAAATCGCCGTCGAAGTCTCGAGCGTCATCCGCGCTTCTCCGGACAGCTTCCGTGTCGCGTGGATCGAGCGCCGTTACGAGAACGGCCAGCTGGCCACCACCGAGCGCTGGACCGCGATCCTGACGATCGTCGTGCAGGTCCCGCGCAACGCCGATCGGCTCAGGGCGAACCCGCTCGGCATCTATGTCAACGCCATCAACTGGTCACGGGAGCTTGGGTAATGAAGCCGTCTTTCCGTAAAGCCGGAAACCCGGCTTCATACATTTCCACAGTCCGCACGTCGCGCCGAGGCGGATTGCCGCTTCTGCTGCTGACGACATCCGCACTCGCCGGTTGCGCCACCAGCACGCCGCCGCCCGAAATCTCCTATGACGCCGCCGCGCCCGCTGTGCAGACCGTCGATCCGCCAGCGCCGGTCACCGTGGTCGAAATCCCGCGACCGCTCCCGCTGCCTGGGCAGATGCAACGCGTCGAACCGTCTCGAACCACACCGGAGCCGACCGATCCGACCGCCCGGGTCAACCAGGCCAACGCCGCTGCGCGCATGCAGCCGGTGCGCAACGGCTTCATCAACTCGATGCAGGTCTACCCCTTCACGCAAGGCGCGCTCTATCAAGTCTACACGGCCGTGGGGCAGATCACGGACATCGCGTTGCAACCGGGCGAGCAATTGGTCGGATCCGGCCCCGTCGCCGCCGGTGACACAGTCCGCTGGATCATCGGCGACACGCAGAGCGGCGCCGGGCCGGCGCTACAGGTCCATATCCTGGTGAAGCCGACCCGGCCGGACCTGATGACCAACCTCGTCATCAACACCGATCTGCGCACCTATCACATGGAACTGCGCTCGACCGAGCGGACCTATATGGCCTCCGTCTCGTGGCAGTATCCGCAGGACCAGCTGATCGCGCTGCGCCGCCAGAACCAACAGGCTGAAGCTGCGCAGCCGATCGCATCCGGCGTCGATCTCGCCAACGTCAACTTCCGCTACGCGATCGATGGCGACCGCGCGCCGTGGCGGCCATTGCGCGCCTTCGACGACGGCCGGCAGGTCTTTATTGAATTCCCGCGCGGCATCGGCCAGGGCGAGATGCCCCCGCTGTTCGTGGTCGGTCCCGAGGGCACCACCTCGGAACTCGTGAACTACAGGGTTCGCGGCCACCACATGATCGTCGATCGGCTCTTCGCCGCCGCCGAGTTGCGGTACGGCCCCGGCGACCACCAGAAGCGCGTCCGCATCGTGCGTACCGATGGGAGGCCGGCGTCGTGAGCGAGACGGATCCCCGGAAAGAGGAATGGCCGGACGAGGAGGCTCGGCCGTTGACGGTCGAGCCCGTCGGTCCCGCGCCGATGCGGCTGCGCGCCGACCCGCCGCGCGTCACCCGACTGTCGCGAAAGGTGCTGGCCGGTCTCGGCCTGGTCGCGAGCGTCGGAATCGGGGGTGCGCTCATCTATGCGCTGCAGACCCGCGATGGCCGTCGGCCGAACGAGGAGCTCTACTCGACGGAAAACCGCTCGACAGCCGACGGCATCGCCGGTTTGCCACGCGACTATAGCGGCGTGCCTCAGCTAGGGCCCCCTCTTCCCGGCGACCTAGGCCGCCCCATCCTTGGCGCACAGAATCGCGGCCAACCCGTACCAGCGCCCGGCGTCGCCACGCCCAACTCCGGCCTCGGTCCGGAAGAGCAACGGCGCATCCAGGAGCTTGAATCGGCACGCACCGCGCGCTTGTTCGCCTCCACCGATACCCGGACGGCGGCAGCAACCCCATCCCAGACAACGCCCGGCGCACAATCGACGCCCGACCTCACTAGCCTAGGGCTGGCTCCGCCGCCGGCGACGCCGACCGCGCAGGACCGGCAGAACGCCTTTCTCAATGCCGCCGCTGATCGGCGAACGGTCGCCGTTGATCGGATCGCCGCGCCGGCCTCGCCGAACGTGCTGCAGGCAGGCGCCGTGATCTCCGCCGCGTTAATCACCGGCATCCGTTCGGATCTCCCCGGCCAGATCACCGCCCAGGTGACAGAAAATATCTACGACAGTCCGACGGGTCGCATCCTCCTTGTGCCGCAAGGCACGCGCGTCATCGGCCAGTACGACAATAACGTCCAGTTCGGGCAGAGCCGCGTCCTCTTGGTGTGGAATCGGCTGATCTTCCCGAACGGACGGTCGATCGTTCTAGAACGCCAGCCGGGCGCTGACGCCGAGGGGTATGCCGGCCTGCAGGATGGTGTCGATTATCACTGGTGGGATCTTGCCAAGGCGGCCGGGCTCTCGACGCTGCTCAGCGTTGGCGCCGAACTCGCCGTGGACAATGACGATCGACTAATCCAGGCGATCCGCAACGGCGGTCAGGACACGATCAATGATGCGGGCCAACAGATCGTCCGGCGCCAGCTCAATATCGCTCCAACGCTGACGATCCGGCCCGGCTTCCCGGTGCGCGTCATCGTCACGCGCGATCTCGTCCTTGAGCCTTACGGAGGCTGAAATGACCAAGCTGAAACTTGGTCCGATTGCAGATGAAAAGCCGGTCAAGCTGACTGTTGAACTGTCGGCGACTGTGTATCGTGAATTGGCGTCCTACGCCGAGATACACGGCCGGCAAACCGGCACTCCTATTCAGGACCCCGGCAAACTCATCCCGCCAATGATCGAGCGCTTCATCGCCACCGATCGGGGATTCGCCAAATTGAAGCGCGACCTTGCTTCATGATCGTCGCGCGCGTCGTTGCCGGTTGTCGGTCGGTGCTAAGAAGACCGCCTGTTGGCGCTCTGACGCTGAGCCAGGATTGCGAGTTCGAGCAAACGCTTAAGTGCCGGATTCCGGTTGCCGTCAGACCAGACTGCGCTGGAGCTCACCACCTGCGCCGTGTCGCCAATCGGTCGAAATTCCGCGCCGGGGTAACTAACGCCAAGTGTGGAGTGCGTCGTGAGTGAGATGCCCAATCCCTTCGCGACCATGTTCAGTAGATTCTCTCGGCCAACTCGCTGAACGGAAATGCGCGGCCTGAAACCTGGTGCGGAAAGCTCGCGCACAATGTGATCCTCGATTTCCGGCCCTGGTCCTTCGGCCGTCACCAGAAACTTTTCCTGCTGGACATCCTCCCACGCGATCGCGTCTCGCATCGCTAGCCGATGGCTTTCGGACATTGCCACAAAGATTCTCTCTTCCCAGAGGCTCTTCGATTGGCAGCCTGGCAAGCGAGGCTGCCCCGGAATGAACGCCACATCCAGTCGCCCACTCAAAATGCCTGCCGCACTCTCGCGCGACGTTATCTCTTCCAGCTTTAGATCGACGTGGGGATATCGCGCGTGGAACCTCGCGACGAGGTTGCCGAGGAATCCACTGGCCAACGAGGCCATCAACCCAATGCGCAGCTCACCAGCGTCACCCCGTCGCGCTAGCGTTACCTCATTCACTGCCTCGCGAAGATGCCCGGCTCCGACGGCCGCTTCACGCATAAAACGCTCTCCGGCCAAAGTAGGACGCGAGCCCCCGCTGCCGCGCTCGAAAAGCGGGACACCGAGGCTTCTCTCAAGAATTTGTATCCGTCGAGTGAGTGTGGATTGCGCTATGTCAAGCGAGGCTGCGGCTCTTCTAAAGCTCCCGTGTTCAGCAACAAGAAGCGCATATCGCAGATACCGGAGATCAAAGGCTAGGTCCGGCACGGCCCGATTTCTCGCACCTCGCGCCGTGATAATGGCAAGACGTTCCCGCGATCTCTTATAGTCGTTGTGACCGCCCCACGATGGCTATACTTCGACAAGACCCTCGTCCCTTCACTTCTTAAGTTTTCCCGGCCACATCTCTAATTATATGGAGACGACAGCTGTCGGATTGGCGCGACAACCTGGTCAGCTGCGATCAGAGCTCATCTGCTAGGTGACCTGCGCTATCTCGTACCAAGCGGCCGGTGGCTCCGGCATGCGCATAAGCTGTCGAATGTGATCCACATTCTGCCGAGACGTCAGGAGCTCTAGAAGGGCGAACGCGACCTCGATCGAGGTTCCTGGGCCTGTGGATGTTATGAGGCCATCTTCGATAACCAGCGGGCGATCAACGAACGTCGCACCATAGCCCTCAAGCTGGGCTTTCCGCTTGCCGCCGATCTGATGATAGGTGGTCGCGCGGCGGCCGCGCAGCACGCCTGCCGCGCCGAGCGACAGCGACGCCACGCACACAGAGGCAACCGGTTTTCCGGCTTCCTGGAATCTCGCAATCACCGCGGTGAACTCCTCGGTAAGTGCATCCTGGTAGAAACCCGCCCCTTCAAAGCCGCCTGGGACCGCCACGGCATCGAAGCTGTCCAGGTCCAGATCGCCGATGACGGCGTTTGGGACGACCGAAAACCCGAATGTTGCCTTCAGCAACGGGCGCAAGCCTGCCGACACCAGTTCGATCGGCTCCTCGCCGTCGATGTTCGCCCAACCGAGCACATCGGTGAACCCTGCGGCTTCAAGCGGCTCGAAGCCATCAGCCAGCAGAAGCAGGACGCGCTTGCTCATGTACTCAACCCCTCCCTCGCGCGAACGCTTGCACACGCTCCGGCCGCGACCCGCCAGCAGGTTGCCGACGGGTCTCCATCGAATCAGGCTGCCGCTTTCGCATCCGCGAGGGTGGGGTAGTCGAGGTAGCCCTCCTCACCTTGCGTGTAGAAGTGCTCTGGTCGCGCCGCATTTAGCGGCGCGCCATCGCGTAGTCGCTCGACGAGGTCGGGATTCGCAATGAAGGGACGCCCAAAGCTGATGGCGTCGGCGAGCCCGCTAGCGAGGTCGGCTTGGGCTGTCCCCAGATTGTAGTTGTTGTTGAGAACCAGCGGGCCCTTGAAATGTGGCCGGATCATCGGCGACTGGCGTGGCACGTCGGTCTCGCCAAAAGCACCGCCGGCACCCGTCTCGCGCAGTTCGAGATAGGCGATACCAATCTCGTCGAGCATCTTCGCCGCTGCGACGAACAGCGGTGTCGGATTGCTGTCGTCTACGCCCCAGGTTTCACCGTTGGGAGACAAGCGTACCGACGTAATGTCCGCGCCGACGGCACGGGTGACGGCGCGCGTCACCTCTTCCAGCAAGCGGATGCGGTTGTCGATGCTTCCGCCATAGTCGTCCGTCCGCAGGTTACAGTTGTCACGCAAAAATTGGTCGAGAAGCATGCCATTGGCAGCATGGAGTTGTACTCCGTCGAAGCCGGCTTGGACCGCGTTTCGTGCTGCGGCGGCGAAGTCGGCCACGAGGCCCGGGATCTCCGAAATATCGAGTGGGCGCGAGCATTCGGACGGCTTGGGTCCGTCGAATGTCCAGGCATCTACGGGGGCAACGGTCGCGCTGGCTGACACCGGCTGCTGGCCGATCACGTCCGAGTGACCTGCGCGACCGTTGTGCGCCAATTGCGCAATGATCCGTCCACCGCGGGCGTGCACCGCTTGCGTTACGGACCTCCAGGCTTCGATTTGGTCACCCCGCCACAGCCCCGGCGTGTAGGTGAAGCCAGCGCCCTGCGGAGAAATGGCGATCGCCTCGCTGGTAATCAGACCGGCCGACGCACGCATCGCGTAATAGTTGACCATCATGGCGGTCGGCACGTTATCGCGGGTGGAACGGCTGCGCGTAAGCGGCGCCATGATAACGCGGTTGGGGATTGTGATTGCGCCAAGCGCAAGCGGTTCGAATAGCGTCGACATACAGGGTTCCTCCGTCACAGTCACACGTGCGGCTTGATGAGGCTCCCAAGTAGGCAACGCTGAAGGATCGATAAACGGGCCGCTTTTCCGAACATTGCGGACAGAAATGATTTTATATGGCGCTGTCCGCGCCTGACACCATGTCCGCGCCTGACACCGGGGTCAGCTCGGGGGCGGATTCGTATCGCGACTGGGCGAGTTCGAAGGCTAGTCGCGATCCTCATCCAGCGCGCTGCGCATCGACTCCGTCATGAACTTCACAAACGCAGCCACCTTTGGCACTGGAAACTTGCTGCGAGGCCATAGCAGGCGCATCGCCCTTGTCCTTCTTTCGGCATTCGGCAGGACTTCGCGGAGCCTGCCTGACCTGAGAGCGTCGGCGACCGCGAAATACGGCAGCGACGCAATCCCATGGCCTGCCTCCGCGAACTCGATGAGCGTCACGAAGGATGTCGAGGCGAGCGTCACCGGCAGCGCCATGCTCTCCGGAATTGCGGGTCCCCAATCGCCGAGCTTGCCGGTCTCATAAAAGCGGTGATGAAGCAGACGGTGGCCCAAGAGATCGGCTGGCGTCTTTGGCACGCCGGCCCGATCGAGGTAGCTCGGCGCCGCAACCATCCGCGAGGTGAAGTCTCCCAACTTCACATGCATGAGCCGGCTGTCGCTTACCTCGCCCGAACGAATGACCGCGTCGAAGCCGTCTTCGATGACATCGACAAGTCGGTCGTTAAAGTCGAGATCGAGCTCGACCTCCGGATACAACTCCATGAACGCGCTGAATTTCGGCGTTAGAAGGTCGCTGGTGAAGGGGACGCCTACGCGAAGCCGACCGCGGGGAAGCGCCGTGGTGTGCGCCAGCTCCGCCTCAGCGGCCTCCAGCTCGGAAAGCACATGCCTGCACCGGTCTAGGAACATCTCGCCTTCGGGGGTGAGCCTGATCGCCCGTGTCGAACGATGGAACAGCCGGACGCCCAGCTGATCCTCCAGCCTGGCGATGGTTTTCCCGATTGCCGACGAGGATAGCCCGAACTGCTGACCAGCCAGCTTGAAGCTGCGCAACTCCGCCGCCTGCACGAAGGCGGACATGGCGCTTACGCTCTCAACCCGAATCCTCATAATAAACTAATGGTCCGCAATGTTCGGAAAAGCGGCCTGTTTATCGCTCACCAGAGCATAATTATCAAGGGGGAACGTCGAACGGACCGCGGTTCGGCGGATGGCCAGCCCGCGAATTCGCCTGGGCGCTGGCCGCGACTGGAGCCCCTTTCGATGCCTGTTTCAGACCTGTTTGAGCCCCTGACGCTTCTGCACGGACCGCCGATGCGCAACCGCTTCATGCTGGCGCCGTTGACGAACCAACAGAGCATGGCCGACGGCGCTGCCTCTCAGTTCGACAAGGAGTGGATTCGCCAGCTCGCACACGGCGGATACGCCCTGATCACGACCGGCGCCTCCTATGTGGAGGCTGACGGCATCGCGTTCGCAAGACAGGTAGGCATCTACGATGACGCGCAACTTTCCGGTTTGACGGAACTGGCCAGTTCGATCCGCCGCGGTGGCGGACTGTCAGCCGTCCAGCTCCATCACGCGGGGCACCGCGCCAACCCCGCGCTGGGAGGTGTTCCATCCCCGGCGTCGGGTCGGACGCTTCCCGGGATAAGAGCGCTCACCACTGAGCAGGTGGAGCGGATACGAGACAGCTTTATCGCAGCCGCACGTCGCGCCGAGCGGGCCGGCTTCGATGGCGTCGCACCGCATGGCGCGTTCGGATGGATCCTGTCCGAGTTCATGTCGCCTCTGCTGAACGACCGGACTGACAAGTACGGAGGCAGCGTCGAGAACCGCGCTCGTCTCACCATCGAAGTGCTGGAAGGGATTCGGCGGGAATGCCGCGCCGATTTCCAGATTGGCTGGCGCTTGTCAGTCGAGCGCTACGGGCTCCTCCTCGACGAGCTGCGCGAAATTACCGGCGAGATCCTTCGCCGGGAGTTGATCGACTACCTGGACCTGGCGCTCTGGGATTCCACCCAGATCGTCCAAGATGGCACGTTCCGAGGCAAGTCGATGCTCAGCGTCTTCACCGAGCTTCCGCGCGGAGGCGTGCGCGTCGGAGCAGCCGGCAAGATCTACAGCGCCCAGCGCTGCGCGGAACTGCTGGAAGAAGGCTGCGACTTCGTGATGATTGGCCGCGCCGGCATTCTTGAACGTGATTTCCCGATGCGCGTGAAGGCAAATCCGAAACATACGAGCCCAAAGTTTCCGGTATCGGCCGACTTCCTGCGTGCGGGCGGTCTCAGCGAACGGTTCGTGACCCATCTGCGGGGATGGCCGTATTTCCTCGATCCAGCCACTTCGTGATAGCAGCGATATCGATGCAGTGATCCGGTGGCTTTGCGATGCCAATCAACTAGTTGGACGGTATCTGCTGCCCGTGCTAAGCTGTCCGCCACAATTACCCAGGATTCCGATATGACGGACACACGAGCCACGCTCCTGTCCAACGCCGAGAGTTTGATCAGGACAAGAGGGTATGCCGGCTTCAGCTACGCCGACGTATCGGCGATGGCCGGCATCACCAAGGCGAGCATTCATCATCACTTTCCGACAAAAGAGGCGCTCGCGGCTGCGGTCATCGATGCCTATGCGTTGCGCTACGGCGAGGCGCTGGAGGAGATCGAGGCACAGCATCTCAATGCGCTGGACCGTATCGCCGCATATGGCGAACTGTACCTGTGCGGTGCTCACCAGGATCTCGGCTGCGCCTGCGGCGCGATCGCCGTCGAGCGCGATGCGCTACCAGAGGGGCTCCGGCGCAGTGCTGCGCGTTTCTTCGAGCGCCATCTCGAGTGGTTGCGAGGCGTCTACGCCGCAGGAAGGAAGAATGGGGAGGTTGATGACCGCCTCGCGCCGCCTCAGGCCGCCAGGATGATCCTTTCCACCTTGGAGGGCGCGCTCACCATCGAACGACTGCTCTCCGGCGGAAAGGGCTTCGGAGAGACGTTGAACGCGCTTCGTCAGAGCCTTGAACCTCGAACACCGCGCTGACCTGATCAGGCGCGCTGGTGTGCGCATGCTCCCCACACAGGTGTGAAAGGCCGCGCGTCCCGCGCGGCCTTTCTGCCACCCACATCAGAAGCGGACGCCCACACCCGCGAGAACCTGATGGCGCTGGAAGTCCTGAGTGTAGTTTGAATACCGATATTCGACCTTGCCGTAGATGTTGCGCATGAAGTTGCGCTCGACGCCTGCGCCGACCCGGAAGCCATCAAGGTTATCGGAGGCTCGGACGTTGCCGCTCTCGGCGGTGACGCGCGCATTCGAATAACCGCCCTTAACGTAAAGCAGCGTCTCCGGGGTCACGGCATAGCCGAGACGCGCGCCGGCGTAGAGGTCGCGGCCGGCCTTTACGCGCACACCATCGATGGTCTCGCGAGTGGTCGACCCTGTGATCTCGGCATCAACACCGAACACCACCTTCCCGCGTTGGAGGTCGTAGCCTGCTGCGCCGCCGAAGACGAAGCCAGACTTGCTGTCGCCGCCGCGGTCGACGTTGTCCCATCCACCGATGGCTTCGATGTGCGGCCCCTCGAAAGTCTTTTCCTGGGCGAAAGCGGGGGCCGCGATCGCGGACGACAGGGCGAACGCCGCCAAGATTGAGATGCGCATTTTCATCACTCCTTTGCTACCAGCCTACTAGTTGGATGGCTGATGTTGCTCCTATCTAGCGGCAGCTTCCATGCGTGCAAGAGCGCGCGCTCCAGTACAGTCCGGACGGGGGCGATCAGGTACCGCAAACCGGGATAACGCTGCATTTTCAGAGCGTTTTCTTTGCGGCGTTGCCCTTGAAAATACGGGATTTTCGAGCGTCTGAAGGTCCATGAAGTCTTTTTGGGCCGATGTGATCGGACAACGGCACCATTTATTGGAGCGTCTAGACCAACTAGTTGATAGGTAACGCCCAGCAGTGAGGGCGAGCAACCCAGGAGCTTTCATGCCGACGCTTTTCGATCCGCTCGCACTTGGCGCGCTTACAATTCCCAATCGCGTGTTGATGGCGCCGATGACGCGGGGGCGCGCGACACGTGAGCACGTCCCGACCCCGATGATGGCGGAATACTATGCGCAGCGCGCATCGGCCGGGCTGATCATCAGCGAGGCGATCGGCCTTTCGCGACAGGGGTTGGGCTGGCCGTATGCGCCGGGCCTGTGGTCCGGTGAGCAGGTTGCGGGGTGGAAGCAGGTGACCCAGGCCGTCCACGACAAGGGCGGCCGGATCGTCGCGCAGCTCTGGCACATGGGCCGCATGACGCATTCCGCCCTGACCGGCGAGCAACCCGTATCATCCAGCGCCACCGCTATGGCAGGCGACGCCTATACCTACGACGGCAAGGAGCCTTACGAGGTGGCGCGTCCTTTGACCCTCGAGGAGATACCCGGCGTCATCGCCGACTATGTTCTCGCGTCGCATAACGCGATCACCGCTGGATTCGACGGGGTCCAGATACATGCAGGCAATGGCCAGCTCATCGACCAGTTTCTCCGGAACAACGCCAACTTCCGCGCCGACGAGTATGGCGGCAGCATCGAGAATCGCATTCGGTTGCTCGTAGAGGTGACGCAGGCGGTAGCGGACGCCATCGGTGCCGACCGCACATCGGTCCGATTGTCCCCCAACGGCGAAACGTACGGCGTCAACGACAGTGACCCGACGCCCTTGTTCGAGGCGGTGGCGACCACGCTGAACCCAATCGGCATCTCCTTTCTTGAGCTCAAGGAAGCGAGCCCAGCGGGCACTTTCGTGTCGACCGACGTGCCGCGCCAGTCCCCGATGATGCGACCCCACTTCAAGGGGCCTCTGATCCTCAACAGCGACTACGACCTGGCCCGTGCGCAGGCCGACCTTGATAGTGGACTCGCTGATGCGATCAGCTTTGGTCGGCCGTTCCTTGCCAACCCCGATCTCGTCCAGCGTCTTCGGAACCGTGCGCCCCTCAATCCGACGCGCGAGGAGACGCTCTATACCCAGGGCGCCGAAGGCTACGTCGATTATCCGACATTGAACGACGAGACAGCCGCCGCCTGACGGCTGGACGCCCCGGCCCTCCCCCGCCCCCCACGGCCGGGGCGTCACCCCCTCCGCAAACGAGCATGCCCGGGAGTACCCGGGTGCAAGGAGCTCCCCATGACAGACATCTTAGAAAACCAGCCAGCAGGCTATGAACCTCCCAAGGTTTGGAGCCAGAAGAAGACCTATGGCGGTGCCTTCGGTAGCAGCAACCGGCCTGTATCCGGCGCGACGTTCGAGAAGGAACTGCCGATCGGCAAGCACCCGCTGCAACTCTACTCGCAGGGGACGCCGAACGGACAGAAGGTCACGATCCTGCTCGAAGAGCTGCTGGCCGCCGGCCACGCCGGCGCCGAGTATGACGCTTGGCTAATCGACATTTTCAAGGGCGACCAGTTCGGCAGCGGCTTCACCGAGATCAATCCAAATTCCAAGATTCCGGCGCTGGTGGACCATTCCGCCGATCCCGCGCTCCCTGTCTTCGAGAGCGGCTCGATCATGGTCTACCTCGCCGAGAAGTTCGGCGCCTTCCTTCCCACCGAGCTTCGCGCGCGGACTCGGACATTCAACTGGCTGATGTGGCAAATGGGGACGGCCCCGTTCGTTGGCGGCGGACTCGGCCACTTCTATGCCTATGCGCCGCTCAAGATCGAATATGCGATCGACCGCTACGCCATGGAGGTGAAGCGCCAACTGCACGTCCTCGACACGCATCTGGCCAAGAACGAGTTCCTTGCCGGCGATGAATATACGATCGCGGACATGGCGGTGTGGCCATGGCAGCCCGGCAGCCTCTACGGCGTCTACAACACGCACGAGTTTGTCGGCGTCCAGGAATATACGCACCTCCTGCGCTGGTATCGCTCGATCGGCGAGCGCCCTGCCGTCAAGCGCGGGCGGATCGTCAATCGCACTTCGGACAAGCCCGGTGAGTTCGCCCGCGAACGTCACGACGCCGCCGATATCGACGCGGTTTTGAGCGCCAGCGCCTAGCCGAGGCCGAGCGCCTGACGCCCCATCCTCACCCGACGCTCCTGCCGCGCCAGCGGATCGCAGGGATGCGACCTAAACCACGGAGACTATCATGAAGCTTTACTATGCCGTTGGATCCTGCGGGCTCTCCCCGCAGATCGTATTGCGAGAAGCCGGACAGGCATTCGAACTCGTCAAGGTCGACTTCGCGACGAAGACGACCGTCGAGGGCGACTATCTGAAGGTGACGCCGAAGGGTTTCGTGCCGGCGCTGAAGCTGGATGACGGCGAGGTCATTACCGAAGGCGCGGTCCTTCTGCAGTGGATCGCCGACCACAACCCGGAGCGTAGCCTGTTGCCGGCCTTTGGCACCTCCGAGCGCTACAGAGCGCTTGAATGGCTCAATGTCGTCGCGACCGATCTTCACAAGGGCATGGCGATGATGTTCTCGCCCTTCCTCGACGACGCGACCAAGAAGCGCTTCGCAGACGGGTTCCTGGCGGGACGCTTCGCGGTCATCGAGGCCCATCTGTCTCGCCACGACTACCTGCTCGGAAGCGAATTCTCGGCGCCGGACGCATATCTCTACAACGTGCTGTGCTGGCCGGTCCGCGTCGGCATCGACATGTCCGGTCACACGGCGATCGAACGGTTCATGCAGCGCATGGACCAGCGACCGAGCGTTCAGGCCGCCCGTGAGGCCGAAGGGCTTCCGCCGCGCTGACATCGATGGCGCGCGCCGCATCACCAAGCCCTGAAAGCCTGGCTGTGATCGCGGACGCGCCAATCCGAAACTCAACCATCACCAATCGCCATGTCGGCGAAACCAAGGAGCTTGAAATGGACTGGAATGAAAATCGCGCCCATCTGCTGGGGAACGTCGGCAAGCTCGGCGCGCTGACCCCCGACACCGTTAAGGGCTACATGACCGCCTCGGGCGCCGGCAACAAGACCGGACATCTCGACGAGAAGACGCGCCAGCTGATCTCGCTCGCCGTGGCCGTTACCACCCGTTGCGACGGCTGTATCTCGATCCACAGCAACGAGGCTTCCAAGGCCGGTGCGAGCCGCGAGGAGCTTGCCGAGGCGCTTGGCGTCGCGATCGCCATGAACGCTGGCGCGGCCCTCGTCTACTCGACGCGCGCCCTCGAAGCGTTCGACGCCGCACCAGGCGCGTAAGCCCAGGCATCTGCCCAGGCCGGATGTCCCGGCACGACGAGACGGCGTCGGGGGCGGTCAAAACCGCCTCCGATAGCCGCCCCCCTAAAGGAAGGCTCCATAATGACTGACTCCGGCACCATTCGCGCCGCAGCGGTCCAGATCGCTCCAGATCTGGAAGCGCTGGCTGGAACCGTAGACCGCGTGCTCGCCGCGATTGCTGACGCAGCCGCTAAGGGCGCGGAGATGGTCGTTTTCCCCGAAACCTTCCTGCCCTGGTATCCCTATTTCTCGATCTGCCACGGCCCGGCCCTGATCGGCGAGGAACACATCCGCCTCTATAAGAACGCGGTCGTCGCCCCCGGTCCCGTTACCGAGGCGCTCTCCGCCGCCGCGCGCCGCCATCACATGGTGATCTCGATCGGCATCAACGAGCGCGACCACGGCACGCTATACAACAGCCTGCTGATCTTCGACGCCGATGGCACAATGAAGCTCAAGCACCGCAAGCTGTCGCCGGCCTATCACGAGCGCATGATCTGGGGCGTGGGCGATGGATCCACTCTCAAGGTCGTCGACACCGCGGTCGGCCGGGTCGGCGGCCTGATCTGCTGGGAGCACTACAACCCGCTTGCCCGCTACGCGCTCATGGCGCAGCACGAGGAGATCCACGTCTCCATGTATCCCGGCGCGCTTTTCGGTCAGGCGTTCGCCGATCAGACCGAGATCCAAATCCGTAACCACGCGCTTGAGAGTGCCTGCTTCGTCGTCAATGCCACGGGGTGGCTCAGCGACGAGCAGATCGCGAAAATCGCCGGTGAGACCGGTGCCGACGGTGCGATCCGGGGCGGCAGCATCACCGCCATCATCGATCCCGAGGGCAGGCATGTCGTGCCGCCGCTCACCTTCGGCGAGGGCATCCTCATCGCAGACCTCGATCTCGAGATGAACCTTCAACGCAAGCGCCTGATGGACTCGGTCGGACATTTCTCCCGGCCCGAGCTCCTGCGGCTCCTGATAACAAATTCGCCCACCTCAGCGGCTGTGTCGGCACACGATCTCATAGCCGCACACGCCGGCAAGCCGGTCCAGCTGGAGGCAGAGGGGGATGCAGACAACGTAGTGCGCATTCAGGTGGAAGCCTGAATCTTTGATGATGGGAACGCCATGTCTGACCTGCGGACATGGCGTTCCCACTTCGCAATGATCGCCCAGGCCACGCGGCCTTCGCCGGTTCAACCTTCAGGATGTCGAGGGATGACAAAGCAGTTCGATTTCGACCTCTTCACCATCGGCGCCGGATCTGGCGGCGTCGCGGCATCGCGCCGCGCCGCCGTCTATGGGGCGCGGGTCGGAATCTGTGAGGATGACCGTGTCGGCGGCACCTGCGTGATCCGCGGCTGCGTCCCCAAGAAACTGCTCGTCTACGGTGCGCACGTCGCTGAGGAGATGGCGGACGCGGCGGGCTTCGGTTGGACGATTCCCACGCCCAGTTTCTCCTGGTCCAATCTGATAGCCGCGAAGGATCGCGAAATTGACCGGCTGAATGGCATTTATCTTGGCCTGCTCGCAGGGGCTGGGGCCGAACTGATCGAGGGGCGAGGCCGGATCGTAGCCCCGCACACCGTCGAGATCGGCGATCGCACCGTTACCGCGCAACGCATCCTCGTCGCGACCGGCAGCCACGCAGTCCTGCCGCCGACCCCCGGCATCGAGTACGCGATCACGTCAAACGAGGCGCTCACCCTTGCGGAATTGCCGAAACGGATCGTCATCGTCGGGGGCGGGTATATAGCCGTAGAGTTCGCCGGCATCTTCAACGCGCTCGGCAGCGATGTGACGCTCGTCGTGCGCGGTGATGCGGTGCTCAAGGGGTTCGATGCGGATGTCCGCTCGCACCTCACCGACGAGCTTGTCCGCTCCGGCGTTACCCTCGTCGCAGGCGCCGTTGTCGACAGGATCGAGAAGGCCGATGGATGCCTACAAGCGCATCTGCACAACTCTGCGGCGATGCTGAAGGCGGACCAGATCCTCTACGCTGTCGGCAGAGCTCCGAACACGGACGGGCTCGGTCTGCGCGAGGCCGGCGTGCATCTCGGACCGCTCAACGCGATCGTGGTTGACGAATGGTCGCGGACGAACGCCGATCACATCTACGCGGTCGGCGATGTGACCAACCGCATGAACCTGACGCCTGCGGCAATCGCCGAGGCGAGGGCGTTCGCGGAGACAGCGTTCAACGATAACCCGACGCGCTTCGATCCTTCGCGCACACCAACCGCTGTCTTCAGCATGCCGCCGGTCGCAGCGGTCGGTCTGACGGAGATGCAGGCTCGGGCCGAGGGGCGGACGATCGACGTCTACCACAGCCGCTTTCGACCGCTGAAGCACACCCTCAGCGGCAGCAAGACCCGCGTGATGATGAAGCTAATCGTCGATCGACCGAGCGACGTGGTGCTCGGCTGCCACATGGTCGGAGCCGACGCAGCCGAAATCATGCAGGGATTGGCGGTCGCCGTGGAGGGTGGCGCGACGAAGGCACAGTTTGACCGCACCGTGGGCATTCATCCCAGTTCCGCCGAAGAGTTCGTGACGATGCGCGAGCGGTCGCCGACCAGTGATCCGACCGCGAGCCCGCACGATGTGGCGGATCATGAGAGACCAGTGCCGAGGAAGATAGAGGCATAGATGATGGAAAGTCCTTCCGCCTGGCAGACCAAACGCTGCGCCACTGCGGCCGACGCCGGCCTTTTCTCGACGATCGAGCTACGGGCGATCGATCTTGGCGAGAGTGTTGATGCGACCCGCGAGATACGGCCGCGCATATGGATCCGCCGCCTGCTGGAATTCGTGATCGGCGCTCGCCTTCCGCGTCCGCTCGCCGATCCTCGCCTCGAGCGCCTACGGCAATTCACGTCGCTCGCGCGGCATCACTGCGACCGCGTATCCGAGGCTGACGTGGTCAGCCTCGTCAACGCCGGCTACTCGCAGGCGCAGGCCTATGGCCTTTTCGCATATCTGGTCGAGCGGTGTCGGGCGAAATAGATCATGCAGGAAGCATCGAGAGGCGCCATGAATTGCGAGTGGAACGGCGAGACGATCCATTACGTCGATGAAGGCAGCGGCGCAGCCGTGGTCCTGTTGCACGGCCTAGGCGGGAACGCCGAGAATTGGCTACTCCAACGCCGCCACCTTTCCGCGACGCACCGCGTGCTATCCATCGACCTGCCCGGGCACGGACTGTCCAGCGGTCGCGCCATCGGCTTCTCCGCGTATCCGGAGGCGGTTGGTGCCATGCTCGACCATGCCGGCGTCGACCGTGCGACCCTATGCGGCCTTTCGAAGGGCGCGCGAACCGGGCTCGCGTTCGCGGTCCGACATTCGGAACGCGTCAACGGCATGGTTATCGTCAACGCCTTCCTCCATCTTGAACCGAAAGATCGCGCGCGGCGATTGGCGCTGTACGATTTGCTGCTCGAGGGTGACGGCGCAAGACGGTGGGCGGACCAGTTACTCGCCCTCATGGGCGTCGAGGACCATCCTGCGATCGTCCGCGGATTCCTGCGCTCGCTCGATCAGATCGATCCGCTCCACATCCGGCGCATTTTTCGAGAACAGATCGACTGGGATCAGCGTCCCGACCTGGAGCACGTGAATTGCCCCGTGCTGGTGGTGCGCGGAGCGAAAGATAGCTTTATTCCTGCCTATTGCGTCGATGAGATCCGCGCCGGCCTTCGCGGCAGCGAGCTTGCCGTGCTGGAGACAGGCCACCTGCCGTATCTGGAGAAGTCGGCGGAGTTCAACCAGTCAGTCACGGCGTTCCTTGATGAGCATCGTCTTTGAGCGATCATCCTCCACAGCCGGAAGCGACTCTGATGAACGACCAATCATTGATCGCCGAAGCGGACCGGCGCGCCGCGCTCTATGCGGCGAGCGCATCAACGAGGCCGCCCTATCCCGACGTGACAGCGATCGAAGGGCTCACCGCTTTCGATGAACCTTTTCCATCCACCGGACGTCCGGATCGCGAGACGCTGGCGTTACTGGATGATGTTGGCAGCCCCGCCACGGCGGTAACGACGGGCCCGCGTTACTACGGTTATGTCGTCGGCGGTGTCTTGCCCGCCGCAGCGGCGGTGGAGCGCCTTGTGCTTGCGTGGGACCAGCGCGCCTCAACGCATACGAGTTCGCCGGTCGCAGCGGTCATCGAACGTCAGGCGGGGCGCTGGGTACTGGACGCGTTGGACTTGCCTCGCCAGAGCGCGGTCGGGTTCGGGACGAGCGCGACCGCCTGCACGATTGCCTGCCTTTCCGCCGCGAGGCGGTCGCTCTTAGCGCGGCACGGATGGGATTGGGACATGGATGGGGCAGCGGGGGCGCCGCCCGTGCGCGTCGTCGCGTCCGCCACCATACACGTCGCCGTCGCCAAGGCGTTGCGCATCCTGGGCGTCGGGCTCCGCCACGTCATACCAGCACCGGTCGATACCTTCGGACGCGTCGACCCTGCGCAACTTCCTGAGCTGGATGCCGGCACGATCCTGTGCCTTCAAGCCGGTGAGGTGAACACAGGCGCCTTCGATCCGTTCACGTGCATCATGCCCATCGCAGCCCGCGCGCGCGCCTGGGTGCATGTCGATGGGGCGTTCGGCCTGTGGGCACGCGCTTCTTCCAGCGCCGCCTTATGCGAAAGCGTCGACCTGGCCGACAGTTGGACGGCCGACGGCCACAAATGGCTCAATACGCCCTATGACGGCGCATTCTCGATCTGCCGCGACGCAGGTGCGCTGGAAGCAGCGATGTCGAGCGATGCGGACTATTCCCCATCGGAGCCGCACGCGCAGCAGAATCTTACCCTGGAGTTTTCGCGTCGCGCGCGGGGTATCCCGATCTGGGCAGCGCTACGCTCGCTTGGCCGTGACGGACTTCGCGATTTGGTGGATCGCAACATCGCGCAGGCCCGGCGCCTTAGCGATGCAATGGCGCGGATCGGCTATCAGCTGCCCGTCCCGACCTTCCTCAACCAGATCCTCGCTCATGCCGCCACCGACGAGGCGACCCGCACGATTTGTCACGCGGTGCAGCAGTCCGGCGCTGGCTGGTTCGGAATGACGCGCTGGCATGGCCGGGACGCCATACGAATCAGCGTGTCGTCGCATCGCACGACCGACGACGACATAGACATGCTCATCGGCGCTTTGGCGGACGCCTTCCAGGCGGCGCGATGAGGTAGCGTTCGAGTTCGACTCTCCTCTCATACGGTCCCGAGGTGTTTTCCGCGAAGGCGCTCCACACACAGATCCACGAAGCTCCTGACTTTTGCCGAGGCGTGCCGACGTTCGGCATGAACGACGTGAATCGGTAGCGGTTCTTCCTCGAAATCCTGCAGCACTGTCCGAAGCGTACCCAAACGAAGCTCCTCCGCTATCTGGTAGCTGGGCACGCGAGTAAGCCCAAAACCTGCAATCGCCGCCGAGATCGCCGCGTCGTTGGTGTTGCAGTAAAGCGCAGGACTAACGCGCGTGCTGGCTTCCCCTGCCTTCCCGAACCGCCACTCGCGCGTTGACCACGCCGCCGTCGCGCCGATGACACGATGCTTGGCAAGGTCCGCCGGCGTCTCCGGGGTGCCATTCTGTCTCAGATACTCCGGCGCTCCACACACCACGCGGCGGACGGACCCGACGCGAGTGGCTGCATAGCCGGCATCCGCGAGATTCCCGATCCTGATGGCGACATCGATGCCTTCCTCAACCAGGTTGGTCATCCGATCGACGAACAACGCCTGGCCCGTCACCTTCGGATGCCGTTCAAGAAAGGCGATCACGATAGGCATGACGTGCATGCGGCCGAAAAGCACCGGTGCCGATACCGTCAGCGTGCCGACAGGTGCCGCATAGGAACCGGCTGCAGCTGCTTCCGCCTGCTGCAACTCGGCGAGGATGCGGCGGCAGTCCTCCAGATAGCGCTCACCGGTTTCGGTGAGCTTCATCGAGCGCGTTGTCCTTTGCATCAGGCGCGTGCCGAGAGCGTCCTCCAACCCGGCGATGACACGCGTCACCGATGGCGCGCTCATCCCCAGCTCCCGCGCCGCGCCGGCGAAGCCTCCGGCCTCGGCGACCTTCACAAACACGGTCATGGCTTGAACCCGGTCGATGCCCGCCTCCGCATGTTCGACCGCTGCCCGTCACAGCTTCGGCCATTGTCGTATTTGATATCTAACGCACGCAGAATCCTCTGGATAGCCATGCATTGTTCCAGATTTCGGAATGCTCCCTTTTGCGCTTTCGGCGTTCATCCGGTTCGACTGCTGCTCCACATCACGATCGTCCCCGGCAGATCGGCTGCCAGGCCCCAATGCTGGAGAGCATCATGAAACTCTATTACGACACGCCGTCGGGTCACTCTCACCGCGCCCGGCTGTTCCTCTCGCTGGTCGGCCAACCGGTCGATATCGTCACCGTCGACCTCGCCTCGGGCGAGCATAAGAAGCCCGAATTTCTCGCCATCAACCCCTTCGGTCAGCTGCCCGTGCTCGAGGACGACGGCTTTGTGACCGCGGATTCCAACGCGATCCTCGTCTATCTCGCGAAGAAACTCGGCAAGAGCGATTGGCTCCCCGAGGACGCTGAAGGGGCAGCGAAGGTCCAGCGCTGGCTGTCCGTCGCCGCTGGCGAGATTGCCTATGGTCCTTCCGCCGCCCGTCTGATCACTCTGTTCGGCGCTCAGCTGAACCCCGACGAGGTCATCAAGCGCGCACACGATATCCTGTCGCTCATCGACGCCGCGCTCGCCGGTAAGGACTGGATCGCGGCGAGCAGGCCGACGATCGCGGACGTCGCGCTGTACAGCTACATTGTCGCCGCGCCGGAGGGCAACGTCGACACCTCCGGCTACGCCAGCATCAACACGTGGCTGAAGCGCGTCGAGGCGCTGCCGGGCTTCTTCGCCTTCCAACAGTACCCGGTCGGCCTGCGGGCCGCCTAGCCCCTCCGAAGCCTTCGCGCCGACGCGCTCCAACTGGAAATCACCTATGTCGAAATCCCCTCTTCCCCCCGGCTGGGATCTCGAACGCTCCCCTTTTCACAACGGCGAGCTGGCGATCCAGGAGCGCGTCGGCGTGCGGGATCAAATCGCGGAGCTTGGACGGCGCGCAGTGCGTCGTTATCTGACCGAGCAGCACAGGCAATTCTTCCCCATGCTGCCATACGTGTTCATCGGCTCGGTGGATGATGAAGGTCAGCCCTGGGCGTCGATCTTGCTGGGTGAACCCGGCTTCGTCACGCCGACCGATGACTCCACGGTTTCAGTTCTCGCGCAGCCCCTTCACGGCGATCCGCTCGCCGACAATCTTTTGCCCGGCGCCGAAATCGCCATGTTGGGCGTGCAGCTGCACACCCGTCGGCGCAACCGCATCGTGGGCAGCATCGCAGCTGTGGGGCAGACCGGCTTCACCATCTCGGTGCGGCAGACGCTCGGCATCTGCCCGCAATATATTCAGGGCCGCGAGCCCGAGTTCACCCGTGACCCGCTGGCGAACGTGGCCCGTCCGGTGCATCGGTCGACATCGCTCGACGCGGAAACCAGGGCGATCATCGCCAAGGCGGACACCTATTTCGTCGCCTCGTCGAACTCGAGCGAGGCCGATGGCGAGGCCCGCGGCGCAGACGTATCGCATCGTGGCGGCCGACCCGGCTTCGTCCGCGTCGATGACGAGACCACCCTGACCGCTCCCGACTTCGTCGGGAACTTCATCTTCAACACGCTCGGGAACTGGCAGATCGACGATCGCGCCGGCCTGCTCTTCCTCGATTTCGAGCGCGGCGCACTAGTCTATGTCGCCGCCCGGGCCGAGGTGATTTGGGAGGGGGACGAGTTGCGCGCCTTCACCGGCGCGCAGCGCCTGGTACGCTATCACGTCGAGAAGGTGATCCGGGTAGACGATGCATTGCCCGCTCGCTTCACCGCTCCTGACTATTCGCCCCTACTTGATCGCACTGGATCATGGGACGAGGTCGCCCGTTCGCTCGACGCAGAGCGCGACCGCAATGAATGGCGCGCCTTCCGGATTGCTGAGATCGAAAACGAAGCCGAAAATATCCGGTCGTTCCATCTCGAGCCGACCGATGGACGCGGACTCGCGAGCCATCTGGCCGGCCAGTATCTTCCGATCCGTGTCGCGACCCCCGATCACGATGACCCGGCTATTCGAACCTACACGCTGTCCGCCGCCGCCGGGGCAGACACCTACCGCATCAGTGTGAAGCGTGAGGGCAGAGGTGGCGTGTCGGACTGGCTCCACGACACGGCCAACATCGGCGATATGGTCGAAGCCCTGCCGCCGCGCGGAGACTTCACCTTCGACACCGACCCGCGCCGCCCGGTCGTCCTGCTCTCGGCCGGAATCGGCATCACACCGTTCATTGCGATGCTCGATAGCCTGCTGGTGAACGACGGCCGCACGCGGCACCATGCCCCAATCTGGTTCGTGCACGGCACGCGGAACTCGGCGACGCATGCGTTCGGCCGATATCTCGCTCTGAAGGCGATGCAGCACCCCAACCTACTGCCCCATGTCCGCTACAGCCGACCACTCGCCGCCGATCGAGCCGGCGTGAACTTCGATGGCGAAGGTGCGGTCGATGTTGCGCTCTTGAAGACGATACTGCCGTTCGATGACTACGATTTCTATATCTGCGGCCCTGGGGCCTGGATGCAGAGCCTCTACGATGGACTGACCGAACTCGGCGTGCGGAATGAGCGCATCCACCTCGAACGCTTCGGGCCGGGCTCCGTCGTGCGTCGCGCGCAGGCAGCTCCGATGGCCGATTCCGAGGACGAAGGCGTCGTTGTGGAATTCGCCCGATCTGGCAAGTCAGCTATGTGGCGGCCCTCCCAAGGCTCGCTCCTCGACGCGGCAGAGCGTGCCGGGGTTGCGACCCTGTCCAGCTGTCGGTCCGGTGTATGCGGAACCTGCGCTACCAGGGTTGTCGATGGCACTGTCGACTACGCGCAGCCGCCTGTGCACGAGATCGCCGAAGGCGAAGCCCTGATTTGCATCGGGACGCCGCATCCCGGGCCACACTTGGATGGTTCGCTCGACAGGAAGGGCGTAACATTGGACCTGTGATCGGGCACGGGCGAGTTGGACGGGGTTGACCGTCGACAGCCCGCGAGCGTCGAGGAGAAGTCCAACCGTTCGTTCGAGCGGATCCTCGGTCCTTTCTCAGGCGCAAGGCCCGTCGAGGGAGCCCCCGGTAGGTGAGGCACTTCGCGCCACGCAAACCGGAAGTATGCGGCCTGCATCCTCAGCAAAGGTATTCCACGTTTTGGCGCGAGGTGCTCGCCCTACGCACGGGCGACGACGAACGCCGTCACCGTCCATGGCCTCGAACTCAATGCTGACTTTAAGAAGGTGGTACGGGTGGTCGGAAATCGAACCGACACTCCTTGCGGAACCGGATTTTGAAGAGAGTCGCGTCTTGCGGAGGCCTCCGCATTGTCGCGAGTCTCGCACCTTCCTGGCTCGTTCATCAGCGCCTACTCGCCCCTATGCTGCACCTAGCGGGCGACGGAGACCCGCCGCTGTGTACGCTACAGCCCGAAAATGCCGCACGGCAGTTCGAGGGGGCTTCCAGTATCGATATCTATTGTTCTCAATCGCCTCAGCAATGAAGGAGATTGAGAATGACGAAGACCGAAACTCCCCAAATCAGGCGAACAATCCGGCGCCACCAATTGCGCGAGATGGTGCCGATGGCTGACAGCACGATCTATGAGATGGAGCAGCGTGGCGACTTTCCTCAGCGGTTCGCTCTCTCTCCGCGCTGCATCGTCTGGGACCTGGCGGAAGTCGAAGCTTGGCTGATGGCGCGGCGGGCCTCTCCGATCCGCCGCGCAAAACATCCGGACGTATCCAAACGAAAGTCGCGTCCCGTCAAAGGGCTGGATCAAGCTCGACCAGAGGCATAGCGGGCGGCAGCAGCGTCGGGACATGTTTCCGTCCGCCGATCCAAGCGTCGACGATATCGGCCCACTCCTGCATCATATGCCGACGCTGAACTTCATATTCTGCCTTGTTGTATACGCCACGCGACGACCGGCCGTCTTCATGCGCCAGGCACTTCTCGATCCAATCCCGATTGAAGCCCAACTCATTCAGCAACGTCGACCCCGTCCGCCGCAGATCGTGGACCGTGAAGGGTTCGAGGGGCAGCCCATCTTGTTTGGCCTGTTCCACGACCGAGTAGGTGACACGATTGAAGGTCGCTCGAGACATTGGAGCGTCAGCGTCATAGCGCGATGGAAGCAGATACCGGGAGTTGCCCGCGCAAGTCTTGAGGGCAATCATAATGTCGAGAGTTTGGCGGCACAGATAGACGTTGTGCGCCTTGGACCGCTTCATGCGCTCCTTAGGGATCGTCCAGACGGCGTTTTCGAAGTCGACCTCGTCCCATACCGCGTCCTGCAATTCGCTCTTACGCACCATTGTCAGCAGGAAGAGCCGCATTCCCAAACGGATCGTCGGCAGCGTGGCGACCTTTTCCAACTCCTTCAGCATCACTCGAATTTCGGCCGGCGACAGAGCGCGATCCTTTGGGGTGAACGTCGCGATGGACGCCGGCCCGACGTCATCCGCGGGATTGGCAACCTTTTCTCCATGTAAGATCGCGAAGCCGTAAATCTGCTTGAGAATGTCCCGGACGTGGATCGCCGTCGCGGGCGCACCGCGATCGACAATCTTGCCGCATTGCGCGCGAAGATCGTCTGGTGTGATCTCGGTGAGCAAGCGGTTGCGCCAAACCGGCAATAGCTCTCGCTCGAAAATGGAGCGACGCATTGCCCGCGTGCTGTCGGCCATCGGCGCGTTGACCAGCCATTTTTCGCCGAACTCACCGAAGCTTTTCGCCTCCTTGATACGACGCTTCTCGCGCTGCTTTTCAATGGCCGGCGATCGGCCCTCGGTGATCGCTCGCTTCGCGTCGAGACACAGCTCTCGGGCTCGCGCTAGCGATATACCGTCTCGCCCGTACTTGCCCAGATAGACCGTCTCGCGCCGGCCATTGAGCCGGTAGTCAAGTCTGAACGAGACGGCGCCTGATGGCGCGACGCGCGCATACATGCCGTCGCGATCCGTCACTTTGTAGATTTTATCTTTTGGTTTCAGCGCTTTGATCGCTGCGTCAGTCAACATGATATGCCACCTCCAAAAAAGTACCGTCACGCGGTTTTGGGGGGCTCTCGTCGGAAAAGTCTGCGTATTGTCAGCAGCTTAGCGTAAAAAAAGTACCGTCAGGAGCCTCATCTTCCCTGACGGTACTTCGAAATTTCGCCGCGAGCAATATGGGCGAGGGCCGTCAGGTGGGCCGCCGGACGCGATCTCTACCCACCGATAGGTATCGACAGGTGTTGGAGGTTTTATCTAATGTTGTCAGTGGGTTCTGTGGTGCCATGGCGTAGTTTTGGATACGCCCGGATCACCCAAAATCATTCCCACTCGATCGTACCCGGAGGCTTCGAGGTGTAGTCGTAGACCACCCGGTTGATGCCCTTCACCTCATTGATGATCCGTGTCGCCACCCGGCTGAGGAAGGCGGCGTCGAAGGGATAGATGTCCGCCGTCATGCCGTCGGTGGAGGTCACCGCCCGCAGCGCGCAGACGCTGTCATAGGTACGGTGGTCGCCCATCACGCCC
>Ga0105239_10001909_pt1 | contig 27160 bp, 19 predicted proteins | sample KBSC44metaG_FD_92761 | JGI IMG/M metagenome (GOLD analysis project Ga0105239, IMG submission 92761) | Corn rhizosphere microbial communities from Kellogg Biological Station, Michigan, USA - KBS C4-4 metaG | ecosystem: Host-associated > Plants > Roots > Rhizosphere > Soil | place: Michigan, USA...
GAGGACGAGGCGCGCATCGAGGAACTCATGAATGCGCAGCCGGCCGCACCGCCGCCGCCGGTCGCGCGAGCGGCGGCGGCCGACGATTCGGTGAACGAAACGCCGATCGCCGCGGCCGTGGTCGCGCCGCCGACGAGTGCGGACGACGAATGGCTGGCGCCGAAGCAATCGGAAAACCGCATGGAGTTCGCCGATCTCGCGCACAGCATCGGCGCGCGCGTGTCGATCCTCACGAGCAACGAGCGCGAACACAACGGCGTGGTCATGGCGGCCGACGCGAAGCAGGTCACGATCGAAGTCAGGCGCAAGGGCGGCAACGCCAGCTACGTGCTGAAGAAAGAGCAAGTCCTGCGCATCGAATCCCGCTGAAGGATCCTGCATGTTCACAGCGCTCTATCTGCTCGCCGCATTGCCGCTCGTCGCCGGCCTGCTGTACCTGCTCGCGCTGGTGCGCGTCTGGCGTTCGAACCAGATGCTGGCGATCCTCATGCTGCTGTTCTGGCCGATTGGCCTGTACGCGCTGGTGCGCTACTGGAAGGAGGACGAAGACGGCGTGCGCACGCCGCTGCTGGCGTCGTTCGCGGTGCTCGCGTTGTGGCTCGGATTCATCGGCTGGGGCCTGACCTACCGGCCGCCGGCGTCGGCGCAAATGGCCGAAGACGGAGAAGAGGAGGAGGCGCCCGCGGACGATGGCGGCATCGGCGCGCAGGTTCGGCGCTCGGTTGCGCTGGCGAACCTTCCGAGCAGCACCGGCCGCGTGGATTTCCCGGCCGCGCACGCATCGATCGACGTGCCGGCGCATTTCCGCTTCATCGATCGCGATGCGCTGGTCAAGGCGTTCGCAGGTACCGAGGATGAGCCGGGCGAACAGAGCATCGGCTGGCTCGTGCACGAACGCGTCGATCTCACCGCGAAGGATGCCTGGCACGTCGACGTCGACCGTCTCGCCGAGGGTTTCATCAGCGACGACACGTTCGCATCCCAATCGCGTGAAACCCTGCTCGCCGCCGCGAAACAGGCGACGCGCGCGCTGTCCGACCAGCAGGACGCGGGCGATCCGAGCTACAGCCTGGTCGGCTATCCGGAACTGCCGCGACTCGATCCCGTCGGTCACAGCGTCGCGTGGGTCGCCGAAATCGCCTACGACGGCAAGCCGCAGCACGTGCTCGACTGCATGGCGATCAAGCTCGGTCGCAATGGTGCATTGGTGTATTCGATCAGCGAGATCGAAGCGTCCCGCCGCGAACTGTGCCTGCGCAGCGTGCGCCTGCTCGCCGGTCGCAGCGCGTTCGAGAAAGGCCAGACCTACGCCGACCATTCGCGCCTGCTCGACAAGAAGGCCGGTTACGACCTCGTCGGGCTCGTGACCGGGACGTGGGCGGCGAAACAGCCGTAGGGTATCGAAAAGGCATCCACCGATTCGGCGTGGGTGATGCCAGTGACATGAATCGGGTGTGGCAGCGGTTTCGTCACGATGCGGCGGCTGCGTCGTGCGAACATCATCTCCACTCACGTTCCCTTTGCAGGAAGCCCACTGCTGCGCGGCTGCTCCCAACCCTTGCGGCCCTGAAGTCCGGAGTCGAACGCCTCCACTACAGTTCCGAACTGCATCGATGCGGTTGGGAACTGCGGATTTTGCGCGGGAATGTCCCGTCCCTGCAGTTCCCGACTGCAGGCTTGCAGATCAGCTCCGCAACGGTGCGGTTCCCGAACTGCAACAGGACAGTCCGGAACCGGAGATGTGCAGTCCACAACTGACGTGATCCAGTTCGACACGGCAACACAGCTGTTTGGAAACACGTACCGTGCAGTTCGCAACAGGAGCGCTGCACTCGGCAACGGATGCGGCCCGGCCCGACGCCGCGAGATTGCTGCCGAAAGCGGAAAGGATGCCGTCGGCGCCTGCACCAATCCGGCTTCTTACCGCGGCAGGCAGCGAAAAAGACGCATCGCTACGCCCACGAATCGGCGCGGTCAAGATGATTCCCGCCACCAGCGCCCGCACCGTGTGACGGGCCTGAATCGACCACTCTTCTACCGTCCGCGGAGGAAGCGCCGGTAGCCGCCGGAAACCAGCGCAGCGATGTCGATCAGCAACCCGGGTACCCACAGTCCGCGCGGGTAGGCGAGGTACGAACCCGTCCACTCCGGCTGGAATTTTTCCTTGTAACGGCGCAGGCCCTGATAGTTGTAGAAGCGCCCGCCGTACTGGAACGCGAGCGCGGCGAGGCGTTCGTTGACGCGCGCATACGGGTTGTCGCCGACCGCCGACAGTGGTGCCATGCCGAGGCTGAAACTCTTGTGGCCGCTGTCCTTCGCCCACTGCATCACGCGCGCGAACAGGAAATCCATGGTGCCGCGCGGCGCGTCGTCGACGTGGCGCATCAGGTCGACGCTGGCGGTACCGTTCGGCCCGTACGGCGGCAGCACGTTCGCGAACGCGATCAGTTCGCCGGAACGGCGCACGAGGGCGAGCGGGCTCCACGCGAAATAGTCCGGGTCGAAGTGGCCGAGCGAGAAGCTCTTCTCGTGCGCGCCCTTGTCGGCGAGCCATGCGTCGGAGACGCGTTCGAGTTCGGTCATCAGCACGGTGTCGAACGGCGGCTCGACCAGTTCGAACGCGAGCTGCTCCTTGACCGAGCGGTTGACCGCCTGGCGCAGGTCTTCCCAGCGCTTGCCCGCGAGCGTGAACTCGTCGAGGTTGATCGTCGCGAGTTCGCCGAGCTTGAACAGGTCGAAGCCGAGGTCGTGGTACAGCGACAGGTCCGGTTCGAGCACTTCGTAGAACAGCGGCGCGCGGTCCTGCGCATCGGCGAACTGGCGGAAGTCGAGGATCGCGCGCTTGATCGCGGCTTCCGGCCCGCACGGCGAGCCGAGTGCGACGAGGCGATCGCGGACCACGCCGTAGGCGACCACCGCGTGGTGGTCGCCGGACCAGAACAGGTGCTTGTCGCGCATGAAGGAGAGGTGCGCGAACTCGCCGCCGCCATGTTCGCGGTACACGTCGCGCGCGCGTTCCAGTTCTTCGCGCTCGGGCAACTTGAGCGCCGGTCGGCGCACCGCGAAGAACTGCCACGCAAGGTAAGCGAACACGCCGATCACGGCGGCGAACAGGCCGCGCACGATGCGTGAGGAATGCTCGCCGAAGCCGAAGTACCAGAGGTCGAAGCTGTCGTCGCCGAGCATCATGCCGACGCCGACGACGAAGAACGCGAGGACGACGACGATCAGGCCGGCCAGCCAGGTGAACGTGGCCAGCGAGGTCAGGCTCATCGCGCGCTGGGTGAACTCGCGCTTGCGCAGGCGCAGCAGCGCGGCGATCACCAGCAGGAACAGCGCTTCGCCGAAATGCAGGCCCTTGGTCACCGCGAGCAGCGCGGCGAAGATCAGCAGCGGTTGCGCGAGGTTGTAGGCGACGCGCAGGCGGCCGTCGATGCCGCGACCGAGGCCGAGCAGCAGCACGCCGCTCAGCACCGACAACCAGTACGAGCTCTCGACCGCTGCGAGCGGCAGGAACTGGCGCACGACCACGGTGTGCTCGTGCACCGCCGGGATCGCCGCCGACGCGAGCAGCAGCAAGCCGGCGCCGAACGTGAGTACTGCGAGCGCGCGCATGCCGAGTCCGGCGAGCAGGTTCGCCGGCAGGCCGAGCACGCCGAACAGCGGATGCGTCTGCAGGCGTTGCGCCGCGCGCGCGACGCCGGGCAATTGTCCGACCAGCATGCCCGAGCCGACGTAGAGGCCGCCGAGCAAGGGCAGCAGGTAGTAGGCGATGCGGAACAGGAACAGGCCCGACAGCACCTGCGCGTTGTCGTAGCCGCCGCTCGAGAGCGCAAGCAGCATCAGGCCGTCGAAGACGCCGAAGCCGCCGGGGATCAGGCTGAGCAGGCCGAGCGTCTGCGCCGCGGCGAAGCTGCCGAGCAGTGGTCCCGGCTTCACGTGCGCGCCGGAAATGTAGAGGCAGCCGTACAGCACCGCCGCGCTCAGCACCCAGTCGACGAACGACAGTCCGGCGAGGGCGAGCTTGAGCCGCCACGGCGGCAACGCGCTGCCGTGCGGCAGCCAGCGCATGAGGCGACGCCGCGTGCTCAGCACGAAGAACGCCGGCAGGTAGCACGCCGCCGCCGCGAGCACGGTCATCGCGATCCATTGCGTCGTTTCGCTCGGCGTGATCGGGCGCGAGCCGAGCGCGAGCGTGATGATGATCAGCACCGACAGCCCGAGCGGCAGCGACAGCACCTGCAGGCCGATCAGCGCTGCACCGCGACCGAGTTCGACCTTGCGCGCAGCGAATCCGAGCAGGCGCACGCCCGAGCCGATCGCGCCGGACAGGTTGAGGATGTTCGCGAGCGCATTGGCGACGAAGGCGAGGCGCAGCATGTCGCCGGCCGCGACCGGCAGGCCGAGCCAGCGCGCGATGACGACATCGATCAGGCCGGTGAACGCGACCGCGGCGAGCGCGAGCAGGCCGACCCCGAGCGCGGGCAGGGTGGGTACGTCGAGCAGGGTGCGCTGGATCTCCGGCAGGTCGAACTCGTCGGCGCCGATCCAGACGAGCCAGCCGACCAGCAGCAGGAACGCGATCGGCACCAGCCAGCGTACGTGCGCGCGCCAGCTGCGGGCCGCCGCGGCATTCGGCTTGGACGTTTCGGTCACGGTACTCATCGACGTCGCGTCATCCATGAAGGCGCAGGAAGCGGATTCTAGTGCACCGGCGTTGCGTGCATCGGGATGACTCGGCCGAAGCGCGCGGCCGGGCAGGTCACTGTGCGTCGAGCAGATCGCGCAGGCTCTGCTGGTATTGCGGCAGCCAGTTCTTCGGCACGCCGAAGCCGTGTCCGACCTTGGCGAGCATGACCGCCTGCGCATCCTTCTGGCCGGCGGCGAAATCCGGCGCGAACTTCGGATCGCAGACCTCGTCGCTCTCGCCCTGCAGGATGCGCCAGCGCGCGTCGACCGTCTCGCGCTTGTCGAACACCCAGGTCGGGGGCTGCTTCTGCCAATGCGCGGTGAGGCCGCCGGTACCGGGACAGAACGGCTTGTGGATCAGCAGGTCCGGGCAGAAACCGAGACTGATGCCGCCGCCGAAGCGCTGGCCCGCATCCGCGGCGAGCGCGGTGTAGGCGACCGTTGCGCCGGACGAATAGCCGATGATCACCGGCCGCGTATCGACCGGCAGTTTCAGTTCGCGCACGAGGCTGGTCGCGAGCTTGGCCAACGTGCCATCGGCGTCGCTGCATTCTCCTGCGCCGGCATCGAGTGCCTTGAGGAACTGCGGCGTGCTGAAGCCGGCGACCCAGTAACCGAGCTCGGCGGCCTGGTGCGCCATGTCGGTCACGCCGAGGTTCCAGCCGCCATCGCCGGAGGCGAACAGGGCGAGGCCGCGGCTCTGGACCTTCGGTCGATAGACGGCGACTTCGCCGAAGCCGCCGATTTCGAGCCAGCGGTCGACCTGCGGGTCGCGCGCTGCTTTCGCGGCCTTGTGCGCCTTCGCGCGGGACGCACCGGCGGGCGCGGCGGCGGGGCGTGCTTCGGTTCGTTCGCGCGGAGCGGTGTCGGCGGCCTGCGCCGCGGTCGCGGCGAATGCGGCGAGGGTCAATGCGGCCAGCGGCCGGTTGCGGCGGATCACGTGGAATTCCGGACCAGGGGACAGCGCACGCTAGCGGATGCGCGCGCCGCTGTCACGCCGGCGCAGCGCCGCGCAAAGCGCGCGTTCATGTTGGCGCGTCAATGCGGCGGCAACGCCTCGTCGGCGGGTTCGGCCGCCGCGGCATCGGCGCGCAGCTCGAACCACATCGCATTGAGGATCGCGAAGGCGAGCGCGAGGCCGAGGCCGAGAATCCAGCTGAAGTACCACATCGCAAATCTCCGGTCGTTCAATACATTCCGTGCGACTGCTTCACATGCGCGAGCGAGACACGTCCACGCAGTACCCGATAGACCCAGCCGGTGTAGGCGAGCACGATCGGCAGCAGCAATGCCGTCGCGAGCAGCATGAGACCGAGCGTCTTGTGGCTGCTCGATGCATCCCACACGGTCAGGCTGCTGCGTGGGTCGAGGCTCGAAGGCAGCAGGAATGGAAACAGCGCGAAGCCGGCCGAAGCGACCGTGCCGGCGACCGCGACTGCGCTTGCGACGAAGGCACTCGCGTGACGGCGACGTTGCGCGAGCAGTGGCACCGCCAGCGCGCACGCGATCGCGATCGCTGCCGCGAGCCAGGCCCAGTGCGCGAGCGGCGCGTGCGCGAACCAGGTCGCGCCGGTCACGACCGTCTTCAGCAAGGGATTGGATGGAGCGCCGGTCGCGGCATCACCGCCGATCGCATAGCCGGCGATGCCGGTCGCCAGCCATGCGCCGGCTGCGGCGTAGCAGGCGATGAAGATCGGCGCGAGCAGGCGCAGCAGGCGTTCGGCGCGCCGCGCGATCGATTCGTCGGCTTTCACCGCGATCCAGGCAGCGCCGTGCATGAGAATCAGGGTCGCCGATACCAGTCCGACCAGCAGCGGGAACGGTCGCAACAGGTCGAGGAAGCCGCCTGCATATTCGATTCGCAAGGTTTCGTCATAACGCAGCGGAACGCCGACGAACAGGTTGCCGAACGCGATGCCGAACACGAGCGCGGGCACCACGCCCGCGAACGTGAGCAGCGCATCCCACGCCGAGCGCCAGCGCGGATCGGCGAGCTTGTTGCGGAAGCCGAAGCCGACCGGGCGAACGATCAGTGCAAGCAGCACCAGCAGCATCGCGAAATAGAGGCCGGAGAACGCCGCCGCGTACAGCAGCGGCCACGCCGCGAACACGGCGCCGGCGCCGAGGATCAGCCAGACCTGGTTGCCCTCCCACACCGGCTCGATCGTCTCGAGGATCGCGCGTCGCTCGTCGTCGTCGCGCCCGAGCACGCACAGCAGCGCGCCGACGCCGAGGTCGAACCCATCCATGATCGCGAAGCCGATCAGCAGCGCACCGAGCAGAGCCCACCAGATCACGCGCAAGGTTTCGTAGTCGAGCACGACGAGCTCCCGTCAGCGACGCACGTTCAAGCCCTCCCCTTCAAGGGGAGGGTCGGGTGGGGATGGTGTTCGATAGCGGATGCCGGCCACATGCCGAGTCCATCCGGGCCCTTGCGCGCGTACTTCAGCATGAGCACCGCATCGACGATCGCGAGCGCGGTGTAGAACAGCAGGAAGCCGGCCAGGCTGGTCGCGACCTGCGCGGCGGAGACCGAGGAAACCCCCAGCGCAGTCGGCAGCACGCCTTCGATCGCCCACGGCTGGCGCCCGTATTCGGCGACGATCCAGCCGAGCTCGATCGCGAGCCACGGCAGCGGCAGGCTCCATAGCGCCGCCTTCAGGTACCAGCGATGGCGATCGAGCTGGTGACGCGCCGACAGCCAGAACGAATACGCGAACAACGCGATGAACCACAGGCCGCAGCCGACCATGATGCGGAACGCCCAGAACAGCACGGGCACGTTCGGGATCGTGCTCGCCGCCGCCTTCGCGATGTCGGCGGAAGTCGCCTGCGCCGGATCGCCGGCGACCCGCTTGAGCAGCAGCGCATAGCCGAGGTCGCGCTTGTGCGCCTCGAATTCGCTGCGCGCGACGCTGTCGTTGCGATCCACGCGCAGCCTTTGCATCGCCGCATACGCCTTGCTGCCGTCGGCGATGCGCCGCTCGGCGTCGGCGACGAGTTCGCGGATCCCGGGCAGCACGCCGTCGAGCGAACGCGTGCCGATGATGCCCATCACCCACGGGATGTGGATCGCGTAGTGGGTCGTGCGTTCGGCCACGTCCGGCAGCCCGAATGCGGTGAACGCGGCTGGCGCCGGTTCGGTTTCCCACATGGCCTCGATCGCGGCGAGCTTCATCTTCTGGTGCTCGGTGATCGTGTAGCCGGATTCGTCACCGAGCACGACCACGCTCAGCGCGGATGCAAGTCCGAAGCTCGCCGCAACGGTCATCGAGCGCTTGGCGAAGTCGAGGTTGCGGCCCTTGAGCAGGTACCACGCGCTGATCGACAGCACGAACATCGAGCCGAGCACGTAGCCGGCGCTGACCGTGTGCACGAACTTGGATTGTGCGACCGGATTGAAGAACACCGAGGCGAAGTCGGTCACCTCCATGCGCATCGTGTCGAGATTGAACTCGCTGCCGACCGGGTTCTGCATCCATGCGTTCGCGACGAGGATCCACAATGCGGACAGGTTCGTGCCGAGCGCGAGCAGGAAGGTCACGATCAGGTGCTTCACGCGCGACAGCCGGTCCCAGCCGAAGAAAAACAGGCCGATGAACGTCGCTTCGAGGAAGAACGCCATCAGGCCTTCGATCGCCAGCGGCGTGCCGAAGATGTCGCCGACATAGTGCGCGTAGTAGGCCCAGTTGGTGCCGAACTGGAATTCCATCGTGACGCCGGTGGCGACGCCCATCGCGAAGTTGATGCCGAACAGCACGCCCCAGAACTGGGTCATGCGCTTCCATACTTCGCGCCCGGTCATCACGTAGACCGCTTCCATGATCGCGAGCATCCACGACAGGCCGAGCGTGAGCGGCACGAACAGGAAGTGGTACAGCGCGGTCAGCGCGAACTGCAGGCGCGACAGGGTGACGACGGTCTCGTCGATCATTGCGCGGCCTCCGTGGCTGGAGCGAGCAGATGGCTCTCGATCGCCGCCGGCGCCGTGTCGGCGCGCGGCTGCGGGCGGATGCAGAAGAACCAGATCAGGGTCAATGCGGCGAGCTTGAGCACGACGATCGCGGCGAACTCGATGCCGAAGCGGTGGCCGCCGCGGCTGCGGAACCATGACGTCTCGGCGGGGCGCTGAGGTGGTTTCACGCCAGGCAGCGTACGCCTGGGGGCCGTCGTTGTCGCGCGGCAGGTTGCCGCAGCGCGCGTCAGGAGCCGGCCAGGGCCCTCTGTTTCGCCTTCGATAGCGACGCCAGCGCGCGCTGGTACGACCAGTCCACGAGTTCCTTCAGGTATGCCGAAGGAACGCTGCGCACGTCGACGACCGTGACCCAGTGGAAACGCGCCATGTAGCGCGCCGGTTTGATGCCGGGCACGCCGGTCAGTTCGAGGAAGCGGTCCGGCGTCGTGCGGAAACTGAAACGCCACTTCTCCGGTTCGGACAGCTTGAAGTAGGCGAACTGCTTGCGGCCGACTTCGTAGAGCAGGATGTTGTACGGCGGTTCGAGCGTGCGCGCGGTGGCGCCGGGGAAGCGCGCGCAATAGGACTTGAGTGCGCGCGTGTCCATGGTCGTGCGGCTCAGCCGAGCGCCGCGAACGCGTCGCGCGTGAGGTTTTCCGGTTCGCCTTCGGTGCACACCACGTCGTCCTCGATGCGGATCCCGCCGTACTTGCGGAACGCGTCGACGCGTGTCCAGTCGACGTCCTTCGCGGCCGGTTTGTTCTTCAGTTCCGCGAGCAGCATGTCGATGAAGTAGAGGCCGGGCTCGATCGTGACGACCATGCCGGGTTCGAGCGCGCGCGTCATGCGCAGGTACGGATGGCCGGCCGGGCGCGGCAGGGTGCCGCCGCGGTCGCTCGCCTGGAAGCCGGCGACGTCGTGCACCTGCAGGCCGATCGGATGGCCGAGGCCATGCGGGAAGAACGTCGACGTCACGCCGCCGGCGAGCGCGGCTTCCGCGCTCATGCGGATGAAACCGTGTTCTTTCAGGATTCCGCCGAGCACGAGATGCGCATGCACATGCAGGTCGGGGTAACTCTGCCCCGCGCGTACCTGTGCGACGAAGCCGCGTTGCGCCGCGTCGACCGCGTCGATGAGCGCCTGGAACTCGCTCGCGTGCGCCGCCGCGTGCGTGCGCGTGATGTCGCTGGCGTAGCCATGGAAGCTCGCGCCGGCATCGATCAGGAACGAGTGAGAATGCGCCGGCGGTGCGTGCGCCAGTTCCATGTAATGCAGCACGGCAGCGTGCTCGTTCAACGCGATGATGTTGTTGTATGGGAGTTCGTCCGTCTGGCGCGCCGCCGTCATGTAGGCGACGTGGATGTCGAATTCCGACGCGCCGGTGCGAAACGCGTGCTGGGCCGCGCGGTGCGAGCGCGCGCCGATCTTGCTCGCCACGCGCATCATCGCGAGTTCGTAGGCGCTCTTGTACGAGCGCTGGTAGTGCAGGTAGTCGAGCACGCCCTGCGGATTGTTCGGCGCGAAGCCGTCGAGTCCGGCGAGCGTCTCGCCGATCACCGCGCAGCGTGCGGCGTCGTTCGGCAGGTGCGCGCGCGCATCCTTTGCTTCGCGGATGATCGCGATCTCGTAGTGTTCCACCCAGTAGCCGGCCGGCGCTTCCGGCACCACGTGCCAGTAGTCGTGCGGTTGCAGGTAGACCAGCTTCGGTTTCCTGCCCGGCGTGTAGAGCAGCCACGAACCCGGCGCCTTCGTCACCGGCAGCCAATGCTTGAAATGCGGATTGACGGCGAACGGATACGGCCGGTCGTCCAGGAACTGGAGCCCCGGCTGTCCGGCTGCGATCACCAGATGGTCGAAGCCTTCACGCTGCAGCGCCTGGTCGGCGTGCGCTTTCAACGTGGCGAGATGCTCGGCATACAGCGGGTGCAGGTCGGGGTGCTGGGTGTCCATCGCGGGCTCCGGATGCGGACCCGCATTGTGCCGCCATCGCGCGTCGCCGTGTAGCCGTTGCTCAACCGGGCGACGCCGTGAATTCCTTGCGCAGCCAGGCGTCGAGCAGGCGCTTCTCGAAGCGCAGCGGATCGCTGTCGTCGATGCCATCGCGCATCAGGAATGCGCTGTCGCGCAAGGTGCGTTCGCCTTCGCGCACGGTGTGGCCGTCGGCGTCGCTGACACGGAAGCGCAGGTCGATGCGCGGCGGATAGATGTCCTTGACGATGCGCACCTCGTCCCAGCGCGGACCGCGCCACGGCTCGTAGCTGCCGGCGCGCTGCACGTCGGTGAACGTGACCGACAACTGCTCGCCGGGCGGCAGGCGGCTCTCGGCCTTGCGCTGCAGGTGGCGCGCGAGCGGTTCGAGCCATTCGACCGGGCGGTTGTCGCGCAGCGCATGGCTGTGCCTGAGCTCGGTGAACTGCGCCGGATCGGTCCAGTCCACCTTGACGCGTGCAACGGGCTGCGCGCTCGCAATCGCAGCGCAGAGCAGTGCGCCGAGGCCGAGCGCCCAGCGCGTGTTCGTCATGTACATGTCCGTCTCCTCGAACGTCTCTCTGCCTTCAAGGACGCCGATCGGTGCGGCAGCGTCGCGTTCGATGCAGAAATACGGCTTCAGCGCATCGCTTCAAGCCGCTCCACGCGCGCGGTTCGTCCGCGTTCATGCGTCAGCGCCACCAGCTGCGTTTGGTGCCGGCGAGGATCTTGAGCATCTGTGGCCGCGCGTACGGCAGGCGGCCGAACGGTGCGAAGCAGGCGTCGCGCAGCGGCGCGAGCCAGCGCGCGTCGGACTGGAACAGCGGCGTCAGCCAGCGGCTGATGGATTGGTAGATCGCGACATGGCGCGCCCGCTCGCGCGCGTAGACCGCGAGCGCCGCGCCGATATCGGCGTGCGCGCCGAGTGCCGTCGCGAGCGCCTGTGCATCGAGCAGGGCCATGTTCACGCCCTGGCCGAGTTGCGGGCTCATGCCGTGCGCGGCATCGCCGATGAATACGCTGCGATCGCGCCATGGCGTGCGCAGCACCACGTCGCGGTAGCGTGCGCGGTTGAGCTGCGCCGGATCGGTGAGCATGTGCGTACGTTCGGCCAGCTCCGGCCATAACGCCCGGACCTCGTCGTGCATGCGCGCCAGCGCGGCGACATCGAACGCGTCGACCGCGGCGCCGGGCAGGCTGTAGTAAAACGTGAGCCAGCGTCGATTGCCCTGGTCAGGTCGCGTCCCGACCGGCAGCACGCCGAGCATCGTGCGCGTGCCGGCATAGCGCTGGCGCAATTCGCGCGGGTGAGACCAGTCATCGGCCGGCAGCAGGCACCACATCGCACCCCATGGATACAGTGGATCGCGCGCGACCAGGCCGCTCGCTGCGCGCAAACCGGAATGACTGCCGTCGGCGATGATCGAAAGATCGAACGGGCCGTGCTGCGTGCCGACGGCGTCGACGAGCGCGCGCCCGCCCTCCGCCCGCGCGACGATGTGTGCACCGGTGTGGACCGTCGCCAGCGTGCTCGCCTGCGCGTGCAGCAGCGCGAACAGCCCGCCGCGCGTCATGCCGAGGCCGAACGCGCCCGCGTCGAGGTCCGCGTAGCGCATGTCCATGACGACACGGCCATGCGCGGTTTCTCCATGCAGGCGCGCGACCGTGGCGCCGCTCGCGAGTGCCGCATCGCGCAGGCCGAGCGCGTCGAGTACGCCGAGGCCGGTCGGTTGCAGCAGGAAGCCGGCGCCGACCGGACGCAGCTCGGCGCTGCGCTCGAACACCTCGACCGCATGCCCGGCGCGCGCAAGGAAGATCGCGGCGGCCTGCCCGGCGGTGCCGTAACCGACGATCGCGATCCTCATGCGTGTCCTCCCGCCCCGCGGCACTGTAGCCGCGTCGCTGCAGCCCCGGAAGAGTGCCGGTGGTCGCGCCGGTGCGAACGTGCTTCAATGCGGGCTTGAAGCGGGGGTGCTGGCTGGAGCCGGCTGAGAGAGTCCCTTCGAACCTGATCCGGTCAGCACCGGTGTAGGGAGCTTGATGAACTTTCGCGTGCGTCCTGCACGCGAAAGGCGAAAGCCGCACACTCGTGTGCGGACTTTGCACGAAAGCTCCCCTTGTCGTATCGATGTCGAGGAGCTTGCAATGAATGCCGTGCCTTCTGCGCTGCTGCGCGAAACCGCCGAACTGTCGGAAACCGTGACGCGTCCGATCCCGGGCTCGCGCAAGGTCCACGTCGGGGGTTCGCGCGCCGACCTGCGCGTGCCGATGCGCGAGATCGCGCTCGCCGACACGCCGTCGATGTTCGGTGCGGAGAAGAACGCGCCGTTCACCACCTACGACACGTCCGGCCCGTACACCGATCCGGACTTTCGCGTCGACCTCGGCGCCGGCCTGCCGGCACTGCGCGCGCGCTGGATCGCGGAACGCGGCGACACCGAACAGCTCGCCGATTTTAGCTCGCCGTTCACGCGCCGGCACGCCGCCGCGCCGTCGCTGGCGGAAGTGCGCTTCCCCGCGATTCCGAAGCCGCGCGTCGCCAGGGCCGGCATGAACGTTTCGCAGATGCACTACGCACGCCGCGGCATCGTCACGCCGGAAATGGAGTACGTCGCGATCCGCGAGAACCAGCGTCTCGACGCGGTCCGCGAAGCGCATCTGCTCAGGCAGCACCCGGGCCAGTCGTTCGGCGCCGCGATCCCGAAGATCATCACGCCCGAATTCGTGCGCGAGGAAGTCGCGCGCGGCCGCGCGATCATCCCGAACAACATCAACCACCCGGAAAGCGAGCCGATGATCATCGGTCGCAACTTCCTCGTGAAGATCAACGCGAATATCGGCAATTCCGCCGTCACGAGTTCGATCGCCGAGGAAGTCGAGAAGATGGTGTGGGCGATCCGCTGGGGCGCGGACACGGTGATGGACCTCAGCACCGGCCGGCACATCCACGAGACGCGCGAATGGATCCTGCGCAACTCGCCGGTGCCGATCGGCACCGTGCCGATCTACCAGGCGCTGGAGAAGGTCGGCGGCGTGGCCGAAGACCTGACCTGGGAACTGTTCCGCGACACGTTGATCGAGCAGGCGGAGCAGGGCGTCGACTACTTCACGATCCACGCCGGCGTGCGCCTGCCGTTCGTGCCGCTGACCGCGAAGCGCGTGACCGGCATCGTCAGCCGCGGCGGCTCGATCATGGCCAAGTGGTGCCTCGCGCACCACAGGGAAAGTTTCCTGTACGAACGCTTCGAGGAAATCTGCGAGATCATGAAGGCCTACGACGTCGCGTTCTCGCTCGGCGACGGCCTGCGTCCCGGCTCGATCGCGGACGCCAACGACGAGGCGCAGTTCGCCGAACTCGACACGCTCGGCGAACTCACCCAGGTCGCCTGGAAGCACGACGTGCAGGTCATGATCGAGGGGCCTGGCCATGTGCCGATGCACCTCATCAAGGAGAACATGGATCGCCAGCTCGAGAAGTGCGGCGAAGCGCCGTTCTACACGCTCGGGCCGCTGACCACGGACATCGCGCCCGGCTACGACCACATCACGAGCGCGATCGGCGCCGCGATGATCGGCTGGTATGGCACCGCGATGCTCTGCTACGTGACGCCGAAGGAGCACCTGGGTCTCCCGGACAAGCAGGACGTACGCGACGGCATCATCACCTACAAGCTCGCCGCGCACGCGGCCGACCTCGCCAAGGGCCATCCTGGCGCACAGGCGCGCGACAACGCGCTCAGCAAGGCACGCTTCGAGTTCCGCTGGGACGACCAGTTCAACCTGGGTCTCGACCCGGAAAAGGCGAAGGAATTCCACGACGAGACCCTGCCGAAGGATGCGCACAAAAGCGCGCACTTCTGCTCGATGTGCGGCCCGAAGTTCTGCTCGATGAAGATCACCCAGGACGTGCGCGACTACGCGAAGGAGCACGGCGTCGGCGAAGTCGAGGCGCTGGATGAAGGGATGGCGCAGAAGGCGAAGGAGTTCCGCGAGCAGGGCGGCGAGGTCTACCGCGACGCCTGAGCGGGCGGTCCGCGCCGGCGCCCGCTATCATCGCGGGTCTGTCCGGCGCGGCGTGCGCGCCGGCGCCGTCGCGACGCAGGAACCTCCGCATGAAATTGCCGGTCCCCTTCATCCAGCTGCCGCTGCTGTTCGACGCGGGCGCGCTGAGGCGCGAGATCGCCGCGTTCGACGAAGGCATGTGGACCGCGCATCCGACCGGCATGCCCGGCAACTCGGCGCTGCCGCTGGTGACCGTCGATGGCGACCCCGCGCGCGGCGACGCGCTCGACGGCCCGATGCGCCCGACGCCGGCGCTGCTGCGCAGCCCGTACCTGCAGCAGGTGCTCGCAAGCCTCGACGCGGTGATCGGCCGGGTGCGCCTGATGCGCCTCTCCGGCCGCGCCGAGGTGCGCGCCCACATCGACACCGACTACTACTGGAACGAGCGCGTGCGCGTGCACGTGCCGATCCTGACCCAGCCGACGGTGCGTTTTTCGTGCGGCGACCAGCACGTCAACATGGCCGCCGGCGAGTGCTGGATCTTCGATACCTGGCGCATGCACCACGTGGCGAACGAGAACGACGACGCGCGCATCCACCTCGTGGTCGACAGTGTCGGCGGCGCCGGCTTCTGGAGCACGGTCAACGCCGGTCGCCCGCATACCGCGCCACGCGAAGGTTTTCGCATGCGCCATGTGCTGCCGCAGTCGGGCGTGGCGCCGCGCATCATGTACGAGACCGTCAACAGCCAGTCGCCGATGAGCTACTGGGAGTTGCGCAACATGGTCTCGTTCCTGTTCGGCGAGGTGCAGCCACATCCGCGCGTCCAGGCGATGTCGCAACTGGCCAATGCGTTCGTGGCAGTGTGGCAGACGCTGTGGTTCGAGCACGGTGGCGATGCCGCCGCCCAGCCGCACTACCTGCGGGCGCTCGATGCCTTCCTCGCCGACGCCTTGCCGCTTGCGCGCGGCATTCCACTCCACAACGGCGGCGACATGGGCGATGCGCTCGCCGGTCTGCTCAAGCGCGCGGTGCGCCGTGGCGGGCCAAGCGGCAGCGAAGAGGAGTCGCGCAGCCAGCCGCTGGAGAGCGCGGCGGCTGCCGCGCGCGCGCGCGGTTCGCGCCGCATCGAGCGCCCGGTATTCATCGTGTCGTCGCCGCGTTCGGGTTCGTCATTGCTGTTCGAGACGCTCGCGAAGAGCCCGGATGCCTGCACGATCGGGGGCGAGAGCCATCTGCTGATCGAAGGCATTCCCGCGCTGGATGCGTCGAAGCGTGGCTTCGAATCGAACCGCCTCGACGCAACCGACGCGACGCCCGACATCGCGAATGCATTGCGCGAACGTTTCGCCGCCGAAGCGTTCGGTCGCGACCTGCGCATGCCGGCGGCAGGCGCGGTGCGCCTGCTCGAGAAGACGCCGAAGAATTCGTTGCGCATCCCGTTCCTGCAGCGCGTGTTCCCCGATGCGCTGTTCGTGTACCTGCACCGCGATCCGCGCGAGGTACTCGCGAGCATGCTCGAGGCGTGGGAATCCGGGCGTTTCCGCACCTATCCGAATCTGCCGGGCTGGACCGGCCTGCCATGGTCGCTGCTGCTGACGCCGGGTTGGCGCGACCTGGTCGGAAGACCGTTGCCGGAAATCGTCGCCGCGCAATGGGAAGCGACGACACGCATCCTGCTCGACGACCTGGCCGCCCTGCCTTCGGCCCAGTGTGTCGTCGCGCGCTACGACGCATTGACCGGCAACCCTGCAGCGGAAATCGCACGCCTGTGCGCGGCGCTCGGCTTCGGCTGGGACCAGCCGATCGACGGTCCGCTGCCGCTCGCCAACCACACCGTGTCCGAACCGCGGGCGGACAAGTGGCGGCGACGCGAGGACGAGCTCGCGCCGGAGCTCGCGCGCCTCGGCCCGACGATCGCACGCGCCGCCGCGTTCGCGGCGCGCTGACGGGGCGGAACGGAGCGCCAAGCAGGCTTCGTTCATCTTTCGTATGCGAAAAAGGCTGGACCGGGACGGCGCCGCGCCGGCCGGAGTCCCATCGACCCAGGAGCCAGCCATGTCCGCGCGCCCAGGCAGCAGCAAGCCGTTTCTGTCCGACATCAAGACGATCCGCCGGCGCGCGCGAGCGCACATGGAGCGCGGGGCGGTCACCGATACCTACACGCTCGACCGCGACACGGTGCTTAAGCTGCTCAACGAAGCGCTCGCGACGGAGATCGTCTGCGTGCTGCGCTACAAGGCGCACTACTTCCTCGCCTCCGGCATCAACGCGAAGAGCGTCGCTGCCGAGTTCCTCGAGCACGCGAACGAGGAGCAGGGCCATGCGGACCTCATCGCCGAGCGCATCACCCAGCTCGACGGCACGCCGAATTTCTCGCCGGACGGCCTGTCCGGGCGCAGCCACTCCGAGTTCGTCGTGCCGGACGACCTCGCGGCGATGATCGAGGAGAACCTCGTCGCCGAACGCATCGCGATCGACAGCTACCGCGAGATCATCAACTACGTCGGCGACCGCGACACGACGACCAAGCGCATGCTCGAAGGCATCCTCGCGGTCGAGGAGGAGCATGCCGAGGACATGAAGACGCTGATGGAGGATTTCGGCAAGAAGGGCGAGCCGGCAAAGCCCGGCCGCGGCGCGAAGAAGAAGTAGGGCCGAACGCGATTCGACGCGGACTTTCGCGGATGGATGCTTGATCCGCGGGCATCCGCGTCGATCCGCGTCTGGGCTTTCGCCGGCGCGGTTGCAAACCCGAGCACGGCCTTCGCGCGCGCGTCGAGGCTTCCACTAGAATGGTGCCGGGCAGGCGATTGGCGCCTGCCGCGCGACCATTGCCGATCGGAGGCTGCGTGGAAGGTTCCCTGCTGATTCGTGCGCGTGCATGGATGTTCGGCGGTATCGGCGTCGTCGCTGCCGCGTGCGTCGTTGGCGTGCTCGCCCTGATGTGGTGGTGGGACTACGAGCCCGCGCATTTCGACGTGAGCGCGGCGGCCCAGGCGCGCGCGACCGCGAGCAGCGGCAAGGTCGTCACCGGCAGCATCACGACCTCCGCGTTGATGACTTCGGCCGAGACCCTGCTCGACAAACGCGGTGGTTACCTCAGCAACGACCGTTTCCCGCCCGGCGTGCTGATGGACAACGTGCCGAACTGGGAGTTCGGCGTGCTGACCGCGACGCGCGACCTTGCGCGTGCGTTGCGCAACGACTTCAGCCGCTCGCAGACGCAGTCGGTGGAAGACAAGGACCTGCAGGAAGCCGACCCGCTGTTCAGTTCGCCGAATGATCGCTGGCTGCTGCCGAGCTCCGAGAGCCAGTACCGCAAGGCGATCGCGCATGTCGGTGTCTACCTGGCCCGACTCGGCGACAGCGACGACAGCAATGCGCAGTTCTACGCGCGTGCGGACAATCTCGCCGACTACCTGCAGGTCGTTTCCGCGCGCCTCGGTTCGCTGTCGCAGCGCCTGTCCGCGGCGGCCGGCCAGGTGCGGATCGACACCGACCTCGGCGGCGATCCGCACGCGCAACAGTCGACGCCGGCAACGAGCCCGCGCCTCGTGCAGACGCCCTGGACGAAGATCGACGACAACTTCTACGAGGCGCGCGGCTACACCTGGGCCCTGCGCGAGCAGCTCGAGGCGATCCGCATCGATTTCGCGCCGATCCTCGCCAGCAAGAACGCGGCGGTCAGCCTCGAGCAGGTGATCCGCGAACTCGAAGAATCGCAGAAGGCGCTCGGCAGCCCGATCGTGCTGAACGGCACGCCGTTCGGTTTCTTCGCCAACCATTCGCTGGTCATGGCGAACTACATCTCGCGCGCGAATGCGGCGGTGATCGACCTGCGCGAGCTGCTCAAGCGCGGCTGACGGGATACCCGGGCGGTGCCACGCGCGACACCCTGTGCGCGGCATGAGAAAATCGGCGCACAGTCCCTTCGCGCACTTCGGCACATGACGCCAACGTTACCGCCCCGTTCCGCGGCACCCGCCTGGCGCGACATCGTCGACCTTCCATTGCTGGCCGCGATCGCGTTGCTGTTGCCGGCGATCTTCCTGCTGCCGCCGCTGCCGATCGACGAGACGCGCTACCTCGCGGTCGCGTGGGAGATGCGCCAGACCGGCGAATTCCTCGTGCCGCATCTCAATGGCGCGACCTATGCGCACAAGCCGCCGCTGCTGTTCTGGCTGATCAATGCGGGTTGGGCGTTGACCGGTGTGCACGCGTGGACCGCGCGCACGATGACGCTGCTGTGTTCACTCGCGAGCCTGGCCCTGTTGCACCGCCTGACCTGGCGCCTGACCGCATCGGTGCTCGCTTCGCGCGTCGCGGTCTGGGTGTTGCTCGGCGCGATCTACTTTGCCGCGTTCGCGAACGCGATCATGTTCGACGTGCTGCTCGCGACCTGCGTATTGCTCGCGGCACACGGCGTGCTCGATCTCGCCGAGTCGCGCACGGCGCGCGGCATCGTGATCGCCGGCGGCGCGATCGGTCTCGGCATCCTGGTCAAGGGTCCGGTGATGCTGCTCGACATCGCCTTCATGGCGCTGCTCGCGCCGTGGTGGAGTGCGGACGCCCTCGCCGGCAAGCGTGCGCGTTATTTCGGCGGCATCGGTCTTGCCGTTCTGCTCGGTGCCGCGATCGGCCTCGGCTGGGCGATTCCGGCCGCGCTGCATGGCGGCGATGACTACGCGCATGCGATCTTCCTGCGCCAGACCTTCGACCGCATCGAAGGCGTGAAGGGTGCGAGCACGCACGGCAGGCCCTTCTGGTGGTACGCGATGATCTTCCCGTTCATGCTGTTGCCGTGGCCGTTCGTGCTGCGTGGGCGCTGGCACGCGCTGCGTGGACTTGTCGGAGCGCGCGACGTGCGGTTCGCGCTGGCCTGGCTGGTGCCGACTTTCGTCGCGTTCTCGCTGATCGGCGGCAAGCAGCCGCACTACCTGCTGCCGGCGATCCCCGCGTTCGCGCTGCTGGTCGGCGTCGCGATGGATCGCGGTGGCTGGAGCATGCGGCAAGGGCTGATGGGCGCGAGCCTGCTTGTGCTCGGCATCGCGGTCGCCTGCCTGCCGTACTACGCGCGCACGCATGGCGGGCCGATCGTGCTCGAAGACGTTTCGCCGGGATGGGGCATCGCGGCGGCGCTGCTCGGCGCGGCGACGCTCGCGTTCGCGCGTCGCCTGCGCGGACCGGCGTGGCCGACCCTCGTCACGCTCGCCTGCGCGCTGATGGTCAAGCTCGCGATCGTGCAGGGTACCGGCACGCGCTACGACATCGGCGACGCCGCAGCGGCGATCCAGGCAGTGCAGGAGCGAGGCAAGCCGATCGTGCACATGGGCTGGCACCACGGCGTGTACGAGTTTGCCGGGCGCATGAAGGAACCGTTGCAGACGCTCGGCGACGTCGCCGAACTGGAGCGCTGGGCATCGACGCACCCCGACGGGCTCGTCGTGAGTTTCTACCCGCGCTTCCGCTTTCGAGCCACACCCGTGTTCACCACGCCGTTCCGCGGTGCCGAGGTGTCGATCTGGAACGTGCGCGAGGCGCTCGCATCGGGCGTCGACCGGGATGTCGCGCACAGTCGCGACGACGGCGACGATGCCGCGGACGACTGAGCGTGGGGCAGCAAGTCGAAGAGACCGGACACGGATCGACGCCGATGAGCGCGGATCGACCCGAACACGGACGGCCGCTGACGATCCGCTTCTACCGACCCGCGTTCATCCGCGGAAATCCGCGTCGGAAGTTTTCCATGGCCGATCTCAGGACGCCGCCTTGTCCTTGTTGTAGCGCTCGACGCCGGCGAGGATTTCGCGTTTCGCTTCCGCGGCATCGGCCCAACCATCGATCTTGACCCACTTGCCCTTCTCGAGATCCTTGTAGTGCTCGAAGAAATGGCCGATGCGCTCGAGCCAGTGTCCGGAGACCTGGCCGATGTCGGCGATGTGGGCGTAGCCGGCGAATGTCTTCGGATGTGGCGCCACGACCAGCTTCTCGTCGGCGCCGGCCTCGTCGGTCATGCGCAGCATGCCGACCGGACGGCAGCGGATCACCGAGCCCGGCACCAGCGGCAGCGGCAGGATCACCAGGGCATCGAGCGGATCGCCGTCGCCGCCGAGCGTCTGCGGTACATAGCCGTAGTTGCACGGATAGCGCATCGGCGTCGACAGCACGCGATCGACGAAGATCGCGCCGGAGGCCTTGTCGACCTCGTACTTGACCGGCTCCGCGTCCTTCGGAATCTCGATGATGACATTGATCTCGTCCGGCACCTTGTTGCCGGCGGGAACGCGCTCCAAACCCATGGCTGGTTCCTCGCAAATCGTTCGGGCGCCGCTGTCGGCGGCGCGGGCAGGCGGGTCGCCTGCGGGGTCGCGAAGGATACGGCAAACCTTGCGGCGGCGCAGCAATCGGTTGCTGGCCTTGTGGGAGCGGCGGGGTCGCGATGCGCTGGCTTGCAACGGCATCGCGGCTTCCGCCGCTCCCACAAAAGTTACGAATTCAGTGCCGCCTTGAGCGCGGCGACCTGCTCCGGAAACCACTGGCCGTTCTGCTCGAGCACGTCGGCGACGACTTTCGCCGCGTCATCGTTGCGCTTGAGCGCCTTCAGTGCCTTTACGCGATACATCGCGACGCTCAGCCGGTTCTCGCCATAAGCCTTCTCGGCGGCCCTCTCGAACCAGGGCAGCGCTTCGGCGGCGCGCTTGCGCTCGAGCAGGCTGCGGCCATAGCGGTAGGTGTAGACGTAGTCGTCCGGATACGCCGCGATCAGCTTCGGGTAAAGCGCGTCGAGTTCGGCATCGCGCTTGGCGCGCATGAGGTAGACGCGCAGGTTGTCGGCGAGGTTGCGATCCTTCGTGTAGTCGTCGCCGAGACGCGTGCGCGCATCGGCGATCGCGCGGTCGAGGACGGCCTTCTCGGCCGCGGCGTCGCCGAGTGCGGCGTCCACGTCGGCCGTCGTGACGACCGTGCTGCGCTGGTCCGCGCATGCGGGCTTGTCGACGTAGATGTCGCGTACGAGCATGGCATCGAGCGCGACGCGTTGCGGCTTCAGCAAGGCGCTGCGTTCCGGCGTCGGCAGTTTCTCGCTCGCCTCGAGCAGGCTGTCGACGACGTAGGGCCGGTCACAACCGATGTCCCCGCCCAGCACGCGCTGCGCCGCGGCGACCGCCGCCTTGTCGTCCTTCGCCGCGCGTGCCTGCGACAGCACTAGGCGGTCGCGCCACAGCGTGACCGCTGCATCCTTGCCGGCCTTGCTGCGCACCGGTTGCGGCAGCGTCGCGTACCACGCGAGGCCGTCCTTGCCGGCATCGCGCGCCTGGTAGGCGCCGAGCACGTCGGCGATCGCATCGCGCGAACCATCGTGCGCCTTGCGCTTGAGTGCATCGAGCGTATTCGCGCCGGCGAGGATCCGCTCGATCATCGGATAGAACTTCGCGCGCGGCTGCTCGGCGAGGATGCGACCGAGTTCGGCGCCGTCCTCATTCAGCACGACGTAGGCGGGCAACGCCTTGTTCTCGAGCTTCTTCATCCACACCGCGCCGTCCGGCGAATCGGCATCGACCGTGGCGACGACGGTGCGTGCCTCGAGCGCGGTCCACTCGGCGCCGTTGAGCACGTGCGTCGCCATGAAGTAGCAGGAGTAGCACCAGGGCGCGCTGAAATCGAGCAGCACCGGCACGTGTGCCTTCCTCGCCCGTGCGAGCGCGTCGTCGACGCGGGCGGGTTCGGCTGCATGCAGTGCGGTGACCAGTGCGAATGCGCAGGACGCGAGGAGGCGTTTCATGGCGAGGCCTTGTTCAGTTGATCGCGCAGGAAGGTGTAGGCGAGTGCGTGCATCATGGCCGACTGTTGGTTGTCGGCGGCGGCGCCGTGGCCGCCTTCGGTGTTCTCGTAGAACCACACGTCCGGATAGCCGAGTTCCTGCATGCGCGCGGCCATCTTGCGTGCCTGCACCGGGCCGACGCGGTCGTCGCTGGTCGCGGTGTAGAACAGCACCGGCGGATAGGGTTGCCCGCGCGCGAGGTTCTGGTAGGGCGAGAACGTGCGGATCCAGTCCCATTCCGCCGGCACGTCGGGATCGCCGTATTCGGCGATCCACGAGGCGCCGGCGGACAGATGCGTATAGCGCTTCATGTCGAGCAGGGGCACTTCGCACACGATCGCGCCGAACAGTTCCGGATACAGGGTCAGCATGTTGCCCACCAGCAGGCCGCCGTTGCTCCCACCCTCTATGCCGAGGTGCGCGTGCGAGGTGACCTTGCGCGTGATGAGGTCGCCCGCGATCGCCGCGAAATCCTCGTACGCGCGCATGCGGTTCGCCTTGAGCGCGGCCTGGTGCCAGCGCGGCCCGTACTCGCCGCCACCGCGGATGTTCGCGACGACGTAGACGCCGCCGTGCTCCAGCCAGGCGCGTCCGATGCTGCCGCTGTACTTCGGCCGCAACGACACCTCGAAGCCGCCATAGCCGTACAGCAGGGTCGGGTTCGCGCCATTGCGCTTCATGCCCTTCGGTGCGATCTCGAAGTAAGGAATGCGGGTACCGTCCCTGGAATTCGTGAAGTACTGGCGGACCTGGAACTTCTTCGCGTTGAAGAATGCCGGCGCATGCTTGAGCGCAACCGGCTTGCCTTCGCCGAGCGTGCCGTAGTACAGCGTTTCGGGCGTGAGGAAGCCGGTCACGCTCATGAAATAGGTGTCGTCCGCATCGGCGTCGATGCCGCTGGCCTCGACGGCGCTCAGCGCGGGTGCACCGGTCAGCGTCGTGCGTTTCCACGTGCCCGGTCCGGGCGTCAGCACTTCCTGGCGGCTCGCGACGTTGTCGAGGATGTTGAGGATCAGGTGGTTGCGGGTCCACGAATAGCCCGCGAGCGAGGTCGTCGCGCGCGGCGAGAACAGCACCGCCAGGTCGCGCCTGCCCTGCATGAAGGCATCGAAATCCACGCCCAGCAGTGCGCCCGATGGATAGGTCTTTCCACCGACCGTCCAGTCGCTGCGCGGCTGTATCAGCAGCCACTCGCGGTGTGCCTCGACGATCGCATCGAGCGGCACGTCGACCTTGGCGAGCTTGCCGGCGCTGTCGCGCAGGAACGTCTCGCTGGTGTAGAAGTCGATCGTGCGCGTGACGAAGTCGCGCTCGAATCCGGGCGTGAGATCGCGCTGGGCGCTGATCGCGAGATCCTGTTCGGTGCCTTCGTAGACCGTCGTCGCCTGCGCCAGCGGCGTGCCGCGCGTCCATTCCTTGACGATGCGCGGGTAGCTCGATTTCGTCATCGTGCCGGGACCGAAATCGGTCGCGACGAACAGGCGGTCACGGTCGATCCACGCGACCTGCGATTTCGCCTCCGGCAGCTCGAAGCCACCGTCGACGAATGCCTTGTCGACGAGATCGAACTCGCGCACGACGTCGGCGTCGCCGCCGCCGGGCGAAAGCGCGACGAGGCAGCGCCGGTTTTCGGGCTTGAGGCACTGTGCGCCGTGCCAGACCCAGTGCTTGCCTTCGGTCTGGCCGAGCGCGTCGACGTCGATCACGGTTTCCCAGGCAGGTGTGTTCCTGCGGTACTGCTCGAGCGTCGTGCGCCGCCATACGCCGCGCGGATGCTCCTTGTCCTTCCAGAAGTTGTAGTAGCGATCACCGATCTTCTGGACGCCCGGAATCTTCGCCTCCGAGTCGAGCACTTCGAGGATGTCCCTGCGCGTTGTTTCGAACGCCGGCGTTTGCGCAAACGCCGCGCGTGTCTGCGCGTTGTGCGCCTCGACCCATTCCATCGGTTTCGCGCCGTGGATGTCCTCGAGCCAAAGCCATGGATCGTCGCCGGCCGCCGCGGGCGATACCGCCCGGTGGGGTGCCGGGGCGCAACCGGCCAGCAGTGCAAGGGGCATCAGCATGCGGAGCAGGGCGAGGTGCTTCATGGGACGTCCGATCGGGAGCAAGCGACCATCCTGCGCGGAGCCGAAAGGGCTTGTCCAGCATTGGACCCAACCTCCATGACCGGGCCGACGGGCGTTGCGGCGAACGGGCCTCCCCGCTGCTAGGCGGATCATTCCGGTGATACGCTTGGCCGGCAGAACTAGGTCTCAAGGCGGAATCCAGGGGATGCGCCGAGGTCTGGAATGCCAACCAGGGGAAAACTCATGTCTCGCATCCGTGCGTCCATCGGAACGTTCGCGTTCCTGTGCGCGTTGCTGTGCACGCTCATCCCGGCCACGTCGGTCCAAGCCCAAGTTGCCGGCGATGCATCATCGGGCGAGCAGGGTGTCCGCATTCCTACCGCGGCCGGCATTGCCGAGACATCCGCCGAACTCATGCAACGCCAGGCCGCGACGCCACCACGCCGCGGCGAACGGCCCGAGCACGAGCTCGAAGGACCCGATCGCAGCCAGTTGAAGGTGAACCCCGATGCCCCGCTGACGTCGCGCTTCCCGCTCGGCTTGCCGAGCGCCGCCGATCATCCGGGCAGCATCCACACGCCGTCGACGTCGTTCGATGGCGCCACGCTCGCGGACACGGGTGCGTTTCCGCCGGATTCGATGGGAACGATCGGACCGAACCAGTACGTCGTCGCGGTCAACGGCCGCATCCGCTCGTTCACCAAGGCCGGTGTTGCCGACGGCGTGCTGAATCTCGATCCGGACGTGTTTTTCGCATCGGTCATGACGCCGGTCGGCGGTTCGGTCGTGCTCAATTTCACCAGCGATCCGCAGGTCCGCTACGACCGCTTCAGCGGGCGCTGGTTCCTCAGCATCATCGACGTGCCGTGCACCAACGCGGGCTGCACGGCGACCGCCGCCAACCGCTGGATGCTCGCCGTGAGCGACGCCGCGAGCGCCGGCACGATCAGCGGCAGCACGGTGTGGACGTTCTTCTTCGTCACGACCGATCCCGGCTCGAACTTCTGCGACTACCCGTCGCTCGGCATCGACGTCAACGCGCTGTACTTCGGTTGCAACATGTTCTCCAGCGCCGGCGCGTTCGTCGGCACCAACGGCTACGTCGTCCGCAAGAGTTCCGTGCTTGGCGCCGGGCCTGCCGTCGTCACATCGTTTCCGAACCTTGCAGCAGGCACTGGCGCAGGACCTTACACGCCGCGTGGGGTCGACAACTTCGACCCTGCCGCGACCGAGGGATATTTCGTCGGCGTGGACAACGCAGCATTCAGCACCCTGGTGGTCCGTCGCGTCAGCAATCCCGGCGGTACCCCGACGATTTCGGGCAACATCTCGGTCACGGTACCCACCACCGTCTACCCCAGCCCGGTCGAACATGCCGGCAACACCGGTGGCGCCAACGGCCGCCTCGATTCGCTCGACGACCGCCTGTTCGCCGCGATGATCCGCAACGGCCGCCTGTGGACCGCGCATAACCTGCGCGTAAGCACGACCGGCGTCGCGAGTACCACCGCCACGGCGCGCAAGGCCGCGCGCTGGTACGAGCTGCAGAACCTCACGACGACGCCGACGCTGGTGCAGTCGGGCACGGTCTACGACAACGCCGCGACGCTCGCGGCCGCATTGCAGTACTGGATCCCTTCGGTGACCGTGACCGGCCAGGGCCATGCGGTGATCGGCTTCAGCCAGGCGGGCACGCCGTTGGGCGCGACGCCCGCGTATGCGGGACGCCTTGCGGGCGACACGCTCGGCACGATGGCGGGCCCGCCGACCGTCGCCGCCGTCCAGTACGGACTCACCTCGGCGAACTACAACCCGCCGTCAGATCCGGGCGGTGCGGCCGGTCGACGCTGGGGCGACTATTCATTCACGGTCGTCGATCCGCTCGACGACATGACGATATGGACGATCCAGGAATACAACCAGGCCGCGAACACCTACGCGGTGCGCGTCGGCAAGCTGCTGGCTCCGCCGCCTGCGACACCGACCTGCTCGGGTTCGCCGATCCCGTTCACCGCGGGAACCGGCAACGTCGTCGTCAACGCGACATCGAGTGGCGGGTCGGGTTTTTATGATCCGGGCGCGAACCTGCCGGCGCCGGCGCGGCCGTTCACCCACCTAACGGCCAGCGTCACCAACGCAACGGTCAACACCGTCACGTACAACTCGCCGACGCAGGCGACGCTCAACATCACTGCGGCAGTTGCCGGCCTGCAGAACGTCACGATCACGAATCCGGATGGCCAGTCGGTCACCGCTAACAATTGCATCAATGTCACGGTGCCCAGCTTTACCCTGACCTACACGGCCGGCGCGAACGGCACGATCTCGGGCACGTCACCGCAGACCGTAGCGAGCGGCGGCAGCGGAACGCCGGTCACGGCGGTGCCGAACACCGGCTACCACTTCGTGCAATGGAGCGACGGCTCGACCGCGAACCCGCGCACCGACACGAACGTGACCGGCAACATCAGCGTCACCGCTAGCTTCGCGATCAATACCTACACGCTGACCTACACGGCCGGTGCGAACGGAACGATCACGGGCACATCGCCGCAGATCGTCAATCATGGTGCGAACGGCACGCCGGTCACCGCAACGCCGAACACCGGCTACCACTTCGTGCAATGGAGCGATGGTTCGACCGCGAACCCGCGCACC
>Ga0105239_10001910_pt1 | contig 27144 bp, 25 predicted proteins | sample KBSC44metaG_FD_92761 | JGI IMG/M metagenome (GOLD analysis project Ga0105239, IMG submission 92761) | Corn rhizosphere microbial communities from Kellogg Biological Station, Michigan, USA - KBS C4-4 metaG | ecosystem: Host-associated > Plants > Roots > Rhizosphere > Soil | place: Michigan, USA...
CCTTTTCTGACAAATGCAGGGCCTCATTTACAGAATAACCGAAATATTCGCATTGCTTTATTTTTCGCGCCAAAGGGGTTCGCCATAAAAAATCGGGATGAATAAGTAACAACCAGCCGGAATGTATATGCGGTTTTCCTTCCCTTGCTTCAATCTTTAATACCTGGCCGGGCGCCATAAAGCTCATAATGCCTGTATTGAAGTCATACTCCGTCTGGCCGTATTTCATTTTGCCATCCGTTGTTTTTTTCAATGCAATGGAATAATAACCTATTACTATATGTTTAGGATCGGCTCCGGGAGAACACCGGATTAATTCAAACGGAATCACGCTTATCAATGGATGTTCCGGTAAGGGAATCTCCATAAGCTTATGATATTCAGATATGGTTTTAACGCTATGCGGTTGTATGTTTTTCATATCATTTTCTCAATGAAATTAAGAAAAGCCACCTGAACAGATGTAAATAAAATTTGAGAACAAATCTACCTGGTATTACGTTGTATCTTAGTATCAGTAAAAATATCGGTATGAATTACCAGATAATCGCACCACCTCCATCACTTAAAAATTATGTTCGGGAGTTCTGGATGCTAGAGGATAACAGAGAGGATGCATCACAAAAAACCTTCACCGTGATGTGTAATGGCATACCCGGACTTATTTTTCAGGAGAAGCCGGAGGCATTTACCGGTTTTGACGGTGAGCGATTACCTCAGTTATTTGTTTTCGGTCAGGCCCGAAAGTACGGGCAACTACAAGGTAACGGCAGTTTCCGCATGATCGGCGTAACCTTTCAGCCAACAGCCCTTAAAACCGTATTCGGCATAAATGCGAATGAGCTGACCGACCAAAACACCTGCATCACTAATCTCACCAAAACATCTTTGACTGAACAATTGCAGGACTGTAACTCTATACGCGAAAAGATCTCCTGTCTTTCGGCATTCCTGCTGCTGCAGGCACGACGTTATGATGGCGAGCACAAAAAACTTCACTACGCGGTTGACGCGTTACAACAGGGCAAAAAGCTGTCTGACGTATTGCATGACCTGAACATGTCGGAACGGTCACTGGAACGCCTCTTTCTCACACATATCGGCATTACACCAATTTTATATGCCCGCATCTGCCGCTTTCAAACCTCGTTGGCGCTTTTACGGCAAGGCACATTTCGTTCGCTTACAGATATTGCCTATTCGCTTGGTTACTTCGATCAGTCACATTTTATTCGTGACTTTAAATTGTTTTCCGGCGCAAGCCCTCGCATTTATCTGCGCAAAACTATTGAACGGATGCCCGGCTTTCCTGAATGGCAATAACAAAAGTGACTGTCGGTTTTTTACAATTTCAGAGTAATTGCGCCAGGTAACTTTGTGTGCAATTAAATCAATCGTTATGCAAAAGACTATTCCATTCATGATGTTTACCGGCGACAATTGTGGCAAAGCAAAAGAAGCGGCTACGTTTTATACGTCACTTATAAAAAATAGTGAAGTAATACATGTAAAGGAGCTTGAACCGGGAGAGCCAGGCGCAGAGAAAGGATGGATTAAACATGTACAGTTTTCTCTGGCGGGCACAGAATACATGGCAGCAGATGATCCACAGGGTGACTACTCTTTCAACCCGTCCATCTCTATATGTATAAACTGCGAAACAGAAACTGAAATTGAAACGCTTTATAAAGCGCTCTCAAAAGGAGGCAATATAATGATGCCACTGGATAGTTATGGATTCAGTAAAAAATTCACCTTTTTATCTGACAAATATAATCTAGCCTGGCAATTAATTCTGTTCTGATAAAAAAGCCTTATTCAATCGTTAATGATCCTTTTGATTTGCTGAAATCTTTTTCAGAAACTCATTCTTAAATACCCTTCCTATAGGTATTGCTGCGTCACCGATCATTATCTGTTCTGCCTGAAGATCATTAATTTTTTCAAGGGCCACAATAAATGATTTATGAACCCTTGCGAATTTGTTTTCAGGCAGTTTCTCATCCATATAGCTAAGCCGCTCAGAGGCAACGATGACTTTTTGAGAAGTATGCACTTTGATAAAATCTTTAAGCCCTTCGATATACAGAATATCTTTCAGATACATTTTTGTTTGTCCTTTTCCTACTTTCAAAAAAATATACGCAGTGTCAAAACTACTGGAAGTGTCGGGCTTTTCCGTAAATGCATTATTATAGTAATTGAATTTTGATATAGACTTCATAAACCGTTCCTGCGTAATGGGCTTGATAAGGTAGTCCATCACGTCCAGTTCAAAGGCTTCCACGGCGTATTCCCTATGCGCCGTAGTGAGTATAATTTTAGGGCAAACCTTTAATGATCTGATCAATTCAAGTCCTGATACCTGCGGCATTTGTATATCCAGAAAAACCAGATCAACGGCATTTTTCTGCAAAAAATTAAACCCATCTACCGCATTATCAAATGTGGCTAGTAATTCAAAACCCTGCAAATTCGAAAGATGATGCGCTATCAACTCTCTTGCAGGTTGTTCATCATCCACTACAACACATCGTATCATTTTAAAGTCTTTATTTTCAATACCACCAGATGCGAATGAGGAAACGCTACAATTTTAAATTCATGTGCATCGGGGTAAATCAGTTGTAATCTTTTTTGCACATTCTGTATTCCTATACCACCATTTCTATATTCATCGGTTTGATTTTTTTCTTCAATACTGTTTTCAATCTTAATAGAAAAATTATCACGCTGTTTTGAAACATCTATCCGTATCCATCCACCCGTAATAGAACTGTCTATGCCATGTTTAAAACTGTTTTCAATCAATGGCAATAAAAGCAGCGGCGCAATATAAAGGTCCTGTATGTCGTCATAAATATTTATTGAAGCATCGAGTTTTGTTCCATACCTGTTCTTTTGAAGTTCTATATAATGCTGCAGATATGCTATTTCGGAAGTCAATGCAACGAAGCTTTGTTTGGCTTCGTACAGGTTGTAGTTAAGAAAGCTGGATAAATGCGAGATCAGCCTCGCGGTATCCGGGCTTGCCTTTAAAGCGGTAGAATAAATATTATTCAATGCATTGAAAATAAAATGTGGTTGCACCTGCGATTTTAATAACTCCAGCTCCGCCAAAGTTTTTTCCTGTAGCAGACTCTGAGCCTTCTGCTTTTCTTCATACCACGATCGTACAAAATAAAACAATGCATACACGCCTGTAATAAGATACAAGTTAACCAACTCCACAATCATTTTCCCAAATGAGAATAAGGGAACATGCTGCGCTTCAGGAAAATACTTTGGATAAATTATATAGTAATTGATGGACCTTCTTATCACAAGCAGTATTAAAGACACCGCAATTTGTAAAATCCAAAACTTCAGCTTCTCACCTTTGTTATAATATTTTTTTATAAAAACATGAACGGTGAGATATGATATGATAAACGACAAAGGCAAAGCCATGCAGGCATTTATAAAATAACTGCTGTAATCTCCCGAAAGAGCAGCCAGTCCCAACCACTCATACAAAAAATAGAATAGCCAAAAAACAAGATTGAAAATAATATCTCTGTTTGGCTTTTGCATTAAAAGGTTCTCCTTCCTTTTTATTAACAAACTTAGTAATTTAAAAACAGCTTTAGGCTTCAGAAGTCTGCAAGCGCCTTCCAGATCAGCACATTTTAGACCAACTACGGAATATTCAGACCAACTACCGACGACGAGTTTATCAGGCGTTAGCCGATATGAACATGCAAGTTCTTTACGTCACCAATAAATTTGGTTACAGCAATAATTATCAAATGAACTATTTAATAAAAACAGGAAGGGTATTTTATTCCCTGGCACTGATAGTGTGGGGCATTCAGCAGTTTTATTTCGGAACTTTCCGGGATGTATTTTTTTCTCCCTACCAGAAATACCTTCCGTTCCTTAATATACTTGCATGGTTGTTTGGGGTATACCTTATTGTTTCCGGCGTTTTAATGCTGACTGAAAAGAGAGGGAAAAAAGCTACTTTACTGTTAGGAGCCGTTTTTCTTATGCTCTTTCTGTGCACTCATCTTACCTACGAGCTCATATCAGAGCCTAATAAAATTTATCATTTAGGCTTATGGGCGACTTCTCTTAAAGAGATTGCATTATGTGGAGGCGCTTTTGTGGTTGCCGGTTCATTTGAAAGCGGGTACATAACAAAAGGGATATTTATTTTTTTAAACAGGTTCGTTCCATACGGGAATTTATTTTTTCTTTTTACGATGACGTGTTTTGGGATTGGTCATCTTATGTATGGCCCCCTCCTGGAAAATATAGTGCCTGCATGGTGCGCTGATCATTTGTTCTGGGTATACTTTTCAGGCGTTGCACTTACAGCAGCAGGCATTGCTATTATTTTAGGTATAAGAATACGAGTGGTGTCGTTACTGCTTGCACTTATGATCTTCTGCTGGTTCTGGATGGTACATCTTCCATCTGCAATAGCTCATCCGGTATTTGAAAGGGGAAACTTATTGGCGAGTGCATTTGACGCGCTTGCTTTTAGCGGCATTGCAATAATTATAGCGTTTACAATGCCAAATCAAAAATGGGTAAGCAAGATAGAAAACTGGAAATAGTGAATAAAATAACCGACTAAACAATACAATAAAACAAGGGGCACACGGGCTTTCAACATATTAAAAAAATAGAACATTAGTATTGTTGAAAGTTTTTTATATCTTCCTGACCATAATTTGTAGCCAGCCCATGCGCCTTGTAAAACAAAGCTTTCTGTATTTTAAAGAAGGCAATTCCGATAAAGTCTATGAAATTGACCTTTGCGATGTTGGAAATGATAAATATGTTGTGAATTTCCGGTATGGACGAAAGGGTTCAACCTTAAAAGAAGGAAGCAAAACCCCGGTTCCCGTTCCATTAGCTGAAGCAGAAAAAATATATGGTGCAGTTGAACAGGAGAAATTACTAAAAGGATATACTACTTCCGAAAGCGGTGTGTCATCTATCCCAAAAACCACCGCATTTAAACTTAATACAGACGTAACAATCAGTACCGACTGGACGTTGATGCCCAACGGTCGCACGAAAGCAATATTGCAACGACTGAATGCAGCAGTGTTAGGCAATAGCATTGTGAATCGCGCGAAGTGGAAGTTATCACGTGTTATTTGGAAGGCCGGTGAGTATAAAGTAAAAGAAGCGGCGCCTTATCTTATTAAACTTTTCAACACCGGCGACGCCATTCATCAGTATAGTTGTACCTGGGCATTAGCCCGTTGCGGCAACGAATCGGCAGCAAAGGCATTGCAACAGATCCATAACGAACATCCTTCACCCGTAATTTCAAAAATAGCAGGCGCTGGTTTGCTGGCCGTTTTAAACGGACCTGAAAAAGAAAGTCACCTCACTTATTATATCAATTCATTACCGGTAGAAATTAAATCTGCCGTTGAAGCAAATCAGCCCAAAGCACTGGATACTTTACTGCAGGAAAGAATTACCCAGCAACAGCCACAGTACAACTGGCTGGAAAGTTTATACCTTGTTTCTGTTGAAAGGAAATGGGTCCGTGCTTCTATAAAAAAGATTGTAGGACAATTACAGTTAAAACCGGGTTACTTTAAACATATACGCGCTGTTTTTAAGCTGGCTGAATTACTGGATGATTTTGAGATCTGTGGCTTACTGGCCTGCCGGTTCGAACGCGAAGAGGCATTTTTTTCACACAATGTTTCATCCGGAGATACAGAAAGTAAATCTTATATAGAAACAGCTGGCGAGTATCTTAATCCGCATGTTGAATTAAAAAAGAAAAATACCCGTCTTGCTTATTCAAAAAGAACACGCCGCTATCTGGGTTTGCGTGTTAACAGGCATTTACAGGGATTGGGTAAAACAAACAACCCCGATTATGTAAAACTGGCTACTGCCATATTGATTGCCTACGATAGAAATCGCGATTTTAAAGAAGCATTTTCAAGATTTGAATATAGATGGAATGGTCGCACTCATGCAAGAGTTCAGCTATTTTTTCCGCAAAACGCGCAGGCCGTTTTTATGCACCGCATTCTCAGCGGCGACCATCCTCAACTAAAACTCATTAGTAACAGCATCTGGCGTTTAAAATCTGAACAGGAACTGAAGGGCAATGCCCGCAGCAACACGCCTGCTCCAGGGCAAACAAAACAGTCCGACACAGGCATTTTTAAAAAGATCGCAGGGCTGTTTGGTAAGAAGAAAGACACTGCTGTACCTGAATCCATTCCAGTCCACAAACAGGAAACAGCACCTGCAAATGAAAACGGAACACCCTTTCTGCATTTATGGAATAAACTTCCGCAGTCGTACATACAACTGCTAATGGAAGCACAGATGGATGAGATCCATGAGTTTGCCAAAGGCGCATTGACTACCCATCCTGCCTATGACGAAATCAAACAAAAACTCGATAAGAAAGCGTGCAAAAGACTTTTATTATCTTCTTTCGCTATACCTGCTGAATTGGGTCTTTCCATTACTATGGAAAAATATTCAGGTCAGGCAGATGCAGACCTTGTAATGGCGATGCTTAACTCAGCTAATATCAGTGCACGCAATAAAGGCAGACAGTGGGCAGAAGCCAACCGCGAAAGCTATTTTCAGCAAAGCGATTTTATTAAAGACCTGATCTTTGCATGGCATGCCGACACTGCACAATGGGCAAAAGAACTGATAAAGAACAGCACGCTGAGCAGTGATGTGAAAAATGCAGTAACAGGAAAGTCCGTCGCCGAAATGATGGCGTTTATTGAAATGACTGCAACCAATGAAGTCCTCATTAAAAGAGCTGCCGATACTTTATTTGAATTGCTGGGAAGTGAACTGCAGCAGGTTCCGGTTGCTATTATAGGCGATTTACTTCTGCATCCCGTACCGCCGGTTTTATTATTTGGTTTGAAAATATTGCAGGCTAAAAAGCAACAGATCAATCTGCAGGAACTAAACAAGTCGCTGCTGTTCGCACTGCTGCAACATAGTTATGCTCCTGTACGTGAGATGGGCGTATCGCTGTTAAGCAGTATCAGCGACGAAACTTTATTAAAATATCAGGAAGAAATTACAGTATGCAGTGTGTCTTCTTTTCAAAATGTACGTCAGGGCCTGGCGGCTGTTATCGGCAGAATGGCTCAGAAAGAAAAAGCCTTTGGCGACAGAATAGCTGAAACGCTGATGCCCTGTCTGTTAAGAAAAGAAACCAGCGAAGGATTACACGACGATGTGAGCCGCCTTTTATGTAATGAACTGAGTGGCCATTTACAAAATGCCAATAAAGAAACAGCCTTAAACTTATTATACAGTAATTATGCTGCTGCACAAAATGTAGGCGTGGTGATTCTTGAAAAATATACCGATCCGGCACAGTTAACCATTCCGCAGGTAATTGCGCTGGGAGGTCATGAGAATTTGAACGTACGCTCCTGGTGCTGGAATTTTTATAAAGAACAGGTTTCGAGAATAAAATATGAAAAAGAAGCGGCTATAAAATTACTCGAAAGCAAATGGCAGGATACCCGGCAGTTTGCGATGCAATACTTCAGGGATTATTTTACCGAAAACGACTGGTCGCAGGAAGCACTGATAACGCTTGCCGACTCAATAAAACCCGACGTAGAAGCATATGGCAGAGAATTGATCACAAGGTTTTTTGATGGCGCACAGGGAACAACGTATCTGTTGAAATTAAGTCAACACCCGAGCGAGAAAATGCATTTGTTTGCTACCAATTATCTGGAACGCTATGCAGCCGATGATGTGGCTAAAATTGAATCATTGGAGTTCTACTTCCGTTCTGTATTAACAAGAGTAAATAAAAGCCGCATTGCCAAAAACAGGATCTATCATTTTCTGTTAACTGAAGGTCGTAAATCCGAAGCAGCGGCCAAAGCAGTAAGCGGCATTTTATCAGATATTTCAGCAACAGCAGCCATTGGTGATAAAGCGAAATGTATCGAGGTACTGCTGCAATTGAAATCGTTGTATGAAGTAACAACGCCATTACAGGTAAAAGAAATTGAAACGAGAGCATAGTCCTGAGCGTAGTCGAAGGATCGGGATGCGTTAAAAAATAAGCAATTATGTTATTTAATTATCGCTTTGCGGGAAATTCTACGGTAACCAGTACATCGCACATGACGGGGTTGTCGTTTGCGCCTGATACATTACGTGAAAGCGCGTGGTTTGTAGGCAAGTTGCATAAAAAACTTTCTTTTCGCGAAGCTATTTCAGCATTGCATGATGTAGTGATCAGCGATCTGCGGTTTAAGCCAAAAGATAAAACTGAATATAAAGAGTGGGTAGCGCAAAACGAAGCCCTATTCCTCGCCGAATATATGACCAGCTATGATGCGAATGCAGCCAATCAACGCATCGAACAAATAAAGGCAGAGTTGGTTGAAGTACGTGAGCAGAAAGAAAAACTGATGAGCCCTTTTTATAAGGCCCGCAAAAAATACTTCGATTACATCTACGAAAAGAACAGAGAAGCCTGGATAGTGCTTGATCCTGTTATTACCATTCACCCCGACGAACTGTTTTTCGAATGCTTTAGTCAGGATGAATCAACCTATGGCAAGCTGGGCTGCAATTACAATGTGTTTAAGGAAATTGATGATTATAAATGTGGCACTACCAATGTTGATTATTCAGCAGCCTTGTATGAAGAATTTCAGAAGATTCGCGATTATAAAGAAACAGAACTAAAGGTTGATCCGGGTGGCTTTACCGTTCAAACCACTAACGAAGAACAATACAAGGAAGTAAAGATTGATTTGCCCGACAGCTGGGTACGTGGATTTTTACAGGTAAGCAGCGCCATGACCTTACCTACCATTCAATTCGATCTGCACCCAATGGATATATACAGCATTTGTTTGTTGCTACGTCGTTTTAAAGAGAAAAGAGGACCACGTTCACTGCGGTATATTCTTGAACCCGGTCATCCTGTAAAAATTGTACTGGAGCCGTGGGGCAAAGAAATTATCTGCGCCCGCAGCATTTATACGGGCAATGCCAAACACGAAATAAGAACGTGGGGAAGAAGACGATTGCTGATATTAGAAAGATTAATTCCTGTTGCCAGAAAATTCACCGTTCATCTGCTGGGTACAGGTCTTCCTGCATTTTATATTGCCGATCTGGGCGATATGAGCTTCACATTAGGTTTAAGTGGCTGGACCACCAACGACTGGAGCCATGCCGGCAATTTTGATCTGCTGGCGCCCCGGATGACTGTTGATGACACTACCAAACAAAAAGTATTTGCCGCTATGCAAAAAGAGTGGCTGGCTACATCGCAGCAAATAGCCAAACAACTGAATATAGATACGGCGAAGGTATCAGGCGCATTAAGCGCCTATACACAGGCAGGCCGTGTAATATATGATCTGAACAGCAATGTATACCGGTTACGCGAGTTAAGCCGTGAACCATTACCGTTTGAAAAGCTGCGGTTTGATAATCCTCGCGAAGAGCAGGCTGCGCAGTTGGTGCAAAGCGCAGAAATAAAGTTTTTTAGAAAAGGAATGGAAGATGGTAGCATGCAGTTAACAGGAACAGTGAAAGGAACACGTAAAACGTATAACCCACAAATGGTTATTGATGCAGATGAAAAAATAAAGTCGGCCTCGTGCGATTGCAGTTTTTATATCGAAAATAAATTATACAAAGGTCCGTGTGAGCATATGCTTGCGATTCGACAGGCGTTCAATAAATCCAGAATGCCGATATAAAAAAGATCACTAATTATTTAGAAATTAAAAAATAGGAAATTATATTTGTTAACCGCATTTCGTGTTCTTTGACAGAGGGGAAAATTACATGCACCTTGCTTCCGAAAGGAAAGAACGATGTTTCGTCGTTCATGCAACATGAATATTTCATGCATCACCAAATGTAATCTTTACTATGGCATACCCGGTACTATAGGCAATTATCAGTACAGGCACGGGGTGCCATAAGTAGCCTATAGTACCGGGTATGCCTTGCGTTGATTAATCTGGTCACCGGTATGCACGAAGGCAGCATGATTCCCTCTGTCAGAATACGATCTCTTTTCTTCACCCAACATGGCAGATAACAGAACCACCCGTCAGGCCTTATACGATCGTATTCGCGAAAGTTCAAGAGATGCAGTAGTACTGGAAGAAATGAAGCGTATGGGCTTCTGGGAAAAAAACGACAATGCACCCCGCGTTCCTGAGCTATTAATAACAAAAGAACTGGAATTAAATAAGGAGCTGACGAAGCTATACGAAGAGAAGAAGAAGTACCAGAATAAAGAAGCCGTGCTGAAAGAAATGCGGTTAAAGCGCATGGCTGAAACCCGGCAGAAGCGCGAAGAAAATAAAAAGAAAAAAGAGCAACAGCGTCTTGAAAGGACCGAAGCCTGGAAAAAGAAAAAGGAAACAGAAATAGTTTATCTTGGTGAAGACGTTTCTATTGGCCTGAATAATATCGAAAACAATGTAGCGGCCTTACAACAGCGTAATCTTCCTGTTTTTAATACCGAAAATGATCTTGCCCTTGCTATAGGCATTCCACTGAAAGAACTGCGTTTTCTGGCATTTTCAAGAAAGGTGTCTACTGTATCGCATTACCGGAAATTTTATATTCCCAAAAAGTCTGGCGGCAAGCGGTTAATTTCTGCGCCAATGCGTCGCTTAAAACAGGTGCAATACTGGATCTTACACAACATTTTCAACAGAGTAGCCATTCACTCGGCTGTGCATGGTTTTACACAACACCGCTCTATTATCAGTAATGCGCAGCCTCATGTTGGCAAAGCAGTGGTGGTTAATATAGATGTAAAAGACTTTTTCCCGTCTGTTCATTATAAAAGAGTAAAAGGACTGTTACATCAACTGGGTTTTTCTGAAAAAATAGCGACAATCCTGGCTCTGCTTTGTACAGAAGCAGTAACCGAGGAAGTAGCGATAGATGGCAGGAATTATTTTGTTCAGAAAGGAAGTCGTGTATTACCGCAGGGAGCGCCTACCAGCCCGGCTATAACCAACATTCTTTGTTATAAATTAGATAAGCGTTTACAGGGTCTGGCAAACAAAACCCAATGTAGTTATACACGTTATGCCGATGATATTACCTTCTCATTCAGTCATAGTGGGGCTGATGCGCAACAACTGGTATGGCGCATAAAAAAAGTGCTCACCGACGAAGGATTTACCGTGCATCCCGATAAAATACGCATAATGCGTAAAGGCGCCTGTCAGGAAGTAACAGGCGTAGTAGTTAATCAGAAGTTGGGTATCAACCGAAAAAAACTACGGCAATTCAGGGCTGTATTACACCAGCTTAAAACAAAAGATGCTTCAACGGTAAAATGGGGCAATGGTAATCTGGCAAGCGCGGTAACAGGTTACGCCAATTTTGTGAAGATGGTAAAACCGGTACAGGGATCAGCCTTTCAAAACCAGATCAATGTATTGCTGCAAACGCAGCGGTTACAATATCCTGCAACGGAAATACGCGTACCTAAAAACAACAATCAAACACCACCGGCTTCGAATAACAACGGGAATGAAGGAGACGATAAACCGTGGTGGAATGTAGTATAATCAGGCCCGCTTTACAAAGATCTTCTCAGGCAAATAACCAAACACAAATTCAGTAACGGCACATAACCACATGTGCTGGTTTACTTTTTTCCCTTCAAAAGATTCCAGCAGATAAATGCCACCGCCAATAACCGGGTCGCATACTTCAAGCAGCTTTACCTCATCTGCTTTTTCAAAGGGTTCGTCACCCATTGTTATAGTAACCTTATTGGCTCCATTGGCTATAACATCCAGCATAGTATCTGCACCTTCTACCATTTGAAGGTCGCCTTTGCTGCCTCCATTGGCGAGGTACTCAGGCAAATCAATAAACCATTGGCCGGTTTCTTCTTTTACGAAAGTGTGAGTTTGCATATGTTTTGGTAGTTTTTGTTACAGTTACACATCAGATAAATATAAGTAGTTTTCTAAAAATGAAAAGCCACAAACTAAAAACACAAAGCCCTTCAGGTACCTTTACCTGAAGGGCTTTAATGTATATCAGAAATCACTAAAACTTCAGCGACAATCCGGCTGCTGCAATATATTTTCCATATCCTGCTTCTATAAAAAATCCTCCGTGTTGTGTAACATTGAATTTAACACCTAAGCTTACCTGATAGGCGAGCGATGTACCATCATCTGTGTTTTCAAATTTCGATCCGTCAGCAGCAAGGTATTTACTTTGACCGGTATTGAAGCCGATAGCAGTCCGGGTATAAGGCATTATTTTTTGCGACATGCCCAAATAACGTGTAAAGTTCAGCAATACGGCCGTATTGGTTATACTTCCCGTGAAATCCTGCGTGCCCGTGCCATAATTATAATAAGGGCGACTTACCTTACCATAATTTACCATGATACCAACAGCCATCCGGGGATTAAAATGATAGTCGACGTTGGCTATAATAGGTCCGGTTTGTGTGGCGCTTCCGGAATAATAGCCATAAAAATCGTCGAGCATGTACTTGTCGAGATTGGGGAAACCATAGCCAACAGATACATCGAGTGAAGGGGTGAAGTCGATCACTTCAAGACGTTGCTGCCGGCGATAACCTCCACCATAACCACCGCGGCCGCCATATCCCCCGTATCCTCCGTATTGGGAGAAACCATCATAAAAGCAGGCCACTAGTATGATTCCCAAAAGTAGTCCTTTACGCATAGCTCTTTTTTTTGCATGGGAAGCCATTTCAGATAGAAGGTTTAATGAAATTTTCCGTTATTGCCGTCTTTTACATTCTGATAACAAAAACCCTTAGCAGGCTGAAACGCCGACCTGACGCGATAAATGAGCAAGTTCGATCGACGGATTTTACGTTTTGTTCGATTTCAATATTTCCCTAAAAGCCGCCCTTCATATGCCCACTTCTACCATTCAATAGTTTTCACCCAAATTTTTATAACAGGGCAAATACATTTATTGCCAAATTCAAAAAATATGCGCTTGAGATTTGTCCTGGTATTTGTAGTAGCCGTGATAGCCATGGTTTCATGTAAAAAACATACAATACCACCCGATACACCACCGCCTCCGGTTAAAAAAGCATTGCTGAAAGATTTAACCGAGGCACACCTGCCTGATCCTTATTATCATTTTGAATACGGCACCGACAGCCAGGTGATTAAAGCTTCATTTGATGCTGACCTGCTTGTATATGATGTAATTTATGACGGAAAAAACATCAGCGAGATGCGCGTTAATAATTGGATCAGCCACGATACCCTGCGTTATGTATATGACAACGCCGGCAAAGTGGGACTAATTAAATACATAAATGGAGCGAGGGGTATTTACAGGCTTGTTATTTTCACCTACACCAACCAACTGATTACAAATATCGAGTGGCTTCGCAAAGTAGACAACGTTGGTTATATTACTTACCGCACGTTGGCCATTACTTATTTCCCTGACGGTAATGCAAAAGACATCACAGAACACCGTCCTCTTACTGACTTCCAAACCGAAGCTACGTATACAACGCAATACGATCAGTACGACGATAAAATCAATGTAGAGGAGTATACACTTTGGCACGACGGCATCAATGATCAACTCTTTCTGTTGCCGGGCATACATATACAGAAAAACAATCCCCGTAAAGAAATACGTACGGGCGATGGCATTAATTACACAATTGATTATTCCTACACCTACAATAACGACAATGCACCTTTAACTAAAACCGGTGCGCTGTTATTCACCAATGGATCTCAGGCAGGACAAAGATTCGAAACAAATAGCAGCTATACTTATTATTGATTTGTTTCTCCCAAAGGCGCGAAGTAACAATCAATGTACTAATAAAACTTCGCGTCTCCGCGCCTTAGCGGGCAATCTTTTATTTCACCGGAACATTGTCTTTCCAGCGCCAGAGGTACATGCAGGCATAGGTGCGGTAAGGGCTCCATTTTTGTGAAACACGAAGCATGTCTTCCTTAAATTTCTTTTTATCAGTACGATCGAGTTTATATAAACCGATCATGGCGTTTTGAATACCCAGGTCGTCGGTTGCAAATACATCTTCACGGCTCAGGGCAAACATCAGCAACATCTCTACCGTCCAACGGCCGACGCCCTTTATCTGCGTGAGATATTCAATTACTTCTTCATCCTCCATTTTATGCAATTTGCGATGGTCCATGCCTTGTTCCAGTGCAAAGCGCGCCACATTCTGCACGTAGCTTACTTTGGCATTTGATAACCCAATGGAGCGTAATACTTCAGGAGCCGTAGCTACAATCTGTTCAGGTGTAGGTTCCTTTCCTTCATACAGATCAATAAACCGCTGATGGATCACTTTGGCCACTTTGGTTGAAAGCTGCTGGCTCATGATGGATGCACAGAGCCAGGTACAAATGTTTTTCCGTTTTACAAGGGTTTTCGGACCGTGCAGGTCGATGAGCTTTTTTAATTTTTTGTCTTTTGAAAGATGCAGGGTATAGTCTGAAGCCATAGTTTAAATTAATTTTGTTTGTATGCAACGAAACGTGATCGTTACCAAAGACGGTTCCCACTCCATTGAAATACCTGAGCTGCATGTATCGTATCATTCGGTACACGGCGCTATACAGGAATCGTTGCATGTTTTTATTGAAGTCGGATTGAAGCACTGGTTATCAGGCCATCCTTTCAATACCGAATGTACAATTTTTGAAATGGGTTTTGGTACCGGTCTAAACGCCCTGCTTACGTTCATGGAAACATCGTCGCTGCCACAAAAGATAATATACGAAGCTGTGGAGGCATATCCGCTTGAATTACCAATCGCTGAACAACTGAATTATTGCGGCGCCTTGCAGCGGTCCCACCTGCAGCCTGTATTTGATTTACTGCACCGGTGCGAATGGAATAAACCTGTTGCGGTAAGCGATCAGTTTACCTTGAAGAAAGTAAATACTATGCTTGATAAGTTTTCAGGTGATTGCCGTTTTGACCTGATCTATTACGACGCCTTTGCACCGAATGCCCAGCCCGAATTATGGACTGAGGCCATTTTTCAGCAATTATTTAATATGTTAATTCCGGGCGGCATACTGGTAACCTATTGCAGCAAAGGCGATGTGCGAAGAGCACTGCAGGCCGTTGGTTTCACCGTTGAAAAATTACAGGGCCCTCGGGGGAAACGGGAAATGATAAGGGCTGTTAAATATTGAATGCCCATTGCACCACATAGGCAGATAGGAAAACATAGAATTTCACATAGAAAATCATCGCAAAAGCTATGTGGCTTCCTATGTGTCCAATGTGTCTATGTGGTGCAAAAAATGATTACCATTGAACATTCTGTATTTACGCGAAGGAAAAACTCACGCCGCCATCTTTTTCATCTTTTAATAAAATGCCCAGTTGCTGTAGCTGCTGGCGAATCTTATCGGAAGTAGCATAATCTTTTCTTGCCTTGGCTTCTTTTCTAATTTCAATCAATAGTCCGATCACCCCTTCCAGCTTTCCATCTTCTTTTTCTACATCGCCTTTAAGCCCGAGTATATCTTCAACGTATTGTTTAAAATATTTCTGAAACAGTTCCATAGTAGAAGTGCTCAGTGCATCGGGTGCAATAAGTTTGTCTTTTATGGAATTGATCACCGGCACCAGTTCAAACATATTGGCCAGCACTTTGGCAGTATTGAAGTCGTCGTTCATAAAGTCATCCATCTCCAGCAACAACTTCTTTATTTTTTCATCCAGCTCGGGATTTCCTGCTTTATCTGATTTGGGACTTCCAACTTCTGAGTTCAATTTCTGCAATACCTCATATGCCTCCCATAGTCTTTTCAATCCTTTTTCCGATGCCTGCAGCGCTTCATTACTAAAATCAAGTGTACTGCGATAATGCGTTTGCAGAATGAAAAAGCGAATGGTCATGCCCGAATATGCTTTTTCAAGCAAAGGGTGGTTCCCGCTGAACATCTCAGTCAGTTTGATCACGTTGTTATAGCTCTTGCCCATTTTGCGGCCATTGATCGTGATCATATTGTTGTGCAGCCAGTAGCGTGCCGGCACATGCTTATTGCAGATGGTGCTTTGTGCAATTTCACTTTCGTGATGCGGGAACTGCAGGTCCATACCGCCGCCATGAATATCGAACTCGGTTCCCAGGTATTTGCTGCTCATAGCCGAGCATTCAATATGCCAGCCGGGAAAACCTTCTCCCCATGGGCTTGCCCAGCGCATGATATGTTCTTGCGGAGCTGCCTTCCACAGGGCAAAGTCCTGTTTGTTTCTTTTTTCATCCTGTCCTTCCAGATCGCGGGTAGTTTCGAGCAGGTCGTCCATTACGCGACCGCTCAGTTTGCCGTAAGGATATTTTTCAGCATATTTTTTTACATCGAAATACACAGAGCCGTTTATCTCGTAGGCATATCCTTCTTCGATGATCTTTTTGATCATTTCAATCTGCTCCACAATATGGCCGGTAGCGGTGGGTTCAATGCTGGGATCGAGGTTGTTAAGCTGCTTCATTCCCCAGTGGTACAGGTTGGTATATTTCTGAACCAGTTCCATGGGTTCCAGCTTTTCGAGCACGGCCTTTTTGGCAATTTTATCTTCAGCTGCTCTTCCTTCTTCTTCAAAATGGCCGGCATCGGTAATATTGCGCACATAACGCACCTTATATCCCAGATGCATGAGGTAACGGTAAATTACATCGAAAGTAACGTAGGGCCGTGCATGACCCAAATGACTTTCGCCGCTTACAGTAGGCCCGCAAACGTACAGGCCTACATGACCAGGTGTTATGGATGTAAATACTTCTTTTTGCCTTGTATAAGAATTAAGAACCTTCAGTTCACTCATAAAAAATCATTAATCAGTCTGATGATAGTTAAATAAAGCTGGTAGATGCAAAAGTAAATTTATCCCGCCAGAACGGCGCAATTGATACAACAGGAATGAAAAATGAAAGATGACATGGGTCAAATATAGTGATTTATGCAAATATTGAAGGTCGAATGGATGTCCAATAATGAAGTAAAACCATTTAAGAGGCAATTCACTTCGATATTAATATTTAGCATTCAGAATTCGATATTTTCAATCCTCCGGGAATTTCAGGTCAGCTACTACCGGGTAATGGTCTGACCACGGAACCAGAAAGCGGTTGTATTGCAATACTTCGAATGCCTTGTTTGCCAGAATATAATCGATGCGAAGGGTAGGCGATACTGCTGTATAGCTGCGCCCGATGCCACTGCCTTTTCTTACAAAAACATCCTGCCGGTTGCCTTTTATGCGGAAATAGGTATATGAATTGGGCACATCGTTAAAATCGCCGCAGATGATTTCGGGATAAGTGCTGCTGTCGATCTTGCTTCGCACCAGATCGGCCTGAAAACCGCGGGAAGCATACCCGAGCTTTAGTTTATTGATTATTGATTTGGAAGCAACAATCATGCTGTCGTCGGCCGACTTAATAATTTCAAGATTGCGGTAATCGTTTTTCTGAAACAGAACAGATTGCAGGTGGGTAGTATAGATCCTGATCCTTTTTCCGCCGGCTATCACATCTACGCCTATCAGGCTTTCTGCTGCCCGCGGGCTGGGATACTGGATGCGCTGGGTATCGATGATCGGAAAGCGCGAAAAAATAGCCACGCCAGCCTGGTACCTTCCGGTAGTGCCGTAATCGTGAACCCGGTAATAGTACGGATAGTTTAGCTGTACGATAGCGTTTGTATTGCTGTAGGTAAACGATTTGCCCAATTCCAGAAACTCCTGAAAGCACAGTATATCGGCATTCTGTTCTTTAATAAAAGCCAGCATCTTCTTGCGGTAGTCTTTGTGGTCTTTCATCTTTTTATTGGCTTCATCAAACCAGTGCACATTCCACGTTAATATGCGGAATGAACCATCTTTTTTTTCAGGTTTGAAGGAAGTGGCAAAATGAAGTCCGAAGAATACCCGTATGTTCGAAAAACCCAGCAGGAGAGTAAAAGCAGATAAAACCGCCCATTTTGACCGGAAAATGAGCCAGAAAATAAGAAACCCTATTACCAGCAGTAGTAAAAAAGGAAAACCTAAACCGAGCAGAGAAAAAAACCACCATTTAGAAGGATGCAGCCAGCCATTGATACAGGCCAGCAGAAAAAGGCCGGCTATAACAATGTTTAAAAAAATAGAGAACCGCTTAGTGAATGTCCTTACAAACCGGGCCATATTTAAAATTACAATTCTTCATCTTCTGCCGCCCGCTTCAGAATGTCTTTTTCTTCATCGGTGAGAAAACGATATCCTTGCTGATTGATTTTATCTAAAATTTCATCAATCCTTTTTTGTGTAATGTTAGGGATTTTTTTGTACGGAGGAGTGCCTTTTGCTTTATAATGCAAATCGGTTTTGGCTGTTTTTTTCCAGCTTTGTCTATCGGGATTGAATAAGTTGGTTATCCAATCAAAAAATTCGTTCATCCAATTGCTCCAATCACGTCCGCGACGCATTTGATAAATGAACAAAAATCCAACGCCTGCGCCTGCCAGATGCGAAAACTGCGTTGTAGGCCCGGTTTGACCGGCCATACGGGCCAGGTCAACGATCACAAAAACAACCGTGAGTATCCATAACGGAACGCCTCCATTGATCATGGGAAAGATACGGTAATCGGGCGCCAGTGTGGTAGCAGCAATGGCAATAGCCATTACACCGGCCGAAGCACCCATTAAAGTTACCGAAGGAGCGAGTGGCACCAGTTTGGGGAAAACATTATAGCAGAGTACGAAGAATAATCCTGCCGCAAAACTGCCATATAAATAAACGGGAACAAGCTTGTTATTACCTGTTAAATCCTGAAAAATATATCCGAAGGCCCATAACCACAATATATTGCCCAGCATATCCCAGATGTCTTTATGCATAAACATAAAAGAAAGCAGGGTCCACGGGCGGGTCATCATTTTTTCAAAATCTGCCGGTAATACCAGCCAGTTGAAAATATTCTGATCGAAAGCAGCTTCATTGCGCTGGGCTATCTGGTAAACAAGCCATATAAATTTAAATATGCAAAATACAATGGCTAAAATAGCGATCAACATTACCAGGGAATTTCCATCCTGGCCCAGTCCCAATCTTTTCCTATACCTATCTTCTCTTAGCACGGAATAATTTTTAGTGAATTTACAAAACAGCTTTTACAACAAATAATCAACGTACGTCTATTTACTAATTTAAGGCTTTCAATAAAATATAAATAATGTGCCATCTTTTCTCCTTCTGACAGCCGGCACAAATACCCAACCTGTATCAGCAGTCAACCCGCTAAGGATTCACGTTAATTTAACAGATAAAGGGCACCAAAGTTTTGAAAGGGATTAATAAAAAGTACGCCGGTTTGTTCTGTTCATGGTAATCATCAGAATAAGTCCGATCAGGGCGCCTCCCACGTGTGCAAAGTGCGCCACCGTATCGCCGTAATTTGGATTTATACCACTGAATAAGTCGAACAAAACATAACCAATAACCAGATATTTTGCTTTTATCGGTATGGGTATGGGAATGATATACAGGGGTGTATTGGGAAATGTGTAACCAAAACCTACCATTACGCCCATTACGGCTCCCGATGCACCCAGTGCAATGCCGTTGTAAATGGCTCCTCCCTGAGCTTTGAATTGCTCCAAAGCAATTTTACCCTGATTTAATTTGTCGAGCAGGATATTCATTTCTATGGCCGAAGCGCCCATTTGCATAAGAGCGGCGCCCACACCGCAGATCAGATAAAAAAGAAGAAACCGTTTGCTGCCCCACAGATTTTCGAGCGTTGAACCAAACATCCACAGGGCGAACATATTAAACAAAAGGTGAAAGATCCAGTCAACAGGTATAGCATGCAAAAACATGTATGTGAACAATTGCCAGATGCCAAAATCGGGCGACTGATAGTAATGAAGAGATAACTTATCTACGAATACTTCTCCAAAAGTCAATTCTGCCAGCCAAACCAGCACATTAATAATAATCAGATTTTTTATTACCGGCGGAACTGAACTAAAGCCCCGCATTCGAATATCTGCCATCCTGCTAATTTAAAATGTGAATTTCGGTATGTTTCATGGAATAACTGGAATGTTAACAATTTTATTAGGATTTCAATCTTAATTGCACAACATTTTCAATATGATGTGTATGTGGAAACATATCTACGGGTTGCACCTTGGTTACTTCATATTTTTCACCGAGCAGATTCAGATCCCTCGCCTGCGTAGCAGAATTGCAACTAACATACACCACAAGCGGCGCGGCTGTTTCAAGAATTTTATTAACCAGCTTTTCATGCATACCGGCCCGGGGCGGATCGGTAATTACCACATCGGGCCTGCCGTGCTGCTGAAAAAATTCGGTAGTACAAATATCAATTACATCCCCTGCAAAAAATTGCGCATGGTCAATATTGTTAAGTGCCGCATTTTCGCGCGCATCTTCAACAGCTTCCTGAACGGTTTCAACGCCTATAATTTTCTTGGCCTTGCTGCTTACAAAAAGACCTATGCTTCCGGTACCGCAATACAGATCGTACACCGTTTCGTTACCGGTTAAACAGGCCATGTCGCGCGTTACCTGATATAACCGTTCACCCTGACGGGTGTTGGTTTGAAAAAATGATTTCGGACCAATTTTAAACTGCAGCTCTTTTTCACCGGCGCCGGGAGATAGTTTTTCAATAATATATCCCTTGCCATAGTAAGCCTGCGGCTGCAGATCGTATATGGTATCGTTCTTTTTGGGGTTGATGGTATATAACAGGGTTGTAATAGAAGGAACCGTTTTCAGCAAATGGTCGAATAAGCGGGTCCTTTCTGTTTCATCATCATATCCAAAACAAACATTTACCATTACTTCTCCGGTGGTAGCAATACGGATAATAAGCGTACGTAACCAGCCATTGTGAAACCTGATATCGTAGAAAGTATAATTATTCTTACGGGCAAATTCGCGAATGGTATTTTTAATGGCATTTACCGGTTCGGCCATTAAATGACAGGTAGTAATATCTATTACTTTATCAAACAGGCGGGGCACATGAAAACCGAGGGCATTTTCCTGTTCAATCACCTCTTTGGCTGAAATTTCTTCAGGCAGTAAATACCGTTTGTTGCTGAATGTAAATTCCAGTTTATTGCGATACCGGGCAGTTTCGGTACAGCCGATGATCGGCTGAATGGGGGGAAGCGCCACCTTGCCGATACGACGCAGGTTTTGTTCTACCTCATTCTGCTTGTATTGCAACTGTTTTTCATAAGGCAGCATTTGCCATTTGCATCCGCCGCAAACTCCAAAATGGCCACAAAACGGCGTTACCCTGTCGGTACTCAGACTATGAAAATGAACGGCTTTTCCTTCAGCCCATTCTTTTTTGTTTTTCGATAGCTGTACATCCACTACATCCCCCGGAACTGCACCTTCAATAAAGATCACCTTGCCGGCTATTTTGCTCAGGGCCTTTCCTTCTGCTGCATAATCCTGTACGGGCACCTGTTGCAATACCGTTTTCTTTTTATTCATGGCGCAAATATAATTTAACGCAGAACGCTAAATGCAAAAGGCTTAACGCTTAATGCCCAATGCCTCTGTATTGGGCGTTCTGGCGTTTTGCATTTTGCGTTAAGCATTTAGCGTTCGGCGTTTTGCATAAAAATAAAAAAGGCAGCCCTGTAAAACAGGACTGCCACCTTCACGCTATTATTACAAGCAAAAATTGACCAGTGGTTAGAGAACCCCGGTCGCTATTTTAATAACAATATCCCTCTATAGAAGGTTGCTGTTATTTTCATTTTTGCTTTTTATTAGATATTATCCCAAATCCCTGGCTCCAAATTTCAAAAAACAAAATACACACCCGATTCTATTGCTCTTTTTGAAGCCCTGGTTGGTTTTTTTTGTGATTTTTTAACGAAAATTTTGAATTTCAAAAAACAAAATACAAGCTCCGCCCTACTGTTTTTTGGAGCCTGATATTTGTTTTTTGCAATTTTTTCATCTTACTGCTTTTGTTCGCCGCCTTCCTTATACTTTTTTTCAGCAGCTTTGGCCTTTTCAAAATCAAGCACCACTCCATTAATGCAGTACCGCAAACCGGTGGGTGGTGGACCATCATCAAAAACGTGTCCCAGATGGGCCTTACAACGGCCGCACATCACCTCGGTACGGGTCATACCGTAGGTATTATCAGGTGCATAAATAATGCTGCCCTTGCTGATAGGTTCATAAAAACTGGGCCAGCCGCAACCGCTTTCGAACTTGGTATCGCTTTTAAAAAGAGGGTTACCACAGGCAGCGCAGTAGTAGGTTCCCACGTCATGGGAATTTTCATATTTACTGGTCCAGGGCCTCTCGGTTCCCTTTTCACGCGCGATGGCGTACACATCGGCCGGTAGTACTTTCCGCCATTCTTCATCGCTCATATTCACTTTTGAAGAATCGGTACGGGAATAAACCGGGTTCTTTTTTGTTGTATCCATAGTTATTTTTTTCGTTGTATTAGATTGAGAATAACTGCATTGCTGCAAAACCACCGCCAGCAACATCATCGACAAACACTGTAAAACGCGCTTCATATTTTATTGTTTACTCAAATTTACGAAGGCCGGAAGCCTTTGGATGTCTGTTAAATGACAGATGGCAGAGCCTTAACATTTCCTTGGCCTCCTGATCACTTTAAGCAGATATTTTTATGTTTTGTTCTGAGTAACAGCCCTTTCTTTAAATTCTATTCAATTATTGAAGGCTCCATTTTTTCAAAAACTGCGCAAATCCACGCCATCCGCGGCTTCTACGACAACAAAAACCTATTACTATTAAATAATTTTAATCAGAAAGCCTGTATTGTAAAGGGATTTTTAATAGGGTTGATTTATATTTGTCCACTCACACAATTTGGATAATATAACCTAAATCATGTTTAATCTTATATTATTTGGACCTCCCGGAAGCGGCAAGGGAACCCAGTCAGAAAAGCTGATAGAAAAGTACGGATGGATTCACCTTTCAACCGGCGATTTGTTGCGTAAAGAAATTGCGAACCAGACTCCATTAGGTATTGAAGCTAAGACCTTTATGGATAGAGGACAACTCGTGCCTGATGAAGTTGTGATAGGAATGATCGGTTCGGCTCTTGATGCCAATCCTCAAGCCAAAGGCTTTTTGTTTGATGGCTTCCCCAGAACAGTAGCACAGGCCGAAGCGCTGGATGCCTTGCTGGCCAGTAAAAACAGCGAGATCAGTCTGGTGCTGGCACTGGAAGTAGGTCAGGAAGAACTGGTAAAGCGCTTGTTGAACCGTGGCTTAACTTCTTCCCGCAGCGACGACCGCGATGAGAATGTTATTCGCAAACGTTTGATAGAATACGAAACCAAAACAGCAATAGTAGCCGACTACTATGCCAAATTCGATAAAGTAGCTATCATAACAGGCGAAGGCAGTATCAATGAAATTTTCCAGGCTCTTTGCGAACAGATAGAATCGAAGCAGCCTGCTTAAATTATAAGTAATAAGTTATTAAATGTATAGCCCGCGGCGTAAGCTACGGGCTATGCATTTATAACCTGTAACTCATTACCTCATTTCTCCGGGAATAACCGAAATCGTGGTTTTATGCCCACCCCGTAATACCTGCACTTCTACACGTTGCCCAATGGTTTGTTCATTTAACTGTTTATGCAGATCATCTACAGAGGCAATCGGATGGTTGTTAAATCCCACAATAATATCTCCCCTGTGTAATTCACTGTTATAAACCGGTATATCGGCTTCTACTTCTGAAATGTATACGCCGGTTTTTCGTTCAAGCCTGTTGGCGGCGATCATACGTTCAGTAAGATTTACCAACTGACCCGCCAAACCGAGATAAGCCCGTTTTACCCTTCCCTGCATGATGAGTTTACCACTTACATAAGCAGCGAGATTACTTGATACGGCAAAACAAATTCCATGTGCCGTAGGGATCATGGCTGTGTTCACGCCTATAACCTGCCCTAATGAGTTAACCAGCGGACCACCTGAATTACCGGGATTGAGCGATGCATCGGTTTGAATGATGTCGTCGATCAGCCGCCCGTCAGAGGCACGCAGCGTTCTTCCCAAAGCGCTTACCACGCCGGCAGTAACTGTATGCTGAAGCCCAAGCGGATTGCCGATTGCAATGGCAATTTGTCCTACCTGTAGCTGGTCGCTATTGGCAAAGGACAATGCTTTCAAACTGTTCTCATATATTTTTAGAACTGCTATATCCGTGCTTCGGTCGCTGCCTTTTAATTCGGCGTTTACCTTTCTGCCATCGGCCAGTGATACTTTAATAGAGGCTGCATTTTCTATAACGTGGTGATTGGTAACAATAAACCCATCCGAAGAAATGATAAAGCCCGAACCGCTGCCATCAGCCGTTCTTTCCTGGCGTGTACGGCGGTCTACCACCTTTTTCGACACTTCAATGTGTACTACCGATTCGGCTATAGAGCCTACAACGCCGGTAATGGTTTTTGAATAAGCATCCAGCAAATCCAGATCGGTATGCTCGGTATGCTGGATAAATTGTACTGGTGTGTTAATCGTTTGCATGGGAAGAAAGTGGCAAATTGTTTACCAGAACAATTTTGATGACAGTATGTCGTGAACCAACTACGGGGTTGGGAAATCTGCATTGATACTAATTGTTCCGCTTTTGCCGGGAATGCTAACGGATCCCTGAATATGCCACAAGCCTGTACCTAATCTATGGCCTTGAAGTGTTCCCTGTTCTATAGATTGGTCGCCCACAAAAGGGCAAAAACAACTCATACGATACCAGATATTGATATTTTTAAATTCATGATCTGATACGGAAAAATTACTGGTGCCGGCCGGCAATTCGAATACAACGGTTTCTGTATAACCGCCATCAGAGGCTAATTGACATATACTTTTTATATGCTGATATTGAAAAACAACTTTATCGCCATTGGTAATGCCGTATGTAACATATGAATTATTTACCGTTTGGGTATCTATTTTGCTATTCGCAAAACTCTTGTATTGATAGGTGTCGTCGGGACAAGCGTTATCAGACTTATGACGCGAACAGGATAAGCAATAAAGGATTGCCATTGACAGAAAAATGTGCCTCATTCTTTTTCTGTTTTTGACACCCGGTTGTAAATAACCGTTGCACTGCTAAATATGTTCCCGTCTTAACTTTTCTTGAACAGAGAGTCGGCCTTTTGCAAACTTGAAGTCATGTGTTCTTTTACAGCAGTAATTTTTTCTTTTTCTGACTGAAGGTATTGAATGCGCTGGTCGGGCTTGCCGGTGGCAGAATCGGGTTTAAAGCCGTCCATCCAGGTATTCATTTCGTTGTTGGCATCATTCAGATCTTTCTGCAGATCGGTCAGGGATTGTTTATAAGCAGCATTAACTTTTTTGACAGGAAGTTTATTAATACTATCGAGCTGATGCTGTACCTCATCCATGTTTTTACGCAGTTTACCCACTTTGGCCATTCCGGCATTATGCCCCTCTTCCACATCGTGATACAGCGAGTCTTCCTTTGTTTTTAAAGTGGGGGTATAACCATTTTTGCGATCGGTTGTATTTGATGCGTTGTCGTTACAGGCAGTGATAAGCATTCCTATACAAATAATTATGAAGAATGACCGGAGCATAAACAGGTTCATTTTTACGTGTAAAAAAATTGGTTCAAAGTTAACTTCTTTTATACGCGCGAACCTTAAAATCCGTTTTATAATGGCGTTTAAACTATTTTCGCACCATTAATCCTGCAATATCAATGGCAAATTGTTACCGGCTTACCTTTCTGGCGATGATTGTGTTCGTAACAACTGCTACTGCGCAATACAGGCCAAACCCCTTATACAGACTGGGAGCCACCGTTTCATTCGGCCTATCGAATATTACAGCTAACAATGTTGGCGTAGGCGGTGTTGCAGGCGCTGAAAAAATGTTTACCAGATACTTTGGCGCCGAAGCCGAGGTTTCGTACAATTATTTTACGGGGGATAAGGCCATTTATACAGATGCCAAAAATAAGTCATACGCCGTGCCCATCCTGGCCGGAGTAAAATTCTACCCCATTTCAAATGTTTACGCATCAGCACGCTGCGGAGCTGTGTATTTTCTACTCAACAATATGCCTTCTCCCAAAACCAGTTTTGCTTATGGCGCTGCCGGTGGTATTAACCTTCCTCAAAAAACCAACCGCCTGAATATTCAGATGGGCTATACCAGCTTCAAGTTTGACGGTATTAACCGCGGATATGCTACATTAGCAGCAGCGATTATTATCAGATAGCGTTTCAGCTCAGTTTTTCGCAAAGTCGCTAAGGCACAAAGAAAATGCAGGATAATTCCTTTGCGTCTTCGCGCCCTGCGGGAAATATATTGCTGCGAACGCTGCCATTGAAAAAAACAAAAACTACATTTTACATGAAAAAACTGGGCAACTACGTAACCGGCCGGTGGATTACCGGCGACGGGGAGGGGCAGGCATTGTATAATGCTGTAAACGGCGATGTGATCGGCTATGCCTCCACCCGTGGGCTTGATTTCAACGCTATCCTTGAATACGGAAGAAGAACCGGTAACCCTGCACTACGTAAACTCACTTTTCAGGAACGCGGGCTGATGTTAAAGGCCCTTGCACTACACCTTCGCAATCATCTTTCTACATTTTATGCAATCAGTTATAAAACCGGCGCTACCAAAGCCGACAGCTGGATAGATATTGAAGGCGGCATTGGTAATTTATTTTCCTATGCTTCTTTACGCCGCAAATTTCCCAATGAATCTTTTTATGTAGATGGCGATGCCGTTGCATTGGGCAAAGGCGGTTCTTTTATCGGTCATCACATTATGGTGCCTAAAGAAGGCGTAGCCGTTCATATCAATGCCTTTAACTTCCCTGTATGGGGTATGCTGGAAAAAATTGCAGTGAACCTGCTGGCCGGTGTGCCGGCAGTAGTAAAACCTGCTACCATCACCTCTTATCTTACCGAAGCTGTAGTGCAGGAAATAATTGCATCAGGCATTTTACCCGAAGGATCACTGCAACTGTTATGTGGTTCAGCAGGTGATTTACTGGACCACGTTACG
>Ga0105239_10001911_pt1 | contig 27138 bp, 29 predicted proteins | sample KBSC44metaG_FD_92761 | JGI IMG/M metagenome (GOLD analysis project Ga0105239, IMG submission 92761) | Corn rhizosphere microbial communities from Kellogg Biological Station, Michigan, USA - KBS C4-4 metaG | ecosystem: Host-associated > Plants > Roots > Rhizosphere > Soil | place: Michigan, USA...
GCTGTCATCCTGTATAGTAATACAGGGCCTCACGCTCCGGCAGAAGGCCGTTCGTGAATCATACCTCGACAGCTTCGAAGTCGACGGGTTGCTAGACAGCTTCAATAGCCAATCTGACCATCATGGTGGAGCTGAATGAACGCAGTATGATAAAGTCCAAAGCACATATTAAACATTACGTTTTCCTGAGGTCGACGGTGAGTCTTTGAGACTGGAGCTGATCGCTTTCGACAGAGCTGGAGCTCACTCAGGTCAATCAGGTCAGCCCCAATCCTTACAGACACCATGTCGTCCGTCAAGTCTACAGCCACTCCAGATGGCTCTGAAGTCTCATCAGTACAAGGGAGCATTGTCGCGGACAGCGATGTTGATTTACTAGAGCATATCGGTTACAAACAGGTAGGTAGAGCTCAGCAGATGCTCAGCCCAGATGACGAGGCTGACAGGAAGAAGGAGTTTCGTCGTGAGTTCACAAGATGGTCAACTCTCTCCTACGCAGCTTCTATTATGGGAGTACTGGGCTCCGGCAAGCACATGAAGTCCAACCATATGTATCATCTCATAATACTTCGCAGTTAGTGCCACCTGGGTATCTCCTCTCGCGGCTGGTGGGCCGGCTACTGCAGTGTGGTGCTGGTTCTCAGGCTCCTTCTTTGCTCTATGCATCGCGCTGTCAGGTAAGTGCAACGCTCACTGGAAGCTCGCAAGGACTGATCCCTAGTCGCAGTCGCGGAATTGATTTCAGCATACCCAACTGCCGGTAGCGTCTACTTTGTAACGAAGCATGTCTTCCCACCGGAACAGGTTCCCATAGCCTCGTGGGTCATTGGATGGTCAAATTTTCTCGGACAGTGAGGATTCAGACACAATTCCAACATTAATGCTGCGACTAACGTGAACTTCAGAACAGCTGGTGTTGGTACGTTGCATGTTGAGATGTCCTTGCTCGTGGACAAGTGTTGATATTTAACTACAACAGCTAGCGTTGCATACTCGGTTGGTCAAATGGTAAGATCGCGCACATAATCTATAGATTTCTCGACTCTGACAGAGCGCATAGCTCCTCGCGGCTGCGTCGATGAGCTCCGCCCAAGAGGATGGCACATTCTCATATGTTCCGTAAGTCGAAACGTGGCTTCCTTAGAGCCTTTATATTAAGTCAGGACCAGAACTGCGAAGCACACCGTTGCAGCTAGCATTGGTGTTTTGATCTGCCATGGCATCGTGTGCTCTTTCCCCTCGAAGACATTGCATCGAATCATCCAGTGGTTCACTCCTATCGGCGGTATGACATCGCAGTGACCAGCCAGGACCTTCAAACTAATGATCTGAAGTGACTGGAGCCGTGGCCATCTCAACAGCACTGCTCGTCTTAACGAAAGACAAGCATTCAGCTAGCTACGTCTTTGGCACCGTGGAAGACAGATCTGGCTGGAACAGCAAAGGATTCTCGTTTTTGATCGGATACCTCTCCGTAGCTTGGACGATGACCGACTACGACGCAACTGGCCATATTATCGAAGAGGTCCGCTCCGCTGCCATCAGCGGACCCGTTGCCATTTTCGAGGCCGTCTTGATCACATGGGCAAGCAATCAGAACTATTACATGTTTCGAGCTAACAAGGATAGGTCTTCGGCTGGCTGCTCAATGTAGCCTATGGATTCTGCGCGGGCGACATTCTCGAAACCCTCGCCACACCTTTCGGAAACCCAGCTGCTCAAGTGTACTACAATGCAGGTGGAAGGAATGGCGGCCTAGCAATGTGGTTCTGGGCCATTCTCGTCCAATTCTTCACAGGCATCTCGGCCATGCTGTCGGACACCCGGACGTGCTTCGCTCTGGCTCGTGACGGGATGTTTCCTGGCTCATCGTAAGTAGTCCCTGGCTTGCACCCCCACCCGATATCTAAACATGAAAATCTAGGACCCTCCGCAAGATGAACAGCTACACCCAGACGCCACTGTACAGCGTCTGGGCGGTGGTGCTCTTATGCTGCCTTCTGAACTTGATCGCACTGGGTTCCACCCAGACAATCAACGGCATCTTCGGCGTCACGGCGCCCGCAATGGATTTCTCGTACATCGCGGTGATCGGAGCTCGACTGTGGTATGAGAAAGAACATCCCATTGCGCCGGGGCCCTTCCGGCTTGGCCGCTGGCAGAAACCCATCAATTTGATTGCCATTGTCTGGGTGGTCTTCATCTCGGTGGTGCTGTTCTTCCCACCTGTGTATCCAGTGACGCCGTTGAACATGAACTATGCGATCGCGATCGCGGGATTTATTCTCGTCTTTGCGTTGTCGTGGTGGTATATTAATGCTAGAAAGTACGTGATGATTCCTACTATAAATCTCCCCGTCGATGCTTTTCCTCAACAAAACTCGATGGCAAAAGTTGCTGACTTTATGGGTAGGCACTATACCGGACCCCGAAATGAAGAACATTGAGAGAAATCTTGAGGCGGGCATAGTCTTCGCTTGCATGTGAAACAATGATATGCTTCGATGACGGCTGCGGGATTGATACCGTTGTAGCGTCTTGTCCGAACCCGATGCAGTAGACGATTTTACAAGACTCGGAAACGAATAGATATCACCATGAAAACAGGGTTTGTATTCTTGTTGCTATATATCTACGATAGCGGGGGTATCAGTGAGGGAGCTGATGAAGCTCTTCTCAAACAGTCCGTTGAAGGACTGTTTGCTCTTTTGGATGAACTCTCCATAAATTGACCCTTTTGATTCTAGTCTTTCTTTGAGCTGTTTCCCATTATTTCTTTCATCATCAATTCGTTGAGGCATGATTTTCACCTGGTTCTTAGAATTCCATCATCGGGGATCATAAATCTCTTTGGATTCTCTTTGGATTCCCCATATTCTAGTGCGTTGAGCATTAGAAATCAAAACTTTTAATACCCCCGATATTTCCTCTGCCGAGCCCTCGAAAACTCCAGTACAAAATGCACCTCACACCGAAGTGGATAATATTTCCCTTTCACAATTGTGCAAGAATGGAAGTGCCTAATATCTGTAGATATCGGACTTGTAGGGACCCTCAACTTCCAAACCAAGGTATTCTGCTTGGACGGGAGTAAGTTTGGTCAATTTGGCATTAACATGGTCAAGATGCAAGAGGGCGACTTGCTCATCGAGAATCTTGGGAAGCACGTAGACGCCGACATCCTTCTTGCCAGTCTTTCCGAACTCAACGTACTTCTTGCCAAATGCCTCGTCTTCAGCCTTGTAGAGGGCGATCTGGGCGAGAACTTGATTGGAGAAGGAGCAGGACATGACAAAGGACGAGTGGCCTGTGGCACAGCCTAGGTTGACAAGACGGCCTTCGGCTAGAAGGATAATGTTGCGGCCGCTGGGCATGAGGTATCGGTCGACCTGGGGTTTGATATTCTGGACGCTCTTTGCGTTCTTCTTTAGCCAGGCAACATCAATTTCGATATCGAAGTGACCAATGTTGCAGACAATGGCGTCGTTGCGCATGGCCTCGAAGTGTTTGCCGACAAGGATGTCACGACAGCCGGTAGTGGTGACGAAGATCTGACCAATGGAAGCAGCCTCTTCCATGGTGACGACCTTGTAGCCTGAAACGGCAGCCTGAAGAGCATTGATGGGGTCAACCTCAGTCACGAGAACATTGGCACCGAAGCCGTGGAGAGCTTGAGCGCAGCCCTTGCCAACATCACCATAACCAGCAACGACGGCGATCTTGCCGGCAATCATGACATCAGTAGCACGCTTGATACCATCGATGAGAGATTCTCTGCATCCGTAGAGATTGTCGAACTTTGACTTTGTGACGCTGTCATTGACATTGATAGCAGGAACAAGAAGTTTCTTGGCCTTGAGCATGCGGTAAAGATGGTGAACGCCAGTGGTGGTCTCCTCGGAGACACCGTAGCAGCCTTGAAGCATCTCTGGGTATTTGTTGTGGACGAGGGCGGTGAGATCACCACCGTCGTCAAGGATGAGGTTGAGAGTCTTTCCTGAGGGGAAGGCCTTCAACTGTTGCTCCAAGCACCACTCATACTCCTCTTCTGTCTCACCCTTCCAGGCAAAGACGGGAACACCACTTGCAGCAATGGCAGCGGCAGCATGATCCTGTGTGGAGAAGATATTGCAGCTGGACCAGGTGACTTCAGCACCGAGGGCGGTCAGGGTTTCGATAAGGACGGCGGTCTGGATGGTCATGTGAAGGCAACCAGCGATTCTGGCACCGGCAAGAGGCTGATCGCTAGCATATTTTCCTCGAATGGCCATGAGACCAGGCATCTCGATCTCGGCAAGCTCGATCTCTCGTCGACCGAATGCGGCCAGTGAGATGTCGGCCACCTTAAACTTGGAAGCTGGTGCACTACCCATGATTGCGAAGGATAGTCCAAAAATAGGAAGAAATGAACGGAGGGAAATGTAACTGTGATAGGATTCGAGTTGAGGGAGAGTTGGGGAGTGGTCGGTGTGGGATGTCAGTGAGAATCGAGGACAGATCGAAGTCGAGAAGAATAAGTCACCGACACAAAAATGGAGGGATTTGGATTTTGGCGGCGTCGGAAAAATATCAACTTCCGGCGGGCCAATAACAGAGAACTTGGGACGTGCGTGGTGGCCCTGATGGAAAGCAGCCCCTCCAATGTTGGAATAAAATCAATGGAAGGGGCAACTGCCGTGGTGGGAGGGTGCCACACTGGCAAGCAGTACTGGCGCAGAGCGCAAAGGGCCTGCCTTGCGGGTGCTAAGTGGAACTTAATGGTGGGAGGCACCCAGGGGATCGATCCCTGGGGACCCCTAGGTGATACCAAGTCTTAAGGTGCAGTGACCAACATCAGTTAGGGTGTCAGTTACCCAGCTCGCCAGGTACTCGTGCGTACTCCCTACACACTCCAGACGGAACACGGAGTGCTGCAGCACAAGATAATGCGCTGTCATCGGACTGTGACAACTCACCTTCAGATAATCAGCCTTGCCGCAGCTTCTTGCTGGAGAGGTTGTTCGATTCTGGCTCTGAGGTCCTGATGCACTGATATCTCTTCTCGTGATCCAAGAGGTAGTTTTATGTATCCTGGAGCTCCGTCGGCCATTACCGTTTCTTCTGTGCGGTACCGTGCAATGCCGTGCCCGTGTCCGTGCCTAAATCAAAATGCCAACACCACTCTTATCAGTGAGGTCAAATTTTGTCCTAATGTGGCAAGGCGTCAGTACATAAACTACGTCCCGCCCAGGTGTCGTGTCGTTTTCGTTCACGGAATTGCGATGAATGTATTCTTGACACATGTACTCCGGGGCCCTGTGAAATCCCAGGGTACCTAGCTATAGAAGCATCAATCTGCACTTCCCTCATGACGGGACATCCCCGACTTGCTGCCGTACTTTGCTGAACTCCGACGTGGACAACTGGGGGAAAGAGACTGGGAAGTATGAGAGTAGGTCGAGAAGCGAGCATCCTGATAATGTATATACCACAGCACTATATACAACCTTGCCATTATCTCACCGCTTCATTCCTTCTGATTTTGCCTCCATCTTCGATTTTTATGGTCTTTGCATTCATACAGAGGGTTGCACCTACCCCTTTACAAGCTTCTATGGCGTGATCGACCGTGTTGCTCACACAATTTGGCCCGATGCGATACACGACCAGCGCCTCGCACACACTCACATTTTAACAGAACATCTACTGGTCTTTCTTGCATATTTTTTTTTATTTCAGGACTGCTCTTGACTCCCAATCAATACCGCACTTTTTCTATTCGGGGCAGACTCTAGGAATTTTTGATTTCAGATATCCCAATGCCTTCAACGTTAGCGCCAGAAACAGCAAATGCAAGGGTGGACGGAACGGCTAATAATGTATACGCTCTCAGCGAGAAAAATCTCCCCCCGGCGTCGACAGTAGGGCTCGGTAGCAAGCTCTCGACCAATGCCAATGGGCTGATCAGTGTCGAAAAGCACCAGTCGTCCTTTCCATGGCTAGTCGTCTCACCATATCTTGAACGAGAGCATCAGCTAGACCTCAGAACCGTCGATGTGCCGTATCGACTTTTAGCACTGGCGTTGACAAAGCTCGAAAAGGCTACCGACGACTATGCAATTGCCAAGTACGAGGACGCATTCAAATGGTCGGACATTATCGATTATCTGAAAGATCTTGCAGGCGAGGAGAATTACAAATGGAAACGGCAGCTGTTCTATGTTGTTGAGTTTCGATCCAAGCTGAAAAATGGCATCGACAACGACCTGCTGTTCAAGCTGGATAAGAAGTCTCACGAGGAGGCCACGGCCGCCGGCGGGTTGCTTAAGTATTGGTACGGTGAGCCAGACTCAGACCGAAGGAATCTCGCAACGTGTAAGTCAAAACCATCAGCTGACCATGTCGGCCACCTGACCATCCTTTAGGTTTATGGAGGAGCAAGGAGGACGCGATCATCGGTGGAAAGGGTCCTTGGCACAAGCAAGCCAGAGCGTGCATTGCCAATATGTACGAAAGCATCGACGTTCGCGGCGTTCAACTTACCATTGGGGATAATTTCGAGAGCTGGCATTTTGAGCGATGGACTCATTGAACGATTCGTTTACTGGAGTTACGCAACAAAATGAATGATCTGGGAGTTTGGATCGCGTGTGAGCATTGCCATTGGGATGTTGGTCAAAAGGTATGAAGGTATTAGAGCATAATAGAAGGTATGGTATCGATTGGTATATGGAATATTAAAACGATGGTCTCCGGTTGCAAACGTTCTGTGTACTCGTAGTCATCACCTTCTTGTCAAGTCGCTGTCCTGTGGCTCGGGCTGCTCCTGCTGCAGAAAAGCCCAAGTTAAAGTTCTTGGCGTTGGACTTTTTGTACTAGTCCCAATTTAGACTAGTTCTAAGTGAGCTTTTGGGTTGCTTGCACCTCCTACCTACGACAAACTTCATTCTGGAGCTCAATGCGAGATATCAATTGACCTTCACTCTCCACTCCTCACAAGCTTGTTTCGCCTATAGCTGGCCGATATCCTCAACAGCACTCGAGATGATGTCCTCAAGGCTCGCACGGCCAGCATTTGCAGCTGCCCGACGAACAGCTCCCCGAACCGCCACCCGAACCTATGCTGCTCCCGCTGCTCAGGACACGAAGCCCCTAGTACCTTTGTTTGGTCTCGATGGAACATACGCGAATGCTTTGGTATGCGAATTAACCCGAAGAAATCTGAAAGCGGGGAGCGAAAAGAGCTCAGCTGCGGAAAGACTGACCCAATTCAAGAAAGGGAGACAAAGCTAACTGGGTTCTTCTTCCACTCTGACAGTATGTTGCGGCCGCTAAGACCAACAACCTCGATTCCGCCGCCAAAGCTGTTGGCTCTCTATCCTCAGTCCTGAAATCCGACCCTAAACTGACAACCATCCTGGCTGCGCCTACCCTGACCGACAACGATAAATCCCAGATCATTGTAGAGCTGGAGAAGCACACTGGTGGTGCTGACAAGAGCGGCACTGTCAAGAACTTGCTGGCCGCTCTCGCCGAAAACAACCGGCTGGGTCTATTACAAGGCGTGACCGAGAAGTTCGCCACCTTGATCAGTGCCTCGAGAGGAGAGCTGGAATTGACAATTACAAGTGCTACTGTATGGAAACAAATCCCTCTTCTGCTGCATGATCCGCAAGGATGAAATGTCCCTGGAGGAAACTCGAGCTGACTCCTGATTTCTTACACACATATAGAAACTCGACCCCAAGACCCTCCAACGCCTGGAAACCGCCATCGCCAAATCAGAGTACAGCCAAGGCAAGAAGCTCAAGACGGTCACCAAAATCAACCCGGAGATCCTCGGTGGTTTGGTCGTCGAGGTTGGCGAGCGCACCATTGATCTCAGCGTCCAGAGCAAGATCTCCAAACTCAACAAGCTCTTGACGGACAGCGTGTAAAAAAGCCTTGGGATTTTTGGAGAGGAAAAGAGATTCACCTTGTTTTTAAACCCCCTCTTCTTTGGTTGCATCTGTCTGTGATAGAGCCGAAGGGACGACGTGTGTGAAGGGAACTTCGAAGTGAGTTTCCGCTTGCTAGAGATGGACTGGGGTCAATAGGAGTCCTTTTCAATCCCGGTCCCTGAAGACAGAAGAGGACGGGAGTGAGTAGGCCTCGACAAATCCAAAGAGACCAAGATTTATTCCATTTACCCAGCGCCAAACAAAACGTGTATATATCAAAATTCACTCGATTCTCTTACACGAGACCCAGAGAGAGAGAGAACGCCCAAACTCCCGATCTCCTTCCGTGTATGGGATTGCATTTCCTGTTAGACTTGTTGTCGTATTGTGCATCCATATTGACTTGACCAGCGCCCCCTCACCAACTACGGCTAGTAAGGAGAAGAGGAATCAGAACAAAGAAACCACAGGCAGCTTAGAGAGGATGCTTCCCTTGCGTACCCAACTAGCGAGGGAAGCATTGAGCTGTACCAGGTTCATCTTAGAAAGCACATGGCATGAACAGAACAGAACGTGCTGGGAGATTCACTTCTCCTAATAATAACATGAGCAGTTGAGTGAGGTTTGGATATACAACGTGCAGCTGCAATGATAGAATTCTCCCTTTTACCCGGCTGCATCATCATCATCATCATCACTATCGGTTCTCTCAACTACTTACACACCCATTTTGCTCCCCCGTCTAGGTAGAACCTACAACCAATTGCAAAGCCATAAATCGCGGCCTCAAGGAAGAAGGGAAGATAGCTTGTACATTTGTGTGCATACTCAATACCGAGACGGCTAACATTTTGTCTTGATAGATCTGATCGCCCCTTACCCTCTCAAAGGGGTTGTTGCTTCCTGTATCTGTCTACATGGCTGTATTTTCTGTATACCTGTCTCCGTCTCTGTAGCTCAACTTATATTAGCGCCTCGTCTCGCTCTAATCCAATTGTGCCTCAAACTCATCCTCATAGACCGCAACACTCTCATCAGTCTTGATCTTGGTGAGCTGATCTGTCACGTACTTCTCATAGTGGCTGTCAGCCACAGAGCGGCGGCGATCGCGCTCCAGCGCATCTTCCCTGCCGAACGCCTCGGACTCAGACAGGTCCGGAAAATATGATTTGTCTTTCTCCCCGTCAGCACCGCCGTCGGTTTCGCTCGCACCGGCAACGGATTTGTGGTCGCCGTTCACACTCGTCACGAAGCTTCCGCGGTTGCCGATGCTGCGGCTTGTGCTGGAGCGGCGAATGCGTGGTGTTTGGGCCCCATCCAGGCCAGGCGTGCTTGCGCCGTATGTGTTCTTGCGGGTTACGCCGCGGCTGAGGATGTCGTCAAAGTAGTGTGCTGCGGCAGTACTTGGTGTTCGAGGGGTTTGCGGCAAGCGGCAGTTGATGCCCGTGTCATGGATCATCTTGGCCATCAGGCCTGTCCAGCCACACTGGTGAGATGCACCGAGCCCACGGCCTGTGTCGCCGTCGAAGAACTCGAAGAACCAAAGGTAGTCCTTCCAGTGAGGGTCAAAGTCCAGGGTGTCGTTCCCTGCGTTGATCGCTCTGCGACCCTCGTTGTCCCGCACCATGAGATGCTGAAGGCGATGCTGAATCTCTTCCGCGACGTGGCCCAAATGCATGTACTCGCCTGATCCAGTGGGGCATTCGATCTGTAGGGACGTACCGTAGAACATGTAAAAACGTAGGAGGGACTCGACAAGCAGGAAATTGACTGCGATCCAAATAGGACCGCGCCAATTTGAGTTGCCACCAAACAACCCGGAGTCGGAATCACCGGGTACGTAACCAACAGTGAACTTTTGTCCATTCACATCCATCGAATAGGGGTGCTCTTCGTGATATTTGGACAGGCTGCGGATACCGTGCTCCGAGAGGAACTCTGTCTCGTCGAGCATACGTTTCAAGATCTTCTCAAGCCGCTCCTTGCTCACCAATGAGAGAAGGAGGCGCTCATCTTTACCACGTTTCCGCATACTTGCGATATTTCGCTCGGCAACATCGTGGCGGTTTTCAATGAACCAATCCATGCGACGCTTGAAATTTGGAAACTTATTGATGAGTTCAGGCTCGAGGGTTAGTACGGCATAAAGTGGAATTAGGCCGACCAGAGAGCGCACTGGCATCTGTTGAGTCCAAGGCCCACCCCAGGAAATGGCATCGTAGTAGAAGCCATCTTCATCATTCCATAGAGATTTTTCTTTACCGCCAGCACGGAAGGACATGGCGTCAGAGATCAAGATGAAGTGCTCGAAGAATTTGGAGGCGATGTCTTCGTAGGTCCGTCTGTGCTTAGCAAGCTCAAGAGAGATGTTGAGCATACATAGACAATAAAATGCCATCCATCCTGTGCTATCTGCTTGCTCGAGGACACCACCAGTCGGCAATGGTTCAGATCGATTGAAAAGACCAATATTGTCGAGACCAAGGAAACCTCCTTCAAAGACATTCTTGCCATCAAAATCCTTTCGATTGACCCACCAAGTGAAGTTAAGGAGCAATTTCTGGAACACTCGCTCCAAGAAGTCAAGATCCTGACGTCCATACATCTTACGCTCGATTTTGAAAGTTCTGAAGACAGACCAGGCATGCACAGGAGGGTTGACATCGCCGAAATTCCATTCGTATGCAGGAAGCTGCCCATTCGGATGCATGTACCATTCTCGAGTAAATAGATCCAATTGCTTCTTTGCGAACTCGGGGTCAACCATAGCAAGTGGAATACAATGAAATGCTGAATCCCAAGCGGCGAAAAAAGGGTACTCCCATGAATCTGGCATTGACAGGATATCGTCAAGATACATGTGTTTCCAGTGGACGTTTCTAATATTCTTCCGTTGCTCAGGAGGGGGCGGCATACTGGGGTCACCATTGGCCCACTGGTCATGAATGAAATAGTAGTGCTGTTTGCACCACAACATACCAGCCAGTGCTTGCCTTTGGATATTTCTGAGATCGTCCGCCATGGGAAGAGGACTGATACGCCAGTAGAACTCATCGGCCTCTTGACGCCTTTGCTCGATGATGTCGTCCAGGAGTTCCTCATTGAGGTAGCCATCATACTTCTTGGAAAGACGGAATCGAACAACGGCGCATTCCCCTGGAGGAACGCCGTCGCCTTGTCCGAAGTCATACCATGCTGCAGCTTTGGTACCCGTGCACCGAGGGTTAATGGCACCTTTCTCTTCGTCAACGATCCATCTATGGAAGGCATCCTTCACATAGGGCTGCTTATTCTTGACTTTGTATAGCCTTTCGTGATTGGTGTCATTCTCGGTGAACATCAATTGTGGATGAACATCCTCAGAGTTGGGTCCACAGCCAGGAGAAGGAGACAGTTGAAAGAAGCGGGTCCCGAGCTTGTGATGCTTGGTTTGAGCAGTCATAGGCCCCACCATACGAATGTTGGGTTTCAGTTTCTCTGGCTCATGTCCCCAGGTCCATGTGTTTCTGAACCAGACATGGGGAATGATGTGCAACGGAGCAGGCTCTGGGCCACGGTTGTAGGCAGTAACCCGGAACAAAAGCTCCTCTGGATCGTCCGTCTCTTTCGCAGTCTCAATGAAGATGTCAAAATACCGATCATCCTTGAATGCATCTGAGTCAATGATGTTGAATTCACGCTCGGCTTTCCCTCGCGCCGCGTTTTCTTTGATCAATTCCTCGTAGGGAAATCGTCTTTGGGGAAGCTTGTAGAGGTATTTCATGTAGGCTGGAAGCACGTGTCAGTACAGGAATGGGGGAGAAGCAGGATGCAGAGCTCACAATGGGTTGGAGTATTGTCGAGATGGAAATGAGCTTCCTTAAGACTCTCGCCATGATTGCCTTGCGGATTGCTCAAGCCAAAGAGCCTCTCCTTTAAAAAGTCGTCCTTTTCGTTCCAAAAGGCAAATGCAATGTTCTGCAGCCCGTGGGTGTCTGAGACTCCAGCAATGCCGTCCTCGCCCCAACGATAGGCCCTTGATCTCGACTGGTCATGGGAGAAATGGCTCCAAGCATCACCGTTGTCAGAATAATCCTCTCGCACAGTGGCCCACTGTCGTTCAGCGACGTAAGGGCCCCATTTCTTCCAATACTTCTTCCGCTCCCTATCTTCCTTCAAGCGCTTCTCTTCTTCACAAAGATACTCGTGGTGATCAACGATGACCATCTTGATTGCAGGTCGGGACGGTTTACACCTTGTTAAGTTTGGGTTCGCTTCTGTACCTTTAGTACATTTCGGGCCAGGAAATGGAAAGAGAGGAAGGTCAATATAGGTGAGCTAGAAGGGAAGCCCAGCTAAGGTGAAAGCTTGGAGAGGGTAAGGAAGTTGCCACGAAGATATCAGCTCGAAGATGAGGAACACGAGCAAGGAACAGAGGGTGGTATCTCTGGCTCAGAATTGGGGAGGCCTTCAAAAAATGCCAGGCGTGGAGGGACTGGTCCACATATTTGCGAAACTCAATAATGCCGCTGCATAGCGGTGACGGAGATGCAAAACTGTCAGCAAAAGCGATTCGTAGCCCTAGCTAGCTTGCCAGGTACCAAACAACAAGGCAATGGCTGCTCGGTGGCATGGCAATGTTCGGTGTAATCCTGACAGAGACCATGCTGACATTGTCAGCGGCGTTGGTAGCGGGGGCCGAGGGGGGAGGCTTTGCTTGGTTGCTACTTGTTGGAGGGAGAAGCAGCACTCGAATCCTTGTCGTCACTGACTTCGCTGGCTCCATTTCTTTGCAAAATGCCATCAAAGATCTCAACAGATTTATGACAAAATTGCCCCTCCGCCCACGCTACTACGCCTAAGCGAGCCTGGACGTTTTAACTATTTTAACTAGCGGGCGCCTTCCCGCCCCGTCTCAACCAGCCCGACTTACCTAACCACTTAACTGACTGAAGCCAGCTGCACCCCGCTAACCCATGGACATAGGCGCCGATAACGAAAGGGAGCTTTGACATCACAGAACACGGGAGATAGAGGTAAAGTTTACGGAGCACAATTCATCGAGCTCTCCTCTGGATCGGACTGGACTATCCATCACTACCGGTCCTACTTAACTACCTACGGGTGGGTGGGTAGGTATCTAAGGAACTCCCTCAGCTAGCTTCAATGCCATTCCCAAGTGGGTCATAAATGTCTGTGAACAATAGAGTGTCGAGACAACCGAAAGCAATTCGACCCATGAAGCTGCTTGATTTCAAATTTTCAAATGATATACAACCTCTCCATTCATTTCAATGCACTTCTGTCGCTTCGTCGTATCATTTGAATAATTCCAGGATCTCCTTCAGGTGTCGCTCCCTAGTCTCTTCTTTGCTCAACTGCTTGCTCAATTGCTTGTGATTTTGGTTCATCGAAATATCCGCTAGTTGTTGTTTGCGCTTTTGCAACTCCACGATCTTTCGCTCAATGCTGTCCTCCATCTGATATCGCTTGACAAATACAGGGCGCTTTTGCCCAATGCGATAAATTCGGTCGACTGCTTGTGCCTCCGCCGCTGGGTTCCACATTGGCTCCATGATGAACGCCCTCGAAGCAGCTGTGAGATTGAGTCCTTGCCCTGCCGCCTTGATTGAAGCTAGCAGGATTGTGGTGTCATTGTCCGAAGCAAGTGCATCGAGAGATTTCTTTCGTTGATTGAGTGTCATCTTTCCATCAATCCGCACAAACTTGTAACCCTGATCACTCAATGCTCGCTCGATCAAATCAAGGTGAGAGGTAAATTCGGAGAAGACGACACATTTCAACGGCGATTCTCCAGCTGCCACCAAGGATTCGCTTTCTTCCTTCATGGCTGCGATGTCCACAAGCAGGGCTCGAGTCTTCGTGTGAGGGCCTCTGTATGCTGCTCGTACCAGGTTCTCATCCTCTTCGCCATCAGCATCTGCCATTGTGTCATCAGGTGCTATTCTAATTTCTTGCGCCGTTGCTCCACTAAATCCAACGTATTGCGCGGCAATGGCTGCTGAACACCAGGGGCATGAAACTGCTTGTTCCTCTGGAATCCCGTCGAAGGAAGCCTTTTCAGGAGCAAAACAGTCGGCGCAGATGAGGTCATAGCAAGGCAGGATGTAACATCGAACGCCTTCCTCATCTTCCATCACCACCGCCTGGTTGTTTTCACCACTGATCTTCTTCGCACAACTGCGACAAACATCCAAGTCGGCCTCAGTCATTAAAGCCAAGCTTTCGTACGCTGTCTTGCCAGTTATAGTGTTCAATTTTTCATCCTCATCCACGTCGATTGCCTCCGTGGCATTGAGTCCCTTGAGCTTTTTCAAGTCTTTCTCTTTGAGAAGCTCCCTACCATGTGCACAAATTAATCTCAAGGTCATGATTCCACGAAGCACATGATGTTGAACTCCACTATTCTTCTGTTTAGTGCGTGCCAGTTCCTTAATCTGGACATGCGAGAGTTCTTTGAAGAAGTCATGGAGCTGTCTCTCCTCCTTGGAAAACTTCAAGAGATCAACGTGATCATTTCTCTTCGGCAAGTCAATGCGATCCCTCAAGCGACGGAGCGTGAAAGAATCGACAAAGACTCGAATGGCTTTCAGAAAGGATGGGTCACCAGCTTGCGCAGGACCACGAATGTACTGGTTGAACCGTAACGCAGTATCGTAAGGGTGTAACCGTAGAAAACGTGTTAGCGAACCCAAATCATCAAGACGGTTTTGGATCGGAGTTCCGGTCAAGCACCATCGTCGTTCCGCCTCTATACTGTAGATAGCCTGCGATTGCTGGGCTTTCGGCTCCCGAATGGTATGTGCCTCGTCGAGGATGATCCGGAACCATTTCAGCCGTCGTAGAGGACTTCCATTAGTTGCTGCTCTGCCACTGAACTCAGACGCAATGATGCCGTACGTGGTGATAATCACTTCGTACTTTGTCAGAGTATACGGATTCTTTTCGCGGTTGGCTCCATGGTGGACGTAGACATTCATACTTCCTGGTTGGACATGCTGAGAGATCTGATCCTCCCAATTCTTGACTGTACTGGTCGGGCAAACAATGAGTGTAGCCTTAGTGTAGGCAAGGATATCACTGGCTCCTGGATCCGCTCTAGCGACACTCTGCTGGCCGAATTGTTCTGCTTCCTGCAAGGTGCTTCCCACAAGACTCAGGGCTTCCAGTGTCTTCCCCAGGCCCATGACATCTGCCAATAATCCACCCAAGACTTGAGGAGGTTCTTCTTTGACTGAAATGCCAGTCACTACCTCACGATAAATTATGTCTCCGTTGGCACGCTTTTTCTGACGCCACAAGGAAGAATGTTCGGATTCTTCCTTCCCAAATGTCCGTCGCTGCTCATGCTGCAACATGAAAGTGAGGGCTTGCTTTTGGTGCGGGAGTAGAGGAGTTGTGATGACCGTGAGCGGGGGTACTGTTTCGGCCAAGGGTTTTGCTTCGTTCGCAAAAGAATCAAAAAGCTTGGATACCTCATACGATGCTTCCTCGAGAGTCCTCACTTCAGGCAGAGTTCGACTGGTATTCTCACCACGAGGCTTGGGAAGGGGAAGACTCTTGGCATGTGGGTTAACGATTGGAATGCCTGGTTCAGGAGCCATAGGTGCCCGGAGCCAGAAATTGCGTTGTCCAAAGTGCTTGCCTACCTTCTCGACATCGCCACGCCTGCCATAGATGTTCAGAATCATGCGCAAGGAGTCAGAGCATGGCTGATGGGGCCATTCATCAGGCTTCTTACGTCGATTGGTAAGTCGAGCTTGAGTTCTGAAACCTTGCAATTGATCCATGGCAGGTGCCAAAGCGGAAGCCAAGTCGGGATTCACTCGACCAAAGGTCATTCCCTGAGGATCAATAACATCAATAACCGTATTCTCTGATGGTATTCGACGTAGTGTGCACTTCATCACTGGCCATTCATTGTTGTTTTGAAACACCGATTCACCTCTTGGCTTTGGAATGTAGTGAGCATACACCACTGTGTTAAAGTGGCCATAACAGACTTGCTGGTCGACGTTGGAAGCAATGATTTGGACATCTGAATCGTCTTGATCATCATCGGTATTGGTTAGATCCACAAGCGAATTCAGCTTGGTAGCGTCAGCGGCTTTCTGTTGGTCAGGTCGCATGTAGTCTCGCACGATTCCACTCCCCTGGTGGCGCGTGTTTCCATTTTGAGATTTGACGATTTCAATATCAGGGTCTTTGGTGATTTTCACCTTCTTCTGTGGGTAGTCAGTTCGACGTTCAACTCCGTAAAGACCTTCAAGCATGGATTTAGGACCATTTGCTTCCCCATTGGAGATCCGTTTGGAAGCATCTGGTGAGGTAAGATTGCGATCCGCGATTGGGTGGGTCCCAGACGTGGGCACTTGCTTTGGCTCTTTCTTTGATGCACGAGGGTTCAAAAGTGCGCGTGGGTCGTAAGCTCCAGGCGTAGCGGATTGGCGGTTAAGGCCAGCCATAGGTGAAGTCGAGGGGGCATTGTTGATAACAGTTTCGAATTCGTTGCTCGCTTGACCTTTCGCTAGATGATTGTTAGATCGCTCACTCTCAGGTAAAAGGAACAGAGGTCATAAACATGCAAAGCGATTTTTGCAACAACCGATCTGAACGTTCAACGAACCCTAAATGTGATCTGAAGCATGATGCATCACGGGTGGGTTGTAGAGTCCGAAGTGGCGATGCGATGATTCGGGGTGCGATGTGAGGGTGGCGAGTCGGAAGGGTTAAACTTACTCGAGGTCTTGTTGGCCTTGAGAGCCTGTTTGGGGTCGAGTAGGAGTTGAGGAATGCTAGCCATGGGTAGTACTATGGCAAATAGAGTAGTGAGGTCGATACGCTCATTGAGAGCAGGAGATTGGAACGCCAGATGTGAACTCTAGTGGCCCGCAAGTGATCTGATTAACTCATCGACAGAGCGCGATAAGCGATATGAGTTCAGAGGCAAAAGCAAATCTCTGGGCATGCGCATCGGATGCGTCGTTCAAATTGCTCATGATAAATTATTGCAGTAGAAGTTGAGAGAAATCTAGAAACGCGGCTAATTGAGAGATCTTGAAGGTTTTATACCAAGGGCGCGATGTGAATAAAACTTGAATGTTGATGTGAAGAGACGAAGAGGCAGTGGCGCTCGGGCGTCCTTCCCTCACCGAGTTGCAGCCTTGCGCTAAAATTTAATTAAGTGGTAATCCTGGTTGCAATGTGATTTTCGCAAGTGACCCTCGTCACGTGGATCCTTACTACAGAGATGAACAGTGGATTAGATGTGATGCATTAGGTAGGTAAGTGAACCGCTTCACTGTATATTGATTTTTAGGCTGATTAATATTCCTCGCAGTCGTTTAATCACAGAAGTGAAACGTAGAGACAGCCTCTTGCTAGATACACAATTTGGCCACCTTAGTCAAGTAAGTACTCTAGAGCGCCAGCTAGGGAAGTACGGAGAGAGAACACATATGCTTTTCTGCGATGGACCTCGTACTACATATATAGTCATCCTAAGTATTCAGGCCAACATCAGTGTTGGCGTAGTCTGCATATTAGTTACATTACCCCGGCTTTTTGAGATACTTCACAGGACATATGTAATGGTCATGCTCGCTCTATTAATTGTTTCATACTGTTGTATCAGCTCTACGAAGACTTCTCTATACTTGTTCGCCTTCAAGGAAACAGCGTTTGTGCTATTGGCGTAGCTACTGGCAGTCCAAATGGTGGGCGAAGAGAATGGGGTGCTCGTACACAAGATCCAATGGCTGAGCAAGGTGGACGCGAGCAAGATCCATGGTTCGTTGGTATTGTACCTTGCTCGACGACATGATGCCTAGGCACCCGCGGGGAAACACAGTTAGCTGAGGTCCATGATGTTTAATCTTCGCCGCAAATTTGTATGGTTTTTTATGCAGTTGAGCCATCAGTTGGAGTAGATTCGATGGGAAAGCCAACAGATATCTATTGTGGTTCCTCAAGAGGAGAGCCACCAATTATGTATGGGCCATAGATTCGCCCCTGTCCAGCTGACTTTGTCCTGGGAGTGATTCTTGTCCCAAGCTAGAGATTTATGTAGCCTGGAAATGTCTCATCTGCCACCTGGGAACATCGAAAGGACTACCCAGGGATGGATGTGCTCCTGGGTTGCCCAATCGAATGTAGCTAAACACTGGCCAATATTAGAACAAATGCTGCGGAGGCGTGGCTAAGCAGAGATGGTTTAACCACTTGAATGGCCTGGGCGTAAATACCTTCCTTCTTTTCGTTCAACCGTATGGTCTCGCCTTATTATTCCTTTTCTCGCCTCCTAGGTAATGTGAGCCGGTGTGTGACTTGGATTGCGCATCATTTTGAACAGTTATAGTGTCCGCTTCGCTTTCGGCGTTCGCTCTTGCACGAGCTGTCAGTGTTCTTACTTGGTTCAATTGTCGGGGGGCGGCGGATGCAGGTGGTACTGTTGTCGGTGGTCTCGGGGGCGTAGTGGTGTTGTACACAAGCCGCACCACCTCGTATTGCCCTTCGTTCTATTTACATTACTGAGGAATCGCACGCCACTATCCACAAAGCCAGGTGTGGGTTCATTTCATCTCCATCCAGGTGAACTGTTGTTGATTGTGCCATGATTCATTGTTATTGCTCTCCTCCAACTGCGTCCATCACTGAAATCTCTGCCTTTTGTCCTACTCCGCCGCAGGACAGTCCCTTCTCCCGCCTATACCCTCTCGATTGCATATCCCCTATATCTATCTTATTCATCCGACCGAGCACGAGAGAAGAGAAAGCACAGGGGCAAGGAACCTCTGGGCGAGTGAAGAATCTTTTGGCAAGATCAAACAAAAGGACGGGACACAAACCACACGGTGACGTCATCTTGCTACATTTGTGTCCGGCGCCACAAAGAGCTTGACCGAACAGGGCGGGTAGAGGCATCCCCTTGGCTGCGATTTTGATCGATTGAGCCAAAACGAGAACGCTGATTTCCGGGTGAGGGGAGTGATTGGCCACACACTGGACGAAATGTCGGCACCCAACTGCCATGAGAAGCCTCTACCTTCAGCCTCTCCAAATGATAATTGTCCGCGATCAATCTCCCCGCAGGAAGCTCTGATGGCGAGGCGGGGAACGAAGTGCACGAGGGAAACTTAAAAAAAACCTCTATTGCCAGCCTTGTCCAAAAAACAAAGGAAGTTAACGAGAGTACAAATTGGTAAAGAAGACTTTTTGAAGGAAATCTACCACAGAATGAGAAACCTACAGGACCAGCTGTGAATGTGGTGCATACAACGCAACCATACATGTTCTCACGCCGGCAATCTCCTCAACGTATTGAAAGCCACGTTCTCGATGAAAACCACGCGCATGAATTGGATCAAATGGGACGTGGGTACCCTGGAAGAAAGCTTCATCTCAGTAGACGGCAAGCGAAACGTCACCGTGAACAATGGCGCCTCCCTTTGGGGCTCCTGTTTGACTCAAGACGGCTTGGCCGGCTACACACACTTTGGACGTGTTCCCTTGGAATGGATAGAGCCAGTTCCAGGAATGCATATCTTGGATCGGAATTGTGATTGGAATGAAAGAGTGGTCCGAGGTATTACACATAAACTTGCATTTGTAGTTGATGATAGCTTTAGAGATGCACAAAAGAGCAGAGCACACGTCGAAACGCAGGTACGATGGAAAGAAAAGACCAAATATTTGGTGAATCAGGGTGTATTTCCCTCTGAGTGTTTTTTGTGCTTGTTTGCCCTCCTCTTATCAGACTGATGCTCGATTGAACCTCTGCGAGAGCAGGAGTAATTATGCCTGTCCGTCAAGTAATAGGTCACTGGCCGTCTCTGGCTTGGACTAATGCTCACTCTGTGCATTACTAATGTGTTTCATTCTGGCAAGTGCTACCGATCCACGGAGTACTTATGCACAATAATTAGGTACCTACCTACCTAGTGCACAGAGTACTTTTGAGGGAAGGAGCCCGAATGCCTTCCTTTTGGTGCAATGCCAAGAACCCAAGGACTCAAGGCTTGCGTCATCTTTCGATGCTTTGGTAAGGGAAAGCATTTTGCCCAGTTCTCGGTGACGAGGCTTCGACGGTGTCAAGATGAGACACGGTGGGCCAGAAATACCATCAGGCGAATTGCAGCTGCTTCCTGTGTACTTATGCATGATGTTTTCGACCAGCCCTATCTTAAGTATCTGATGACTGAGACAATAATCAGCCGTCGTCTTCCTGCTGACTTACTCTAGGTATGCAGTACAGGAACAAATGCGTTCCTTTTGACGAAAACGAAATTACGAACGGCCCCCTAACTGGTATCCCTTGGAGACACACAGACATCGACTTGAACAAGGCGCGTCACGCCATCAATTTCGCCCCAAGGACCAGAGCGCCTATCATATTCAGCTCTGCACCGCCATGAGTGGTGTCCCTTGACGGTGCTTGTCGAATCTTCCCGGGTACCTCTGAAGGCTTTAACTGACATTACCGCCCCTACCAATCCTCCTTGGAAGGCAACTCGACCTTCTGCATATCTTGTATCTATGGCTGGCCAAAATGCGAGTCTGAGCCCCCAATCACGCATACAGACAAGAACAAGCAAACCAAAAGTCAGAACTGGATGTAGCACCTGGTACGAATTCATATTTTCCCCATTGTAGAGGGAAATGAAACTGACAGGACGAAAGCAAGTACGTCCTTGGCCTCGGATATTCTGTCATCTTGTTAACGTCTCTTTCCTTCAAGGATAAGAAAAGGTCAAATGTGACGAGAAAAAGCCAGCGTGCGCGAAGTGCACTACTTCGGGCCGAGTCTGTGACGGATACTCTGCACCTGTACGCATCTGTAATCTACCCCAATCTACAACGAAAGATCAATGCTGATAGGCCCTCAGACATTCCCACATCTGAAGGGAATGCTCCGCTTTGTCTCACGTGGCGACCAGGCGCCATCAGCGGTTCAGATGATGATCGCCAGTTTTTCCAAACCTTCAGATCTGCCAGCGAAGTCAGCACTGCCTTACATGTGTGCGATTTTCTATCCTTTTGGAGCCGAGTTGCGCCTCAGCTTGGTCGCCATGACGATACTATCAAAAGTTCACTTGTGGCACTCGGGGCTACATATCAGCTCTACAAGACGACTGGAGGCCGTAACATAGACAAACAAGACACGTTTATCCTACGGCGGTACGGCAAGGCTCTTTATGAACTCCAATGCCGTATTGCATCTCAGACTCCAGAAAGCACCGAGGTGACCCTAATTTGTTGTCTCATCTTCATCTGCCTCGAGAATCTTCGTCTCAACCACAAGAACGCCAGAGCCCATCTCAGAAATGGAATTCGGGTCATAGAGGATGCAGTTGATCTCGAAGCGCTCTTTTGGCCCGGCACTACACAGAATTCCGGACGAAGCCAACGAGGCAAAAACTCGCTTCTTTCAGACGAAGAAATGCGGGGGGTGATCAATTACTTCCGCCATGCTGAGCTCTGTGAGCGACTCTACTCACAAAACGCCCCTCTCAAACTCGCCATTCGATTGCGTTCCAAGACGTCTTCCAATGGCGACAGTGACACGCCGCCCGAACAGTTCACGACCCTTTTAGAAGGCTACGAAGCCAGAGTGAAATTGAACAATGATGTGATGGCCTTGGGTTGGGAAATGAATGGGCAAGACGGCGCGACATCATTATGCAATCAACCCACTTTGAGACAGCAGCATGACTCGCTCCAGAAGAGGGCCCTTCTGGTCAGTCAGCAATACGCGCTCTTTTTCATGAGCAAGCACACGCCAGAGAAAGGGTCTCGCGAGTATGCCAGTGCATGCTTGGACATGGTAATAATCAAGTCCATGCAGGCAGTGCTGGAACTGATGGCTCCACAAGCCAGCAACCATCTTGACATCCAAAACACACCATTCTTCCGTGAAGCCATTTTGGGTGAGATGATATACTTCGCAGAACTCCTCCATGGCGCAATAAGCACTGGAAAACACGAAGTCCTTTCTACTCTGGACCTCACTGCTCAGACCAGTATCCTGGGACCGATATACCTTGCATACGTCCACTCCAGAGACCATCAACTGAAAGCTCGGGCTCGCAAAATCCTCATCGAGACGAGATCCCGAGAAGGGAAATGGGACCCACAGTCATTGAAAACCATCGTCGAGGCAAGCAAGGGACCAAAGCATTATCGCTATGAACCAAGAGGGAGTATGTTTATGGGGCTGGGAAGGTCGAGCGGTGATCAGGACTACTATGGCTTGTTTTCAAGATACTGCGACGTCACGCGGTCGCCAGAATGGTAGCGTTTAGAACAATTCGCAGCTTTATGCCGACCTTATCATGATCCACAATTAGGCTGGAAGTTGCAACGTCACTCGCCTTACAAACTGTACCATGCTAAAGCACTGTGTCATAGAGAGTGCTAGAAGGATGTCCAGCCATCCACCACCTAGGAATTGCAATGTATCCCTGAAGGTCCAAAGATAGTGTATGGGGAAAAGGAGCATTAGACACAAGGTTCAGCGACAATCGGATCCGAGATGACCAACCCCCTTGCTCAGACGATCAAAGAGACTGTCCTCCGAAGCGAAACAGCTCAACTAAGCAGAAGCGGCCCCCGGAGCAGAATACAACCCCAGCGCCGATACAGCGAAAAAGATAAGACCAGACAAGACAAGACAAGTCACTCAGTCGAATATGCGATCCGGGCGAGAAGGAGACCAAATGATTGCAAACTTGAATCAAAAATTTCTTCTACCTACTTACTATTGTCTCAGAACGAGACGAATGCTAAACGAATGGACGTTACAGCATAACGTTCCAGTCCGAGTTCGTCGCGTGGTGATGACGCTGGCACTCTCAAGGGGGAAGGGAGGGAAACCTTCCATTTGCGGAAAAGCAACTGTGAAGTAGGCCTCCCAATTGCTTCCTGAGCAGTGCCTCGTATCTCTTGCCCACAAACTCATTTCCGGGGTTGTGCATAACCAAAAAAGAAATATCAAATGCTGGTAACAGAGAAACGCGAAAAAGCATGATCCTCGAACTCTCCTCTCCCTCACACAGATGTTGATGACTGACCACACGCCTCAACATTTCCCAATTATGACATCAAAAGTCCAAGGAGGGGGGAAAGAACTGCTACCCTAGAAGGAAAGCCATGGTGAAGTCAGTACTGTGCTCATTTTCCTGCTCCCTGTTTGCACAGGCGGGGGTTTATTTCCTGAGAACGTACCAGTGTGGGATCCATAGTTAGACCTGAGGAACTAGGTCCAAATCACAATCGCTGATGCTGTGGATGTTGTGCGTACTTGTCATCCTCTTTGGGCTCTGGCCCTGGCTTATATTTGTCGTCCTCCTTCTTTGGGGGTGGTAGATCAGCACGCTTGGACTCTTTCTTCTCTTCCTCTTTCTTCTTGTCGTCTTTCTCGGGAGGGATGATGTCCGCGCGTTTGGATTCTTTCTTTTTCTCCTCCTCCTCCTTCTTGTCATCTTTCTTAGGAGGAATAATGTCGGCTCGCTTGCTCTCCTTTTTCTTCTCTTCCTCTTCCTTCTTGCCGTTGTTCTTAGGAGGGATAATGTCCGCACGTTTAGATTCTTTCTTTTCTCTTCCTCATCTTTCTTATCATCTTTCTTAGGAGGGACAATATCAGCACGTCTCCACTCCTTCTTTTTCTCTTCTTCTTTGTCATCTTTCTTGGGAGGAATGACATCAGCACGCTTCCATTGCTCCTTCTTCTTCTTCTTCTTCTTCTCCTCCTCCTCCTTATCGTCCTTTTTGGGAGGAAGCACATCAGCACGCTTCCACTGTTTGTCCTTTTTCACCGTTACCGGCTCTGGGTCATAGGTGTAGTCTTTGTCCTTTTTGTCGTCCTTTTTGTCCGGATCGTCGTAGACATCAGTCCAGGTCGTCTCCCCTGGTCCGAACGTACGCCTTGCAAGAGACGTCGAATCCCTGTAGGAGATGGCAGCGCCATTGGTGACTCCCAAAAGAAGAAGAACAGAAGCGACAAGAACTGGACGCATGGTTGCAATAAAAGAGTGAGAAGCGAGAGACAAGAAGTTGAAAAAAATGAAGGCCAATTGCTATTAAAGAAGATATATCTTTCCAGATTGTCTTGGTTGTTGTTGTAGGTGAGCCTTCTCGACAGATACCTCAGGGACATCGACGTCTTATATATACACATCGTGGACATGTTTTCCCCTGGACAATAGGGGTTACTCTCGTGCCCACTGAGGCAGGTGGTAGGACTCTTCCTTTCGTCTGCGATTGCGTAGCGTGAATCAAGGGGGATGGTCGGTCGGTCGCCCAGTGAGTCTTTCGTCCTCATCTTTCCCTAAAGATAGATCTGGATCATGTGGTGGGTATGAGATGTTGCTCGGATTGAAGTCCAAAAACAGGACTAGAGAGCCCCTGGAACATCATTCATGGTGAGAAGTTCAGTTTCGAGAAGAAGTCACCTGGAAGGCTGAATCCTCTCTATCCCCTCTGTGGGTTCAAGGTTGGTACGAGAGCGACCGAACTAGGCTACCAATAGCTAGTACTACTATGTGGCCAACGAGAATCATCGAAATGGAACCCCCCCCCACATTTTTCTCAGCAGTCCACTTCATTGCGTGTCCTGGATGTGGATACTCAAATTTATACACCCCAAGAAACACACCGTTGTAGCCAAACCAATGGATAGCGAAAAGGCCAAGATGCTATCCATAAAACGTAATCAGCTTGCAAAATCAAGGAAAGCACTGATCTCGCCGATGAAGCGAGACGCTTTCCGACTCGTCGACCTAGTTGAAAATAGCAAAAAATGTTTCGACTGGGGCAAACTAAGGATAGAGCACGCAGAACTGGACAGAGCCTCCTCCTCCCCTTTTACAACGGCTCAGATGGATTTTTCATTGTCACATTATGTTGCAGGCATATTCAGGCCTGTCCTCATTTCCGGAGTTTCATGCATGCAGGCTGATGTCCATCCAGAATGTCCTCATGGCCCCCCTTTCCCCCTAGTCCTCCTCCTTGTACGTGTCCATACCAAGGCGTTAAGCTAGTGCTTCTGGACAGAATTTCTCGTCGAAACACGCTGGTTGTGTTTCACCTGAATCTCAATTTGTATATGCCATACAATGGGACCACAGGGGCTCATTTTCGAACCTGGACATTTCGCATTTCCATCCCGAACGCGGTCAGGGGGGTTGTATATCTTGTTACAAAATGCCTTCTTTTAATAGATTGATTTTGCGCGGGTCTGGTTTCAATCCCAGCACAGTGTCGCGGGAACTAGAGGCAAGTGGAATGAAAGGTCTAAATCCGCAGGACATTGGAACATACGTCTGTTGGATTACAGTGCGGATTGTGTGATTGTAGCCCCTGGCGGTTACCATCTCCCCACTCCCTTGGAGCTTCGAGTTGGTCAAGGTCATGGAGCTATAGACCTGTGGATACTCACGCGGTAGTCAAACTGCTGGTCACTCGGTCAGTGATTGTGGAGATGGGTATCATACTATTGCCTCACTTGAGGCCCCCCGAAGTACGTAGGAACGTCCCGGTTGATCCTCCGAACCGACAGTCAGACGAGCACGGATAAGCTTGAGAGCAGCGAGCTCAACCAAGTCAAGACCACTGATATCGTGCAGCTAGAGACAGAATTGAGACAAGGTCGCCTTTGTGGCCTTCCTTCAAATGAACAGGTTGCTTATAGAATCCGGTACAGCATGCACAATTGCAATGAAATAGCTTGATCATTTCTCAGTTATTATTTGTGGCCGTTATTCTGCCATTTCCTCCAGGCTTTAAAAAAAAGGACTGTGTTATTGTCAGAAATCTCTCGAAAAGTTTCGTCAAGATCTTTAACCCTTCGCTAACTACCAATTGATAAATACTCAAGCGTGAAAACTCATCGAATGCTGCAAGCTTCGAGTACCACTTGTACAGTTCCCGGATTTCAGCATTCAAGCTCCACAGATTCCTCAGCACTGTTATTCGATGTACGTGAGTGTCGAATAGTCGATCCAACCTCCTTCTCAAAGAAGGTCGATGGCACCTCATCTGCTGGCATCTCGATAGGCGAAGTGGCTGGAAGTTCAAACCTGGTAACTGTTGAGTCCGAAAGTACCTCAGCTGGGTAGTTGTTGTCACCAATGAGCTCCGAGACTGATGATTTTGAGTCCGTCGAGCTGAAGCGTGTCTCCACAGGCGGTGGGCTCTCATTCGGTTCGTCTTTCACAGTTCGCCGTCGCGTCATCCGGACGAGAACAAATATTCCAAGCATTGCGCCAAGCGCTCCGCCAATTCCTATGCCCGCCTTCCCTCCAATAGAGAGCCCAGTTTGATTCGTAATGCTTGGTCCAGGCCAAAGACTGTTTTCTGGCCGAGTGATAGACAAAAGTCTCACGTTCGTGGTGGCATCTGCCTGGAATGAAGCCTGAGAAAGATAGAATTGGTGGCGTTCGTAGTCCACGGCGAGGTACACTTCCTGTAGAAACGCATGACCGAGGATAAATAACGTTGAGTCTGCGGCTCTTCGTAGAGGGAAATAATTGAGTCGTGATGAAGCCTTGCCAGAATCCACATTGGGAAATGGGTAAGAGAGTTGGAGTTTGAATGCCTCATAAGGCAAAGTCAACGTTACCATGTCAGAGGGTCCGGGATAGCTGCTGATAACAAAAGAGAAACTCAAGTTCCAGGCTGAGAGCATGTCAGGAGATGATACAGCGTCAGAGTATTCGTAGAGCCCCATAGTCTCGTTGTAGGTCAAATTTAAGGCTTTGGCGAACGCATCACATGCGGCCCCAGGCAGCCAAAGAAAAGGGGTTGATGAATCGATGGTAAATGACTTGGTGTCAGAGGTTTCGAGCAATGTCGTGGAAGTGGATTTCCAGTTTGAAGGATATACCCCATCAATTGCGCCAGACGAGACAGAAATCGAGTTTAAGGACAGAACGGGCGCGGACTTCGAGCTTAACCCAAAAGTCAGGTTGTTAGGAATGAAACGATTGGCATCAACACCTCCTAATGTCAATGAAGCTGGAGCTCCGTTCAAGCTTTTCCACGTGTTAGCTATATTCTAACCCTCAAATTCGTAATAACATACGGTAGGCCGCACCCGCGGTGTAGCCATAGCTGTGACTTGGTATCACTCTATCCTGCACAAAGCTCGACAGAAACGGCAGATAGCCGTTTGTGGCACTATCCACCGTGCTCAACTGTAGGCCCAATCCCAGACTCCCAAGCC
>Ga0105239_10001912_pt1 | contig 27137 bp, 25 predicted proteins | sample KBSC44metaG_FD_92761 | JGI IMG/M metagenome (GOLD analysis project Ga0105239, IMG submission 92761) | Corn rhizosphere microbial communities from Kellogg Biological Station, Michigan, USA - KBS C4-4 metaG | ecosystem: Host-associated > Plants > Roots > Rhizosphere > Soil | place: Michigan, USA...
CGAGGACGCAAGCATGCTCGTGAGGTCGCCGGCGTTAAGATTGGCGTTGCCGCCTGTCGGCATGCACACGCCGCCCGTGCAGCTCATGTTCTTGGTTTTGGCATTGGAAATCGTCACCGCGGCATGCAGCGCTGTCGCAGCGAACGGCACAGCACAAACGGACGAAACAAGAAGCCGGAAGATTTTCATTTTTGCTCCCCTGTCGGATGTCTGCCTCGCGGGTTGGATTTGGCGAGAAGCTTCCGTAGCTTTTTGAACGGAGGTCCGGGTTCGGTTCCGGCGGCGTGCACACACCCGCAGTGCAATTTTCCCTGGTTGCGGCAGCGGGGCCAACGCCACTATGGACCGGCCACTTCGGCGTTGCCAGCGCGTGGAACCGGCGCGATCCGACGGGGTGCCGGGTCGGTATTCCCTTCCCGCCGGGGATCATATTTAGTGGACAGGACACCAAGCCGTGCGGACCTCTCCGGGGGATGAGTTCATCAGTGGTTACGAAGTCCAGCACGCTGTTCGAAGACGATCGCCTGCGCGTCCGGTTCGTGGAGGGCGAATCCAACGAGGCGGTGATCTCGTTCTCCGGCGTCGGTACCGCCGATTATCGCATCCGTGACATGGACAAACCGTCCGGGCGCGACGATCAGAACGCGACCCAGATCGACGAGTTCCGCAAGACCCTGGGCGGAACGAAGAACGTCTACTACGTCACCGACAAACAACGCGGCTGGTATAACGGGCTCGAGAACAGGATTCTCGACCTCATCAATTCCCATCTTGCGGAGCGCCGGACGAGGCGTGTGCTTGCCCTCGGCAACAGCATGGGCGGCAGCGCCGTCCTGATGTTCGCGAGCCGCATCCAGGGATGCCGCCACGCGCTGGCGTTCGCGCCGCAAAGTTCGGTTCATCCCGATCTCGTTCCGTTCGAGACCCGGTGGGAAAATTATCGGTCGAAGATCACGGAGTGGACGACCCCGGATCCGATCCTGTCGATGGAAGACGGCAGGCGCCGGTATTATGTGTTCTACGGCATGGATCAGGAGATGGACGAGCAGCACATCCAGCGCATCCTCGCGCGCCGCCTGCCGAACGTCTTCATTTTCGGCATCCGCAATTGCGGCCACGACGTGGCGCTCTATCTGCGGAACAACGGCGTGTCTCTGACGGACATCGTCGACAAGGTCTACGCCGGCAGCCCGAACGATGTGCGTGCGGTGGTCAAGAAACTTCCATACAGCGTGCGGCGCCCCGTCGTTGCGCCCGATCCTCGCCCAAGGCGTCGCCGGCGTCCGCGCGCGTGACGGTTGCTCGCATTCTCTACCGCGGAGGATTGGCGAGCAGGTAGGGCCAGCCATTGTTGATGCTGGCGTTCTGGCCCCAGATGTTCGGATCGAAGCCGGCGGGCAGGGCGGACTTCAGTTCTGCGTCGGTGAGACCGGTGATGCCGGGATCGTCCAGGGGATCGCCCGCGCCCTGGTGAGGATCGGAGATACCGCTGGTATCGAGATTCCAGTAGGAGTTCGCGGTGGTGGAATAGTCCTGTCCGAGAAGGCCTCCGCGCTGGCTGGCGTTGACCGTGCCTGTCGAATAGCTATTGGAAATCGATCCGTCATTCTCTTCCGCCAGTCCGCCGGCAACGGTGCCCGGGCCTGCGCCTGCATTTCCGGTCGCGTAGGAATCGTGGATCGTTCCCCGGTTGTCCGCCGTCAAACCGCCGGCATAACCTGCGCCGTCAGACTCGCCTTCGCTGCCATAAGCCGATGCGTCTCCGGTGGCAAAGCTGAACGCGATCGTGCCGGCGTTGCCTGCAGTCAAGCCGCCGGCAGCCGCCCCATCAGTCGACCTTCTGCCAAAGGCCGAGGCCTTTCCGGTCGCAAAGGAATAGAGGATTCGTCCTGCGCCCACGCTGCCCACCAGACCGCCGGCAGCGGCACTACCATCGCAGCCTATCGCACCGGTCGCGTGGGAGCTTTCGACCAGACCTCCCTGCATCGTGCCGACCAACCCGCCCCCCTGGCCGTCCAGACACCCCACGTTCGCGGTCGAATAGCTCATTGCGATCGTGCCGGTGCTCGAACCGGCCAGCCCGCCTGTCACCGAGCGCCTTCCCCATACCGATCCCGTTGCGTAAGCATGGGTGATCCTGCCGTCGTTCTGTGCAACAAGCGCTCCTGCGATGCCCGAGTTCAAACTGCTGTGGTCGGCAGTCACGTTCGCATTCACGAGCCCGATGTCACGCAACGTGCCTCTTGGATCCAGCTGGGCGAAGAGGCCGGTCTGGCGGTCGTTTCCCGTCTTGATCGTGAAGTTCGAAATCGTATGTCCAAGGCCCTCGAACGTGCCCGCGAAGACGGTCGAGACCGGTGAGCTGCGATAGGTGTTCGGCGACGCATCGTAGTCGTTGCTCAAGGCAAAGCCGCGCGCTGGGTGGGCGGCGATGGCGCTAGCCAGCGTCTTGATGTTGCTCACCAGCACATAGTTCTTGCCGTTGATGACGAGGCTGCTTGCCGTATCCCAGAACGTGATCGCGCCCGATGTTGTGGTGTTGAAGGTGTAATCGCCGCCGGTACCGCCGTCGTTGGTGATGAGCGTGAGACCGCTCGTGCCTTCGATGACGACCGGCACGCGCACATGGATGGATGCATAGGCGTCGAGCGTGAGGCGATGGCTGCTCGCCCATGTGAGCGGGTCGGCAATTCCGATATCGGGGGCGGCCGCGTTGGACTTCACCGTCACATCCGACGCTGCAAGCATGGTTTGAAGTTCACCGGTGTTGAGATTGGCGTTGCTGCCTGTCGGCGTGCACACGCCGCCTGCGCAGGTCACGTTCTTGGTCTTCGTATTGGAAATCGTGAACGCCGCGTGCGCTGCTGAAGCGAACACGGTGGTGACAACTGCCAATGCAACGAAGTGCTTTGTCCGATTGATTCTCACGACACGGTCCTTCCGATTCATTGCGGTGGATTGGCGAGCAGATAAGGCCAGCCGTTGTTGATGTTCGGATTCTGGCCCCAGATTTTCGGATCGAAGCCGGCAGGCAGGGTGGATTTCAGCTGCGCGTCGGTGAGGCCGGTGATGCCGGGATCGCCGTACGGAGAACCTGCGCCTTGGCCGGGATCGGTGATCCCGCTGGTGTCGAAGTCCCAGTAGGCGACGGAGACATTCGCGCTGTCGTGATTGTCGTCACCTATGAGGCCGCCCGCAGGGCCGGATACAACGGAAACCGAGCCGGTGGAATAGGTTTGCGCGATCTGCGCCTTGTTCACGCCGGCGAGTCCGCCGGCTTCGGCACCCGAGATGCTGCCGGTTGCGGCCCCTGTTGCATAGGACTGTATGATCGAACCTGGATCATTGTATCCGACAAGGCCACCAGCTCTGGCTTGCTTTTTGAGCGCGCTGGACGATCCCGCGGCATAGGATTGGAATATGGTGCCGAGGTTGTTGCCGACCAGACCGCCCGCGTTGAGGGGGGATGAAACGCTGCCAATGGCGTGGCAGAAATCGATTTCCCACTTATTTGTCCCCACCAGACCTCCTGCGTTAGCGGCGTAAACTGTGACGTCCGCGCTGGAGTCCACGATCTCCCACTCGTTCACGGCAACGAGTCCGCCGGCGACGCTGTTTTTTCCCTTTGCCGTCACCGTCCCACTGGCGGATGCATGAATTATCGTCCCTCTGGGCCCACTCTCCCCGGCGAGAGCGCCGGCAAACCCGTAGGTCGAGATGTTGACGTTTGCCAATGCGATGTCTCGCACTGTCCCAGCCAGTGAGGAGATCAAACCCTCGACCTTACTTCCGCGTTGGCTCACCGTCAGATTGAGGATCTGGTTGCCCAATCCTTCCAGTGTGCCGGCGAAAGATGCAACAGGCGCGTCACTGTAAGAACCGTCTGCAGATGCATCGTAGCTGTTGGCGAAGGCAAAGTATTGGTAGGGATCGCCTGGGATGACGTCGCTCGCAAACGTCTTGATGTCGCCGACGAGCGTGTAGCTTTGCCCGTTGATGACGAGGCTGCTGGCGAGGTCCCAGAAGTTTGCGCTGCCGCCGTTTTCGAAGGTGTAATCGCCGCCCGTGCCGCCGTCGTTGGTTATCAGCGTGAGCCCGCTCGTACCTTCGACGACGATGGGCGCTCTTACGTGAATGGACTGATACGCATCCAGGGTCAGGCGATGGCTGCCGGCCCAGGTAAGCGGGTCGAGCACGCCGAGCGCCCGTGTGCTGGCGCTGGATTTCACGGTCACGTCGGATGACGCCAGCATGGTCTGAAGTTGGCCGACATTGAGATTGGCGTTGCCGCGTGTCGGCGTGCAGACGCCGCCCGAGCAGGTCACGTTCCTGGTCTTGGCGCTGGAGACCGTCATCGCCGCATGTGCGCAGCTTGCAAGCATGCAGGTGATCGCCGCTGCGATGGTGACGGGTTTTGGCAGGCTGATTCTCACGGCACGGTCCTTCCGATTCATTGCGGCTGATTGGCGAGCAGGTAAGGCCAGCCGTTGTTGATGTTCGCGTCCTGGCTCCAGATATTCGGATCGAAGCCGTCGGGCAGACCAGATTTCAGCTGCGCATTGGTGAGGCCGGTGATGCCAGGGTCGTTTCGCGGCGCGCCGGCGCCTTGTCCCGGATCGGCGATCCCGCTGGTATCGAAATCCCAATACGCCGTCTTCGCGGTCCCAAAGTCGCCTCCGAGGAGGCCGCCCCAATCGCCCCGGGCGGCATAGATATGTCCTGTGGAATAGACCATCTCGACCGAACCGGTATTTAGGCCGACCAATCCGCCGCAATCATCGTAGCCTTCGTCAGCCGTGGTGTTCAGCGACAGGGAGCCGGTCGCGTAGGCATTGAGAATGGTCCCCTGATTGCCGCCAGCAAGTCCGCCCAGATAGGAATTTGCGAGACAGCAGCTTCCCGGTTGAGAGGAACCGAGATTGGCAACCGCACCGGCGGCAAACGAGGCGATAATCGATCCCATGTTTATGCCCGCAAGGCCGCCGGCTCTCACATCCTGGCCGTGGCGTGGTTCGCCGCCATCCACATTGCCGGTCGCGAATGACGCAACGACGTCGCCGCCGGAAATCATGCCGGCGAGGCCGCCAGCCGCCGAACCATATTGTTCCTTGACCGAGCCGGTTGCGTGCGAATTTTCGATGCTGCCGCTGGTGACGCCGACAAGTCCGCCGGCCTTCGATCCGAATCCCACGGCAGCGACGTGAACGGAGGAAGAGGACTCGACGATCTTGCCGCTGTTGGTGGCCACCAATCCGCCGACGATACTCATCTGCCGTCCTTTGATGGACCCCGTCGAAAACGCATACGTGATGCGGCCTTCGTTTTGGACCGCCAGTGCGGCGACACTGGCCGATACGTTTGGAGCGTCTTGAACGCTGACGCTTGTGAGGCCCAGATCCCGCACTTCGCTTCGCGGTCCCAAATCCGCGAAGAGCGCGCCTCCGGGCCATGTCTTCGTAATCACTTTGAGCCGTGCGATCGAATGTCCCAGTCCTTCGAACGTGCCGCTGAAAGTCGTTGGTATCGCGGCAGCGCTATAGGTTCCGTCCGCTCTGGCGTCGTAGTCGGCGGCGAGTGCGTAGGCGCGGGTGGGGTGAGCGGCGATATTGCCCGCGAGCGTCTTGATATCCTTCACGAGCGCGAAGCTTTTGCCGTTGATGACAAGGCTGCTGGCGACGTCCCAGAACGTAATCGCGCCGGAGATTGTGGTGTTGAACGTATAGTCGCCCCCGGTGCCGCCATCGTTGGTGGTGAGGGTGAGTCCGCTCGTGCCTTCGACGGCGACGGGTGCCCGCACATGGATGGATTCATAGGCATCGAGCGTCAGGCGGCGCGTGGTCGCCCAGGTGAGCGGATCGAGGATGCCGATGTCTGGTGCGGCAGCGTTCGACTTCACCGTCATGTCCGACGAAGCAAGCATGGTTTGAAGTTCAGCGGTATTGAGATTGGCGTTGCTGCCTGTCGGCACGCACACGCCGCCGGTGCAGCTTACGTTCCTGGTCTTCGCATTGGAGATCGTCATTGCCGCGTGCGCGGCCGTCGCCATCGCGAGGGTGACCGCGCCGATCCATAACAATGTGCGTGCCGGCATCCGTTGCTCCCCCCAAATGGCGATGAGGTTACAACGGCGCAACGGTCCGATCCGGTCGCGGCGGGACGCTGTTTCGAGAGAAAAATCGCGCTGGGAAGAACGCATCCTCTCCCCATGCTTGCTATTCGCGGTTGTCAGCCTATCACGGCCGCGGGCATGACGCCCCGTTACCGGAAAATAGGACATCTGCCTTAGAAAAGGAATTGTAGCATATCCTTCCCAATTGTTGTGCATGGAGGAACAGGAAAAGATGTCTGAAGAAAACCAAGGTCTTAAGAACAGAGAGAAGCGCGATGCTCACAGGGACTCGCCCGTCGCGGCGTCGCCGGTGGGTGTTGTCGCCAGAGAAAAGGCGGCGCGGGAAAGGCTCTGGGCCAAAGAGGAGCGCCGCGAGGCAAGGGAAGACGATCTGCGCCGTCACTGGGAAGAGGTTTACACCGCCGGGGTGGAAAAGCGCGGCGGGCTCGCGGCGCTGAAACCAGAGCCGCCTCCGCCGCCTCGCGGAAGCTTTCTGACGCCGCCGCCGGATCCCGAACACTGGCCGTTGCCGCAGGTGCCGCAGACGGACGGCCCCGCCCGCTATCGCAAACCTGCGTCTCCACCGGACGATGCCGAAACCGAACTCGCCGCGGTGATCGCCGAATGCCGGTACTTCATGCGCGGCGTGGCGTTCGAATCCGCGCGCATGACGCCCAGTGTCGCCGACCGGCTCAACTTCATCGCCAGCGCCTGCCGCCTTGCCGAGGCGAGCGCGAAAGTCGGGAAGTCTGCCGCGGGCCTGCGCAGCGGGCGCGAGACGAATGTGCGCGAAGTCGTCCAGCGCATCCGTGTCGAAGATACGCGCCGGACGGAGGGCCGGGGGGAGGGGGAGGGGGAGGGTGCCTAGAAAAATCCGCCGAAACGCGCAAACAGAAATCAAGCTTTTGGGTACAGACGATGTCTGGCACCCACATCGTGGAGCGCCGTTCGGCAATCGTCGCGCCTGGAAGACGGGGCGCTATAACGGCCAGTGGCGCGAGCTCAAGCGCGAGATGCGCGCATTCCTGAAAGGCCTCGATGCGCGCCTCGCCTCAATCGAAGGCCGCGCGGGTTTGAGCGGCGGTCTCGCGCAGGACGGTGGCGACGATCGCGGGGACCGCGAGCAGCGATGCCAGGAAATAGGCGTGATACCAGATCGGGAACTTGCTCCAGATCGTGGCGTGATAGGGCGCGAAGATCAGGAACATCACGACGCCGAATCCCCACGCGACATACCGCGACGCGGGCGCGACGCGGATGGCGATGATCGCGGCGAGCACCAGCGCGATGGTGCTCTCGGTGAGGCGCGCGAGCATCATGGGAAGCGTGAAGGTCATGGCCGAGAAATTGGCGGCATAATCGGGCCAGAAATAGCGCATCGGGCGGTCGATGATCGTGACGATCACGAGCCACGCAACGATACCGGCAACGACTCCAAGGACGGTTCTGACCACGGCAATCTCCCCCGCTGTGCCGCGCCATTGTGCCCGTGCGATGCGAGCGCGTCTTGTAGGAAATTTCCTTCAACCCTCCCCTTGAGGGAGGGTCGAAAAATGCGAAGCATTTTTCGGGGCGGGGTACTGCACCGAATGCGGAGCCATTACCCCTCCCCGAAATTTGTTCGCTGCGCTCACAAATTATCGACCCTCCCTCAAGGGGAGGGTGGAAGCGTCACGCAAATGGCGAGGGTAAAAGTGGCTTACGCCGTGGCGGTGCGGAGGCCGCCGACGGAGCTTTCGATCCATTCCTTGATCTTCGATTTGGGCAGCGCGCCGACCTTGGTGGCCGCGACCTGTCCGCCCTCGAAGATCATCATGGTGGGGATGCCGCGCACGCCATATTTCTGCGGCGTGTGGGGATTCTCGTCGATGTTGATCTTGGCGATCGTCACCTTCTCGCCCAGTTCGGTCGCGAGTTCGTCCAGCGCCGGCGCGATCATCTTGCAGGGTCCGCACCATTCCGCCCAGAAATCGACCAACACAGGGCCCTTGGCGTTGAGAACGTCGGTCTGGAACGAGGTGTCGGTGACTTTCACGGGGGCCATGGTGTTGTTTCCTTGGGATGTGCTGGTACGGAATCTAGGAACGGGGAGGGGCAAAATCAATCGCACTGCCTAAACGCGCGGTAATGCGGCTTGTTTCCGCGTCGAGCAGGCCGTCGGAGAGCCGCATCAGCGCCGGGGCCTCGGTCCAGACCAGCGCGCAGGCGATTCGTTTGCCCGGAAAGATCTTGGCTGCGGCGGCGCGGTAGAGCGCCATCTGCGTGCGGTAGACGGCGGCGACCTCGGCCTCGGCGGTCGGCGGCGGACGGTTGGTCTTGAAGTCGACGATCAGGACTTCGTCGTCGGTGACGGCGAGGCGGTCGATGCGGCCGTTGATGCGGGCGCCGGGGCCGAGCTCCGGAAGATCGGCGACGAGGCCGATTTCGGCGCGGCTGCCGGGGGCGAAGGCGGGTGCGAATTCGGGATCGTTCAGTATACGGATGATCTGCGTTGCCAGTGCTTCGGCGTCTTCGTCGGCCGCGCGGGTATTGAGATACCGGAGCGCGATCGCGTGGCGCGCATCGGGCGCGACATCCGGCAGCCGCGCGAGCAGCGCATGGATCAGGATCCCGCGCTGGAAACGTTTGGCATTGCGTGGCGAGGTGACCGACGGCTCTTCGAGTCCCGCGGCATCGGACGGGCGGATCAACCGCGGCGACGCGCGCTCGAGTGGTGCGGCCGTACGAACCCAGGAGGGCAATGTGGTGGTCTGCGTCAAGGTCAAGGAAAGCTGTGCCGCACCGCGCTCGATATCGTCACCCAGCACATGACGGGTTTCGTCACCGTGCACTTCCGCCGCGCCGATTTCCTTCGCGGCGCGCTGGGCGAGCGCGTACCAGGATTCCGGCGCCACACCTTTCTTGGTCTCGAAGCCACAGACGATCAGGCGGTCCTTGGCGCGGGTCAGCGCCACATAGAGAAGCCGCCGCCGCTCCTCCAGCATCCGCTGCTTCGCCGTGTCCTTCGCCGCCTGGACGGGACGCGACGCATCGGCCTGAGGCGAAGGATAAAGGAACATATCCTCCGTATACAGAAGGCCGTTGTCCTGTCCCGGTACAGGCATGGCGGTCGTGTCGGGCAGGATGACGATATCGGCCTCCAGCCCCTTGGCGCCGTGTACCGTCATCACGCGCACCTCGTCGCGGCCGCGCTCCATGTCGCGCTTGATCTCCGCGCCGCCACGCTCGACCCAATGCAGAAAGCCCTCGAGCGATGGCGTGTTCGCGCTCTCATGGGCGAAGGCGAGCGACAGGAATTCGTCGATGGCATCGTTGGCTTCGCTGCCCAGCCGCGCCAGCAGCTTCAGGCGCAGCCCGCGCGGTCCGAGCGCATAGGCATAGAATTCGAACGGCGGAATCTGATCGGCGCGCGCGCGCATCTCCGTCAGGAAGTCGTAGGCTTGCGCGAACCCGGCGCGGTTCTGCGCAAGCGATCCCCACAGCGTTCCGGTGCGTCCGTGCGCGAGTTCGAACAGCTGTTCTTCGCTCAATCCCACCAGCGGCGAGCGGAGCAGCGCCGCCAGATTGAGGTTGTCTTCGGGCAGCAACACAAAACGGCCGAGCGCGATCAGGTCCATCACCGCGATCTGCTCGTTCAGCCGGATGCGATCCGCGCCCGCGACCGGAATGCCGCGCTCCTTCAGCCTGCGGATAACCTCGCTGCCGAACGGCTCGCGCCGCGGCAACAGGATCATAATGTCGCCGGGCCGGATCGCGTCCTTGTGTCCGGGCAGACGCGTCTTGCCATCGGTCCATTGCTTTATTTGATCGGCGATCTTGATCGCGAGTTGCACAACGGGGCTGACGACGGAAGGCTGATCCACCGGCCGCCAGACATCGGGCTCAGGCTCGTCCGATGGCTTGATCGTGGGCCACAGTTCGATGCGCCCGCGCGCCTGTTCGCGCAGCGCCTTGTGTTCGATTGCGGCGCCTTGCGAGGTAAGTCCCGCGCGTGCCTCGGGTGTCCCGAACACCGCATCCACAAATTTCAGAATCTGCGGCGCGGAGCGGCGCGAGGTCTCGAGGCTTTCGCCGGAGAAGCGATGGCCGGCGCGCTCGATCATCGTGCGGAAATAATTGCGATTGATGTCGAACTGTTTCGGATCGGCGCCCTGGAAGCTGAAGATCGACTGCTTCTCGTCGCCCACGACGAACAGCGTGCGCGGTTCGCCACGACGTGGCGTGAAGAATTCGCCGGTGAGCTGGCGCACGATGGTCCATTGTTCGGGGCTCGTGTCCTGCGCCTCATCGACCAAGATATGGTCGAGACCGCCGTCGAGCTTGTAGAGCACCCAGGCCGCATCGTGGCGGTCGAGCAAGCGCACCGTCAGCGCGATCAAATCGTCATAGTCGAGCGCGCCGCGCACCCGTTTCTCGTTTGCGTAGACGTCGCGGACCGCGTCGGCCAATACCAAGGTCGCTTCGCACAAGGCCGCGGCGCGGGCACCACGCATACGCTCCAAGGCTTCGAGGAAGCTGGCGCAGATTTGCTCGAGCGCCTGTAAGAGATCGGAACGCTCACCCGCAATCTTCTTGCCCGCGAGCGATTTGAGCCGTTCGCCCTTGGCCGTGCAGAGGGCGTCGCGGAAAAGCTCGAACGCTGCGCGCGGATCGCCGCTCTGCAATGCACGGCCGAGCGTTTGGGCGCGTTCTTTATCGGTCTTTCCGCCGCTGTTCTGCCAGGTCACGATTTCGGCAAAGAGTTTGCGGTCCAGCGAGCCAACGAACGCCGTGGCGATGCTGTCTTCCGTATCGTCCGGCCCCGCGCCGTGTGCTTGACGGATCTCGCGTGTCATCGCGGCGGCATCGCAGCCATGGGTACGAAAGAAGTGCTCGATCTTGCGCCGGTCGCCGCCCAGCGCCGCATCGAGAAGCTGCTGCAACCGGAATTCGCTCGTCCGGGTCACGATATGCGCGATGGCATCGGCGCGTGTCGCATCGCCGGAGGCCGCGCGCTCCAGCACGCGCATGCGCGCCGCCCTCATCAGATCGCGCGCCGTGCGGTCGTCGAGAACGCCGAACGATGGCGGTACCCCGGCCTCGATCGGGAAACGCCCGAGCAGGTTCTGGCAGAACGCATGAATGGTCTGGATCTTGAGACCGCCGGGTGTTTCGAGCGCCTGCGCGAACAGGCGGCGTGCTTTGCGCAGCGATTTTGCATCGCTGGCCACGGCACCGATGTCGCGAATATTCGAGGCCAGCGCCTTGTCGGGCAGCATGGCCCATTTGCCGAGCTGGTTGAACAGCCGGTCCTGCATCTCCGCCGCCGCGGCTTTGGTGTAGGTGAGGCAGAGAATGCGCTCAGGCCTGGCGTCCGCGAGCAGCAGCCGCGTCACGCGGTTGGCGAGCGTGTGGGTCTTGCCCGCGCCGGCATTCGCCGCGACCCATGCCGAGCGTGTCGGATCGGAGGCGTTGCGGGAGGCGTCGCTCATTCGCCCTCCTCTTCCCAGCCCACAAGCGACCATTCGCGGACGCGCGCCAGATGATCGTAATCGCCGAAAATGTCTGTGCGATATGGTCTTACGCGCGAGAGATAAGGCGTGGTCTCGTCGTCGAAGAACGCGATGCGGGTCGTAAGCTTTTCGATGGCCTCCGCCGTGATCGCCTCCGCGTCGACATCGACAATGCGCACTTCACCGGGTTTAGCGCCGCCGGCGAAGCGAATGTAGATCAGCGCCGATGTCTTCATCGCTTCGGTGTCCTTGAAGCCGCCGCTTTCGAGGATCGCGGCTTCGAGCGGGAGCTGCGGCGTCAGGAGTTCGCGCACCTGCTTGTCGCTCGGCGGCGCGCCGGTCTTGTAATCGAGGATCGCGGCGCCACCCGCGCGCAGCGCGTCGATGCGGTCGGCAACGCCGTAGAGCGTGAACTCGCCGCCGCTGCTCGCGAACACACGTTCGCCGCGGGTTTCGAGAATGGAGCGCGCGATATCGCCGCGGCGCTCGCGCTCGACACCCACGAACCAGCGCGCGGCATTGATGAAGCGCGGCCGCCACATCGTGAGCACGGCTTTCGGCACACCCAGATCGGCGAACACCGCGTCGGCGAGTTCGATCAGGCGCAGTTCGGCGCCTTGTGGCAGGTGGTCCGGGAATTCTCGCACGAATTCTTCGAGTGCTTTGTGAACGGCGCTGCCGCGTTCGAGCGGCCCGATCTCGGCTTCTAGCGGATCGAGCGCATCGAGCCCCAGCACGCGCCGTGCGTAGATCGCAAACGGATCGCGCAGCCAGGTTTCGATCTCCGTGACGGAGAGTTTGCGCGGCCGCGCCTGCACCGGTGGTTTCGGTGTCGGCGGCTTGATGCGGATGGACGTTTCCGGTTCGTCGAGCGCGCGATGGATCGCGAGATAATCCGTTTTGGGCTTCAGGGCTTCTTCGAGACCGAGGCCGCGTGTGAGCTGGATCAGCCTCTGCACCCAGCGCGACGGGATTGTCGGCGCACCTTCGGTCTTGGTCGCGCGGGTCATCAACACACGCGGCGCCGCGGCGAGTGTGGCGAAGTCGTGCGCCGACTGGCCGATACGGAATTCCGGAAGCTCGAGCCCCAGCGCGGATCGCATCGGCCGCGAGAACCATGGATCGGTCGCGGCGGCGCGCGGCCATGTGCCTTCGTTCAGTCCGCCCAGGATGACGAGATCGAAGCTCTGCAGGCGCGCTTCCTGCGTGCCGAGGATCGCAAGGCGCGGATGTCTGCCGTAAGCCGGACGGATAAAGACGCGCTCCGCGAAGCCCCGGAACAGCGGCGCGTATGCGCCCGGCTCGATCGCGGGCAGATCGGCGGAAGCCTCGCTCAGCTCGGCGAAAAGCTGAGCGGCCTTGTCTCCCGCTTCGCCGCGCCAGAGCTGATCCCGCGCGGCAAGCGTGTCCGCGGCTTCGACGTGAAGCTGGAGCGCATCGGCGATGAAGAGTTCGCTTCCGGTCAGCGCATCGGCGAGCGGGCGAAGAATGTCCGCGATCTTCTCAAACCAGGCAGCAAGCTCGCGGCCTTTGATGCTTCGCGCGATGCCATCGAGACCCACATCCGGGCGCGGTCCGCGCAGCATGACATCGAGTCTGCGCGCGTGCTCGCGAAACGCCGCTGCATCGCCGCCCATGGTCGCGAGCGGATGCTTGAGCAGCGCCAGAAGCGGCACCGGCGCGAAGCCGGAATCGGCGGCTTCCGCGAGCAGGCACAGGAACGTGCCGGGCCGCGTGTGCGACAATGGCTGGCCGGCAGAATCGTCGATGGCGATGCCCCAGCGCTGCAGTTCGGCGGTGACACGCCGCGCCAGCGCGCGGTCCGGCGTGACGAGCGCTGCGGTCTGCCCCTTCGTCTCCAACGCTTCGCGCAGCGCCAGCGCGATGATCGCGGCTTCCTCCGCGGGATCGGCGGCATCGATCAGCGACAGCCCATCGAGTCCCGTTGCAATCGCGTCGCTTCCGCTCTCTGCGATAGCGCGCCAGGCATCGGTCGTCGGCGCCGGCCGCAAGGTCTCGCGCAGCAGCATTTCACGCGCTGCTCTGGGGATGTCATCGGACCAGTCGCGCACGTCTTCGCGCTTTACTGCAATCCGCTCCAGCAACTGCTTCATGCCGTATTGCGGATGGCCGGGATCGAGATCGTTCCAGCTCTCGGTGTCGAGTTTGCGGTCGAGGCCCGGCAGCACGACCATGCCGTTCGGCAGGCGCGCGATGACGCCGAGCAATTCTCCCGTCGCCGGGATCGAACCGGTCGAACCCGCCGCGATCACCATGCCGTCGGGCGGATGCGTGGCGAGCCGCTTCGCCAAAGCGTCGAGCGCCGCGTTGCGCCGGACTGCCGGATTGACGGCGCCTTCTGCGGCGAGCAGCGCGGGCCATTGCGTGGTGAGAAGTTCGAGGAATTCCAGAACCTCCGCCCAATGTTCGGCGAGTGCTTTGGGCGCGAGATCGCCGAAACGCGACGCATCTGCGTTCTGTGTCTCGAGCTCGTCCATCACATGGGCAAGGCTCTCAGCCAGCGCGCTCGCCTGCACGAAGCCGAGCGTCGCGCCACGGCGCGTTTCGTCCCAGCGCTTGATCAGGGTTGCGAGCAGCAATTGCCGCCGCATCGGCGCAATCGCGGGAATGAGGTCGAGTTCGCCGGCTTCGGTATCGAACAGGAACTCGTCCTCGTCGACATCGCCAAGCGCCTTGAAATCCGGCAGCAGCGCAGCACCACCCAGCACGCGGGCGAACACGTCAGCGAAGCTGCGCGCCGCGCGCCGCGTCGGCAGATAGATCGTGACGGACGACAGCGCGAACGGATCGGCATCGGCGCCGAGGCGCGTGATCAATCCCCGCGCCAAGGTCTCGGCGAAAGGCTGGCTTGCCGAAATGGTCAGGACGTTTGGCGCGCGCTCAGGCCGCAAGGTCTGCCAGAAGCTCTTCGGCTTCGCGCACGGCGTCGGGCGTTCCGACATGCATCCACACGCCGTCGAGCCGGACGCCGTAAAGCCGGTTCTTCTCGATGGCGACATCCCACAGCACGTTCATCGAGAACGACGTGCCCGGTGCGTCGTCGAAGATGCGCGGATGCACGATCTGCACACCCGGATAGGCGAACGGCGAGACGCGCCGCGGCGGCACGCGCGAGAGCCGTCCCTCCGCGTCCATCTGGAAATCGCCGGTACCTTCGAAGCCGATGGCCGTCACCATCGAGGCCATCAACAGCAGCGCGTCCATCTCCTCCGGCTCCCAGCGCTCCTTCATGCGCTCCAGCGCACGGCCCATGCCTTCGACCCACACGGAGTCCGAATTCAGCACGAAGAACGGCTCGTTCGCTAAATTGGGAAGCGCCTTCACGATGCCGCCGCCCGTGCCCAGCAGCTCGTCGTTCTCGTCGGAGACGCGGATTTCGATGTCTTTGCGTTTCGCCAGATGCGCCTTCAGCATATCGGATTTGTAATGCGCATTGATCACCGCCATGGTCACGCCCGCGGTCACAAGCCGGTCGAGCGCGTGATCGATCAGCGTCTTGCCGGCGACTTCGACCAGCGGCTTCGGCCGGTCGTCGGTGAGCGGGCGCATGCGCGTGCCGAGACCGGCCGCCATGATCATCGCGCGTGTCGGTCCGTTCACGAATTACGCTCCGTTGATCTGTCCGCGACGGTCGCGCGGAATGGTCCTGTCATACAACGATTTCAAGCCCGCCAAGGCGGGATGTTCGAGATCGCGATTCAGATGTCCCCACACACGCGGGAGATAGGAAAGATAGCGCGGTTTGCCGTCTCTTTTGTAAAGGCGCGCGAAGATGCCTGCGATCTTGGCATTGCGCTGCGCCGCCATGACCGCCATCTGCGCGCGGAATCGATCCGCATCCGCGCCGGTCGCTGCGAGATAGCGTTGCGCTGTCGCCTCCGCGATCTCCGGCGAGACGTCGCGGCGCGCATCTTCGGTCAGCGAGATGAGGTCATAGGCGCGCGTGCCTGCGACGGCGTCCTGGAAATCGATCAGGCCGACGCGCGCCATCCCGCCGCGCTCCGGCAGCCAGAGCAGGTTCTGGGCGTGATAGTCGCGATGGACGAAAACCGGCGCGGATTCGCTCACCGAATCCAGCGTCTTCCGCCACAGCGCGCGATGCTCCGCGATCTCGTCGGGCGTGGCCGCGCGGCCGAGCGCGTAAGGCAGATACCATTCCGTCATCAGATCGGTTTCGGCCAGCAGGGCTGTCTCGTCATAGGCGTGCAGCGCCTTGTCCGGATGCAGGATATCAGGCGCGCCCTTTGCGTGCAGCGCCGCCAGAACCTCGGCCGCGGACTCATAAAGTGTGCGCTCGTCTGCCCGGCCGTCGCTCAGCATATCGGTGTAGAGCGCATCGCCAAGGTCTTCGATCAGCACAAAGCCGCTCACGGGATCGGCGGCATAGATTTCCGGCGCGCTGAGGCCCAGTCCGCGCAGATAGTTCGATGTCGCGACGAACCGCGCGCAATCCCCACCCGCCAGGCGCGCGATAGCGTTGTAGCCGAGCGCGCGGCGCTCTTCGGGCGTGGCATTCGCGGGCGCAGTTGGCGCTTCCGCCGCCTGCGGCTGATCCATCAGCATCGCCCTACGGCTGTTCAGCGACACGCGCGCGTAACTGCGGGTCGAGGCATCGCCCGGCAGCGGCGCAACCGCCGCACCATCCCAGCCCGCGCCTTTCAGGAAGGCGCGCGCTTCCTCGTGACGGTCAGCCGGCATGTGTCAGCGACTCTTCAAAGATGCGCGCCCATTTTGCCGGACCGCTCAGCAATGCCGTTCGTCCATTGGCATCCGTCGCGCGCAGTCCGACATGCAGGAGAGCACCCGGTAGACGGCCATCGGCGCGTTCCGGCCATTCGACCAGCGCAACGCCGTCTTCCACAGCCTCGTCGATGCCCAGCTCCGCGATCTCGTTCGCGTTCTCGATGCGATAGAGATCGTAATGGCGAACGGTCAGAGCGGGCGTCTCATAGAGCTGCACCAGGGTGAAGGTCGGACTTGGCACGTCTTCGGTCACACCCAGGCTCCGCAGGATCGCGCGCGCCAGGGTCGTCTTGCCGGCGCCGATATCGCCTTCCAGCGCGACCAGATCGCCGGGGGAAAGCCCTGCGGCAATGCGCGCGCCCAGAGCCGCTGTTGCCGCTACGTCCGGCAGGTTCAGCTCCTGCGCAAAGGCTTGAGAATCCTTGACCATCGCCGGTCTTTTAGCCGGAGCGCCGCCGGTCCTCAACGCGGCCCCGTAGCACGGTTTGCACCCGGTAAAGCGGCGTGTTAGCCCGCATGCGGGCATGGCGAAGGACAGCCAGGACTTGGAACGCATCGTCATTATCGGCGCCGGGCAGGCGGGCGTGCAGGCTGCCACCACGCTGCGCGCCGAGGGCTTCGCCGGGATGATCCAGATGGTCGGCGACGAGGCCTATGCGCCCTATCAGCGCCCGCCGCTGTCGAAGACCTATCTTATGGGCACGATGGAGCGCGACCGGCTGTTCCTGAAGCCTGACTCGTTCTATGCGCCTGAGAATTGCGGCCTCATTCGCGGCATCACAGCGACGGTGATCGACCGCATCGGCAAGATGGTCGAACTCAGCGACACTGGAATTCTGGCGTATGACAAGCTGCTGATCGCAACCGGAACGCGGGTGCGCAAGATCAACGTGCCCGGCGCCGATCTTCCCGGCATTCATTACCTGCGCTCGATCGCCGACGTCGATGAACTGCGGCCGGCTTTCGGCACCGCGAAGAATCTGGTGATCGTCGGTGCGGGCTATATCGGGCTCGAAGTCGCTGCGGTCGCCCGCAAATACGACCTCAACGTCACGGTCATCGAGGCCATGGAGCGTGTCATGGCGCGCTCGGCATCGAGGCCGGTGTCGGAGTTCTATGAGCGCGTCCATCGCGAAGCCGGCGTGGTCTTTCACCTGAACACCGGCGTGGAAGGATTTGAGGGCAGCGGAAGACTCTCCGGCGTTCGTGCCGGTGGAAAGACATTCCCCGCCGATATCGCACTGGTCGGCATCGGCGTGGTGCCGAATTGCGAGATCGCCGAAGCGGCCGGCCTGAAATGCGGCGATGGCATCTATGTCGACCAATTTTGCGCCACCGAAGATCCCGCGATCTTCGCCGCCGGCGACTGCACCCGCCACCATGGCCGCAACGGCGATCTCATCCGGCTGGAAAGCGTGCAGAACGCGATCGACCAGGCCAAGCATGCCGCGCTGGCGATGGTGGGCAAGCCGACTGCGTACCGCGAAGTGCCGTGGTTCTGGTCGGATCAGTACGACCTCAAGCTGCAGATCGCGGGCCTTGCCAAGCCTGGCGACGAGATCGTGCTGCGCGGCGATCCGGCCCAGCGGAAATTCGCGGCCTTCCATCTGCGCGACGGCGCCGTGGCCGCGGTCGAGGCGGTCAATGCCGCGGCAGAATATCTGGTCGGACGCAAGCTGATCGCGGAGGGCGCCCACGTACCGCCCGAGCGGCTTGCGGATACCGCCATTCCCATGAAAAACATCGTTTGAGCCTGAAGGAGCCTCCATGCCGAAGATCAAATACATCGAGCACAACGGAAAGGAGCACGAAGTCGACGTGCCCGCCGGCTGGAGCGTCATGGAAGGCGCGGTGAAGAACCTGATCCCGGGCATCGACGCCGATTGTGGCGGCGCATGCGCCTGCGCGACCTGCCACGTCTATGTGCAGGAGCCGTGGCTCGACAAGCTTCCGCCGAAATCCGACATGGAAGAGACGATGCTCGACTTCGCGCAGGAGCTCGAACCCAACTCGCGGCTTTCCTGCCAGATCAAAGTCACCCCCGAACTCGAAGGCCTCGTGGTAAAGACGCCGAAAAGCCAACATTAAAGCTTCACTTTGCCCGCCCGCCGCGCGTGCTAGTCTGAAGGCGCGGATTTCTGGCCGGAGATGGGATCTCCGGCGAATGTCAGGCCATGCTTGGCGCCGTTCTGGTCCGCCGGAGCCATCCTTTTGCTGTCGAAGGGCGTTGACCACAAAAGGAGAGATCATGACGAACGAAACTTCGCACGGCGGCGGGAGCTTTGTGACGACCCGCGACGGCGTTCAAATCTTCTACAAGGACTGGGGCTCGGGGCAGCCCATCGTGTTCAGCCATGGCTGGCCGCTCTCGGCGGACGACTGGGATCCGCAGATGATGTTCTTCGTGCAGCATGGCTATCGCGTCATCGCGCATGACCGCCGCGGTCACGGCCGCTCGTCGCAGGTGAGCGACGGCCACGACATGGATCACTACGCGGCCGATCTTGCGGCGCTCACGGCACAGCTCGATCTCAAGGACGCCATCCATGTCGGTCATTCCACCGGCGGCGGCGAGGTTGTGCATTACACCGCGCGCTATCAGGACCGCGTCGCCAAAGCGGCGATCATCAGCGCGGTGCCGCCGGGGCTCGTGAAGTCGGACGCCAATCCGGAAGGCATCCCGCGCGAGGGCTTCGATCCCTACCGCCAGCAGACGGCGTTCAACCGCGCGCAGTTCTATCGCGATGTTCCGGAAGGGCCATTCTACGGCTTCAACCGTCCGGGCGTGAAGACGATCCCCGGCCTCGTCGACAATTGGTGGCGTCAGGGCATGATGGGAGGCGCCAAGGCGCATGTCGATTGCGTCAAGGCGTTTTCGGAGACCGATTTCCGGGACGATCTGAAGAAGATCACGGTCCCCGTGCTGGTGATGCACTCGAAGGACGATCAGGTGGTGCCTTACGCGCTCTCCGGTCCGAAGTCGGCCGCGCTGCTCAAGAACGGCACGCTGAAGACCTATGAGAACTATCCCCACGGCATGATCACCACGCACGCGGACATCATCAACGCCGACCTGCTCGCATTCTTTAAGGGCTAGTCGATAGCGCCATGGCCGGGCCACTCGGTCCGGCCATGAATCTTTGAGAAGCGACCGAAACTTTCGCGACCCTGCTCCGTCTTTAGGGCATTGAAGTCCTCAAACGGAGTTCCAAGATATGAATCTGAGCAAGTTTCGCGTCGCTGCGGTGACGCTCGGTCTTCTTTGCGCGCCGCTGATGGCGGCACCGTCCGCCGCACAGGGTATGGGTCCGGGAATGGGCCAGGGAATGGGCATGGGCCACGGCGGCATGATGGGCATGCATGGCTCGCCGTTTATGATGCTCCTCAAATCGGCCAATCTGAACGCGTCGCAGCAGCAGCAGGTGCAGCTGATCCTGAATTCGGACCGGGCCAAGATGGAAGGCATCCACAAGCAGCTCTTCGCCCTGCACGAGCAGATCTCCGGCAAGCTTTTCAGCGCCGGCGCGGTGACGAGCGCGGACCTGAAGCCGCTGGTGACGCAGGCGTCGAAGCTGGAATCCGAGCTCAACCAGAGCATGGCCGACACCGCGATCGCGATCCGCAATGTGCTGACCGCCGACCAGATCAAGCATCTCGCCGAGGTCCAGCAGAAGCTGCATAGTCTGCATGCCCAGATGCAGGGCCTGATGGGCCATCCGGGACCGGATGACGACAACTGAGGTGAAGCGTTGAGCGCAGATGCGCCGCTGCCGGGCGAGACGGCCGTTCTGATCGACCGTCTGATCGAACGCGCCGGCGGCGGCGACCGCCGTGCGGCGGAGCAGTTGATCGCGCTCTATCAGCAGCGTGTCGCGCGGTTCGTGATCGCGCAGACACAGGACGCGGCCCATTACGAAGATCTCTGCCAGACGGTCTTCGTGAAGATGGTGCTCGCGCTCCCGCGTCTGCGCGCCAAGGATCGTTTCGAGCCGTGGCTGTTTCAGATCGCGCGCAATGTCTGCCGCGATCATTTGCGTGCGCGAAACGGCTGGCGGCGGCTGTTCGTGTCCTGGCAGCCCGCGCACGAAGCCGTTTCAGCACCGGAAGTGAAGCCTGACGACAGCGAGGCTATCGAACGCGGCATGGCGGCGCTGCCGGATGCGCAGCAGACGATCCTCAAACTGTCGCTCGATGGGACAAAGAGTTATGATGACATGGCACGGCTTTCGGGCTCGAGCGTTTCCGCGGTGAAATCGCGATTGTTTCGCGCGCGCGAAAATCTGCGCGCGCTTTTGCTTGCCGGAGATACCGAATGACGGCCGAAAAAACCTCTCACTCCGAGTTGCCCTTCCGCCCGGACTTCGCAGTCCGCGTCCTGGAAGAGGCCGACCACGCCATCGCAAAGCGCGAGCGTCTTGCGCATATGGGCGTGCTCGCGGCCGTCGTCGCGCTCACAAGCGCATTCGGGTTCTGGAGCACGCTTGAGCCGCAGGCGCCGCAGGCTGCCGGCCCATCCGTCATCGCCACGAATACGCAGACCCTGTCGGGCGCATTTGCGCAATCCGCGCAGACCGAGCCGCTGAACTACATGTTCCCGGAGGCGACGTCGCTGGCCGATCTCTCCGATCAATATTCCAACGCCATGACCGCCGGCGTCACAGCCCGCCGCAACCTGCTGTTCGGAGAAGCCTCGCAGAACGCGGAGTGAGGCTTAGCGCGTGATTTACCCACTCCCACCCCGTCATTGCCCGGCCAACCCATTTTGTTCGCGTCCCAAAATTGGGTCGCCCGCATAAAGCGGGCGATGACGGTCAAGAAGAGTGTTCAGCGCGCCCGCTCTACCGAGCCGCCGCCGTTGACGGCTTCGCTTACCTGCGGGTTGCCGCTGTAGACGATCTCGCCGCCGCCCGACACCGCGGCATTCAGCGTCGCCGTGGCGGTCAGGTGGATGCCGCCGCCGCCGCTCACCGCAGCGTGCGCTTCCTTCGCGCTCACGGCGCGGACGTCGATGTCGCCGCCGCCATTGACCGCGGCCGAGAGGCTTTCGACTTGGGGGAAATTCCCGCTCGCGACGATCTCGCCGCCGCCCGAGATTGCCGCGGCTTCGAGAACCGGCGTCACGATCTCGATCTCCAGATCGTAATGGCGCGGGCAGTTGTCGTTACAGGCCTCGATATTCAACGAATGGCCGTTCTCGACGCGCAGCCGCGTGTACTGTGTCGACCCTTTGAGCAGCGTCACGCGCTGCTGCGGGCCGTACTTCACCGTCACATGGCCGCCGCCTTCGAGCCCGACCGAGGTGAAGTGGGGAAGTGAAACGGTCTCCGCCGCGAAGGAAGCGGCTGGAACCAGAAGGCCGGCAAGGGCGGCGGCGCACACAGCGTGGCGGATGAAGGTCATGGCGTTTCTCCCAGGGTCTGCGGAGAACATAGGCGCAGCCCACTAGTTTCAGCACATTGCAAGAATTCGCCCCGGCCATGCCCGTCGTCGATGGCCGGATAGAACCTGCCGGTCAGCCGGGAAGCCGGACAGCCTCAAGGCTGCCGTGAAGCTCCACTTCGCCCACTACAACATGGTGCGCATTCATCGTATTCTGCGCGTCACGCCTGCACCTGCGGTGGGTGTCGAAAGCAGGCTCGGGGAAGCAGTTAGGCGGCTATCGTGGCGGAGCAGAGGGCTTCAAAATGAGGGCTGCGCTATTGGTCTTTGCTGCAATAGCTGCGACCCCGCCATGGCATTGGGCCGACACGACAGGTCACAGCCGTAAGGCGGAGGCAGCAAACACAGACTGGGAATCGTGCTTGCGAGAGGTGGGCCTTCCCAAATCCGCACCCGACCCGCAATCGTCCGACGGTGCTGTCGCTCTCTGGCAATTGCGGCGCGTCTGCATGGCTAAACGAGGCTGGGAGCCGTCGAGCTCAAATTAGACACCACCTCAACCCGTCTTGCGCTCGGCCGGCGAGGGTGATCCCGTATCTTGCAGGCGCCTTGGGATGTGGCACCGCACCAGTGTTCCGTGCTCGGTTTCGATCTCGACCCAGCCGTCATGGAGTTCGATGAAGCGGTTGACGAGGGCAAGCCCAAGCCCCGCACCGCCGCGCTGGCCGGCGTGGCTCTTGGATTCGAACGTGTCGAAGACCTTGGCCTTCACGTCGTCCGCGATGCCGGGGCCGTTGTCGGCGACCGCGATCTGCACATCGTCGCCGACGATACGCCCCGACAATGTGATCCGGCCGGCGTCGGGCACGAAGCGGATGGCGTTCGAGAGGAGATTGAACAGCACCTGCTTGATGCGGCGCTCATCGGCGAGGAATTCGCCGGCGTCCTTAGGGCAGTCGACCTCAACTTGGAGCGCCACTTTCGCACCCCATTCGCGCCCGTGCGCCGCCACGTCCTCCAGCAGCGCACACAGATCGATGCGTGTGAGCTCCAGCCGGAGCGCGCCGGATTCGACCAGCGCCAGATCGAGGATATCGTTGACCAGGTTCTTGAGCGTGTTGGCGCCCGAGACGATGTCGTCGACATATTCCTTCTGCCGCGCGTTGAGCGCGCCGGGGATCTCGCTCGTCAGATGTTCGGAGAAGCCCAAGATCGTGTTGAGTGGCGTGCGCAGCTCATAGGACACGTGCTTGATGAAATCCGATTTGAGACGATCCGCCGCTTCGAGCGCACCGGCGCGATCGCGAAGCGCGGTCTCGATGCGGAAGCGGTCGGTCACGTCGGCAAAGGTCACCAGCAGCGCGCCGTCGGGCAGCGGCGCCAGCGTCAGCGACAGGATCGTGCGGTCGTTGCGCTCGATCTCGCCCAGGTCGCGCTTGCCCTGCGCGCCGGAAACCACGGCCTGGATCGCGCTCTGCCAGGCCTCCGCTCCGCCGAACTTTTCGATACAGGCTGCGGCGATGGTCCGGATATGGGGTTCGCCGGCCAGGTCCTTCGGCGTCAGCTCCCACATATTGGCGAAGGCGGCGTTGTAGAGCTTGAGCTTGCCGTCGAGGCCGAAAACGGCCACCGCTTCCTGCAGCGTGTTGAGCGTCGCCGACTGCACCTTGCTCAGCGTGTTGTAGGAGCTTTCGAGCGCGATGCGCTCGGTCACGTCCTCATAGAGGAAGGTGAGCCCGCCGAACGGATGCGGTTGCGCCACGACCCTCAGTGTCTTGCCGCTCGGCAGGTGCCAGTATTCCTCCGGCAGGTATTCGGCCGGTTCGGCGTAGAGCGAAAGGCGCTGGCGCTTCCAGGCCTGATAGTCACGCTGCTCCGGCAGTTTGCGCGTCTGGCGCAGGCGGTCGAGGATTTCGGCATCGTTGGGATGGGTGTCGAGCCAGGTCTCGGGCAGGTCCCAGAGTCTCGCAAAGGCGCGGTTGTAGAAGTTGAGCTTCTGGTCGCGTCCGAAGATCGAGACCGCCGTCGCCAGCCGGTCGAGCGTGTCGGAATGCGCATCGATGTGCTGCTGCAGTTTGGCGTCCGCCTGCACCGTTTCGCTGACGTCCACCGCGCTTCCGACGATGGAGAGATCGTCCATCGGCACATGGGTGAAAGCGAGCGCGCGTCGCTGGCCGCCGATAACGGCGAAACGGCGCTGTTCCTGCACCTGCCGCGTGTTGCGCGCGGTCGCGGCGAGATCGGGTTCGGATTTGTCGAGCACCGCCTGGGCTGCGACGGCCGCTTCGCTGCTCGCCAGACCGTTGGCTTCTGCGAAGGCGCGATTGCCCCAGATCAGCGTCAGCGTGCGATCGCGCAGCCAGACCGGTATGGGCAAGGCGTCGAGGATGGCGCGGAAATCGAGCGTGTCCTGCTTTGCCACCTGCTCCGGCTCCAGCCAGACCGCGGCCATGCCGCCGACGGGACGACCGCGGAGATGGATGCGCACGCCGTTGCGGTCGTGCGCATCGAGCGTGAAGGGCGTCGCCTTGTCACTCAGTGCATCCAGCGCCTCGCTGAGCGGCAGCGCATCCGCACCGGCCAGGCACGAATCCAGCACCGCTTCCGCGCCGCCATAGGAGTAAGGACCGGAGCCGTCGCGCCCCCACACCAGCAGCGCCTCACGCCCGCCGGAGAGAAGCGCATCGCGACCGCCGACCGCAGCACGGGTACGCGCGCCCGCGACCCGCAGGCTGCGCTTCAGGCGGAGCGAGATGTTCTGCTCGGCGATCGCCCACAGCCCGGCGGCGATCGCGAGTGCGACGGCGCCGAGGGTCACGGCGGCCAGCACGACGTCGCGTTCGCCGAGGGGCAGAAGCGGATCGGACAGCGCCGGGGCCGGCGCCATCACAGCCGCCAGCAACCACAGGCCGACCCTTCGCCTCACCACTCCCCTGCCGCCAGGGTTGTTGTTATGTCCCGATCTGGGACGCATTCCCGGCAACCCCCGATTCCTGCCAAATGGCGCGAATCACCTTGGAATCATTAAGTTAACGGGATTGGCTGAGTCCGCATAGGGATGGTGGTTAACAAATTATGAACGGCAAAATCTGGCCCCGCCAACCAGATGTCGCGGGACAGTTGTCCCCACCGCCGATTGTTGAATCCGATCAGGCCGCTAGGAATCGGTATGCAGACGATCGCCTACGCATCACCGAGGCCGAGCACGTCCGGGTTTAAAACGTTGATCGGTGTCCCGCCGCGCGGGATGACGCCTGTGGTGTGGGTGTAGTGAAACAGTAGACTGAGGTAGTGAGGCGAAGAAATAACCGATGTGGCAGGCGATCAAGGATGCCTACAGGACCGCGCAGGACTATGGGCTGCTGCTAGGATTTATCGTGATTATCGGAGGAGTGATCACAATCCTGGTCCGATGGGCTGCATTCTAGATTTTGCGCCCGGTTTGCGAAGTGCGTCGTTCCGTTGTCAGAAGGTCGGCCTTCCCATGCTCGCGCCATCGAAGTGCGTGATGGGCGCGGCGGCGAGGACTTCGGGCGCGAGCAGGCGCGCATTGACGCCCATGCGGTCGTAAGTGGAATCCACAGCACGCCAATGCGTGACGCAGCCGCAATCCGAACAGCGATGGAAGAAGAGATCGCGATCGTCCCATTGGTAAGTGTGGGTTGGCGCGGATTCGGTAACGCGGACCTGCTTCGGTGAGTAGTATGCCCAGAGCACGCCATACCGGCGGCAGATCGAGCAGTTGCATTCTTTTACCTCCGTGGGCGCCGTATCGAGTTCGATCCGTACCTTGCCGCAGTGACAGCGTCCTTCAACCATTCCATCCTCCATAAAGTCCGGCGGTATTTCTGCGCAGGATGTCCGCCGGAATGACCCAGCAAGGCGGCGGAGCCAGCACCATCTTCTGGCCTCGGCGCCGTTCCGCGCCGATCAGATCGCCCGGCTCAGAATGTCGGTGTGCCCATGCTCGCGCCGTCGAACTGGATGACGCGCGCGGCGGCCAACACCTCTACCGCCAGCAGACGCGCGTTGACGCCCATGCGGTCGTAGGTCGGATCGGTGGCGCGCCAATGCGTGACGCAGCCGCAATCGGAACAGCGATGCAGCGTGAGCATGCGATCGCCCCACATGTACGTGTCGGTCGGCACCGTCTCGATCACGCGTATCCGCTTCGGGGAGTCGTAGGCCCAGAGCGTGCCGCTGCGGCGGCAGATGGAACAGTTGCAGCTCTTTACTTCTTCCGGCGCGGTGTCGAGTTCGATCCGAACCTTGCCGCAGTGACAGCGTCCTTCAACCATTCGATCCTCCAAGACAGATCGCTTATAGCGCGGGTGCGCCCGCAAAGTGTCAGCAGCGATGGTGTTCCACGAAAGCGCGGCCGGCGTCGGTCGCGCGCACCATCGCCACGCCGCCGGCGCCCCGCTCGCGGGCGACGAGGCCGCGCACATTTGCTTCTTCCCAAATAGGAAGGCGTGGGCACGATGTGCGCCACGCCTCCATGACCTCAGCGTATTCGCGCGGTTCTTTCGCAATCCAGGCAACGAGATCGAGGATCAGAGGTTCGATCGTGGCGCTCATGGCTGGTTCCTCCGCTCAGAACGCGATGTCGCTTATATGCTCTTCATATTCCGCTTCCCAGGCGGGTGCGGTGACGCAGACCTGCTTGAGGTTGCCGCGATAATAGAACTTCTTGCCCGCGAGCACGATCACGACGTCATGGGCTGTGACCGGGTAGCTTTCGCCCTCGATCACCCACTCGCCCGCGCCTTCGATGATGAAGAAGACGAAGGCGCTCTTGGTGTGGCGGAATTCCTCGGCGTGGCCGGCGGCGGTCTCCTGATAGACCACCGCCGCCTCCGGCAGATCGTTCTTGCCGTTGTAGATCCACATGTCGACGCCGTTCTTCGACGTGTGGAATGCGTCTTTCCGGTGAAAGACGGCGCGCATATCAGTAGCGGTAGTGATCCGGCTTGAACGGACCGGCTTCCGGCACGGAGATGTAGTCGGCCTGCTTCTTCGAGAGCTTCGTCAGCTTCACGCCGATCTTGTCGAGGTGCAGGCGCGCGACCTTTTCGTCGAGGTGCTTGGGCAGGGTGTAGACCTTCTTCTGGTACTTGCCCTCGTTCTTGTAGAGCTCGATCTGCGCAAGGGTCTGGTTCGTGAACGACGAGCTCATCACGAAGCTCGGATGGCCCATGGCGTTGCCGAGATTCACCAGGCGGCCTTCGGAGAGAAGGATCAGGCGCTTGCCGTTCGGGAATTCGATCTCGTCGACCTGCGGCTTGATGTTCTGCCATTTGAAGTTCTTGAGCGCCGCAACCTGGATCTCGCTGTCGAAGTGGCCGATGTTGCAGACGATGGCGCGGTCCTTCATGGCGCGCATGTGCTCGATC